>Ga0256404_1011052_pt1 | contig 12243 bp, 13 predicted proteins | sample RumenRJG_01DNA_FD_185990 | JGI IMG/M metagenome (GOLD analysis project Ga0256404, IMG submission 185990) | Bovine rumen microbial communities from Lethbridge, Alberta, Canada - RJG_01 | ecosystem: Host-associated > Mammals > Digestive system > Stomach > Rumen | place: Canada: Alberta | collected... | reverse complement strand
CAATACAAATGTCAAAAATGTCTTGAAGCTTCCAAAGCTAAAATCCGCTGATATGAGAGGATTCATTCCCGAAGTTGAAATCAGGTATGAACTGTTTACCTCACATTCCATGAATCTGGTTGAAAACAACCTTAACATTGATGAAATCATAAATATGGCCCGTGAAGTGGAATTCGAAAAAATCTACACATTTGAAGAGATTAAAGACAAGGTGATTTAATGGCACTTAACATGAGCCCTGAAAAGGGAGTAAAACTTACAAAAAAGGACAAGCCACATATTCTAAAGAAAATGAAACAGGGATGGAAAGCAACATGTTTAATTCCGGACTACGTGTTCGACGAGGAAGGAAACATTCAAATAGCTTCAGATAAAAATCGTCGTCTTGTAAAAGTAGTCAAGATATTGGATGACGGAATTCACATTGAAAAGGCTTTAAAAACCAAGACCCTAAGAATCCCTTGGAATAAAGTAGCAAGAATAAGTAATTCAAAAGAAATAAAAGAAGGTTTAGAAATACAAATGCGTGACGGCAAGTATGTGTCCTTCAGCATTTATAATTCCTATAAAATTAAACAAATAACACAGTTTATTGCAGAATATATAGCTAATAAGGCAAATGAACGCAATTAGCTATTCTTCTAAATATTTATTGATTATATCTTCACCTTTAAGCAAGATTAAACCATTTTCTTCTGCGTATTTGCGAGCATCAGCGACTGATGTAGCCTGTCCGGTTTCACCATCCATCATTTCACAGACCACACATACAGGAGTCACACCAGCCATTTCACATAATGCAAGGCCTATTTCTGTGTGTCCTCTTCTATTTTTAACTAGTCCGTCCGCTCCTCTTAAAAGACAAACGTGACCTGGAGAGCGGAATGTTGCTCCAAATTCATCAAATCTTTCTTCTTTCATCATCAAAGCCATTTCACTGATGGTCATTGCTCTGTCATGATCTGTCACTCCAGTGAAAGATTTTCTGTGGTTTGCCCATATTGAAAATGAGGATCTTTCATCATAAGGAATGTCATTAGGTGCAAGCTCAGCGAGTTCTGGGTATTTTTCAGTAGCCGCTTGCATAATGTCAACCATGAATGGCAAATGGATTGCATCACAAAAATCTGAGTGTAGACAGTTGCAGATTAAACCGCCTGCGTCATTTCTCATGGTTGCGATTGATTTAGGGGTTACAAATTCGGAAGCGATAATCATGTCAACTTCTCCTTCCCTATCATCATCGTCAAAAACAAGTACAAATTGACCATTTCTAATAGCTTCTAAAGCTTCATCTAAGTTTGTTTCGTGATTCATAGTAATATCTCCTTGTTTACTAGAACCAGGGCTAAAAATAACTATTTACTATTACTTCTCTTCCATCCGGACTTTAACCGTCGGTTTTGGAATCTCACCAAATCAACACATTCGTGCTCGTGGACTTATTTTATTTTAAAAATCACCACCGGTGGGGAATTTCACCCCGCCCTGAGAACGTATTATCAAATATATTTATCATATATAAAATACTTTGTGGTAAAAAAAATTAAAATTCCAATGACACAACATCATCGTCTTTCAAATTTAATGTATCCCTTAACTTATCCTGGGCAATGAATTCCAAATAATTTTCATCATGGGTTGTTTTTGCCGGAAATACAATTGCTCCCTTAATTTCATCATTCAATATAGCTTCAATATACTTTACGGCACCGAACCCCTCATCAGGTTTAATCAAATTTTGGCAAGAGTTCTTAACTTCATTTATTTCATCCAAATAATCTCCACTGACGACAATATTCAGGGTTCCAGGAAACGGAACAAAACCCAAATTTTTCTCGAATTCATTTGCGTAAAACTCCTGCGATAGGAAATATGCTGCTTTTCCCAAACCGGTTGTAATCTTACCCTCAATTTTCATTAAATACCCTCTAATTTAATCACATTTAATCATGAAACTATATGAAATTATGACCATGTTTTTAAAATAACGATAATATTTGAAACAATTCAATGTTTTAATTTGTAAAATATAGATTCAATACTATTAATTAACATATTTTAATTAATAAATATTTTTAACAGATAAAGAAAATTTATTTTAAGAATTAAAAATAAAGTTATTACTGATAAAAATTTACAGGGTAATTGAAATGAAAATAAAAACTATCTCAACAGATGTATTAATTATTGGATCTGGTGGAGCAGGTTCAAGAGCAGCTATTGAAGTTGATGATGCTGGTTTAAAAGCTTTAATTGTATCTAAAGGTCTTTCATTTAGGTCCGGCTGTACTGGAATGGCAGAAGGCGGATACAATGCCGTGTTTAAAACAGTTGATAAGGATGACTCAATAGAAGCTCATATTAAGGATACTTTAAAAGGCGGAAGCTATCTCAACGATGAAAAGCTCGTAAACATACTTGTCAGCGAATCACCTAAAAGGTTGATTGACCTTGAAAATTACGGTGCATTGTTTGACCGCCAGGAATCCGGCCAAATAGACCAAAGGCCATTTGGAGGGCAGACCTACAGAAGAACCTGTTATCAAGGAGATAGAACAGGTGCTGAATTGTTGAATGCCCTAAAGGAAGAAATCATCAAAAGAGATATCGAATGCATTGAAGAAGTGATGATTACATCTCTTGTAACAGATGATGATCAAGTAATCGGTGCAACAGGATTGGATTTAAAAGATTCAAGCTTGATATATTTCAAGGCAAAGTCCGTCATCCTAGCAAGTGGAGGTGCTGGTCAATTATACCCTGTAACATCCAACACTTTCCAAAAGAACGGAGATGGTTTTGCAATAGCCTACAGGGCTGGAGCCAACTTGGTTGATATGGAACAAGTGCAGTTCCACCCAACCGGAATGGTAGCACCCGAATCCAAAAAGGGAGTTTTAGTAACTGAAGCCGTAAGGGCGGAAGGAGGAAAACTAATAAACTCCGAAGGCGAAAGATTCATGTCAAAATACGCCCCTGAAAAAATGGAATTGGCTACACGTGATGTGGTTGCCCGTTCAATATATCAGGAAATCATCGAAGGCAGAGGAACAGAAAACGGCGGTGTCTACCTTGACATTTCACACCTGGACGATGACTACATTGATGAAAAGCTAGAAACAATGGTCTTGCAGTTTGAAAATGTTGGCGTAGACATAAAGCATGAACCTATTGAAGTAGCTCCTACAGCCCACCACTTTATGGGCGGTTTAAAAATCAATACAGATGCTTCAAGTTCACTGGACAATCTGTTCGGTGCTGGAGAGGTTTGCGGTGGAGTTCATGGTGCAAACCGTTTAGGAGGTAATGCCCTAGCCGATACACAGGTATTCGGAAAAATAGCTGGAGAAAGCGCATCCAAAGCCGCAAAGGAAACAGAGCTCAAAACAAATGAAGAGCAAGTAAACCAGGAAGCTTCAAGAATAGAAGGTTTGATTAAAAAAGGTAGCATCAAACCACAGGAATTCAAAAATAGAATCAAAAACCTGATGTGGGAAAAGGTTGCTATCGTAAGAGATGAAAAAACATTGAACGAAGCATTAAAAGAACTTCAAGAAATGCAAAAAGAGCTTGAAAACCTAGACGTCAGTGACAAAAAACAATATAACAATGACTTAATGACAGCTCTTGAAGTAATCAATATGGTTGAAATTTGTATCTTGACCGTCAAATCCGCAATATTACGCAGAGAAAGTAGGGGAGCACATTACAGATCAGATTTCCCTGAAACAAAAGAAGAATGGAAAAAAAGTATAATTTTCAATAAAAATAAAATAGAATTTGAAGCTAGATAGCTTCTTTTAATTCTTTTATTGCCTGTCTGGCTTTTCTATAAATTTCTTCTTCATCCAAAACAACTAATTTTTTATTTTCCATCAATACTTTACCGTTACAGATGGTAGTATCTACATTTGATCCATTTGCTGAGTAAATTATGTTGGAACTTAATGATGAACTGTCCGGAACCATATTAGCTGAATTGGTATCAATTAAAATAATATCTGCTTTTTTACCGACTTCAATTGAACCGATTTCATCATCTAAAGCTAATGCTTCAGCACCTTTAATTGTACCCATTGCAACAGATTCATCTGAATTTAAAACTTTAGGGTCAAGGGTTGAAACTTTTTGAAGCAAACTTGCTGTTTTTAACTCTTCAATTAAATCAAGATTATTATTTGAAGAAGCGCCATCAGTTCCTATGGAAACACAAATATCATTTTCAATCAATTTGGAAACAGGAGAAATTCCAGATGCCAGTTTCATGTTACTGCATGGATTGTGTGAAACCTTAACATTGTTTTTCTTGATGATTTCAATTTCCTCATCGCTTAGCCATACGCAGTGTGCGGCAACAACATCAGGACCTAAAAATCCAATTTTATCAAGATATTCAAATGGTCTTAATCCCTTTTCCTCAGATACATCATTGATTTCCTTTTCTGTTTCGGAAACATGGATGTGAATTCCCATATTATATTCATCTGCCAATTCACGAACCTTAATTAACAGTTCTTCAGAAGCAGTATATGGTGAATGAGGTCCGAAGAATACCTTAATCCTTCCATCAGCCATTCCATTACAATGTTTAAATAAATCTAAATTCTCCTTGATTTCGTTTTCTCTTCTTTCAGCATCGCCGAAATCAATCATACCATATGACAGAACCGCCCTGATTCCTGCCTCATCGACAGCACGGGCAACATCTTCCATATAAAAGTACATGTCAGAGAATGTTGTTGTTCCTGATTTTATGAGTTCAACGGCACCTAAAAGAGCACCAATATAACAATAATCACCATTGAGATTAGCTTCCATTGGCCATATATGATCATTTAACCAACTATCCAAACTTAAATCATCAGCTAATCCTCTAAATAAAGTCATTGATAAATGAGTATGAGTATTAATCAAACCTGGAAGCAATATTTTTCCTTCGGCATCTATTATTTTTTCTACATCACTTTCATCAATTTCAGGTGCGATTTCAGCTATTATATCATCCTTGATTAAAAGTGATTGCTTACCTTCAAAATTTGTATTTGGACTTAAAATTAATGCATTTTTAATTAAAATAGTATTATCTTCCATAATAACACCTTAAAAAAATAAAAAAAGAAAGCTAAAAAAACTATTTATAAGTTTTTGATAGCTAATTTGATATCTTCTGCTTTAACAGTTTTACGTTTTGCGATTTTAGCAACGCTGTTTGCTTCTTTAGCTACATCACGAGCAACTTCTTCTAAGTATGCTGCTAATTCAGCTTTTGCATCTTCGCTAACTCTTTCAGCACCAGATTCTTTAATAATTCTAGCAATAGGAGCTTTTGGTATTTCAGACATGTTTTTCACCTCTCATAAGTCAATCATAACTTATGATTATACAATCAAATCATAAGTTAAATAACAATATAAGATAACTTAATATTTAAATATTTTGCAAATTATTGCTATAATTTAAAAATAAGATAAAAAGAATACTTAAAAGTATTTAATAAATGATTAATAATATAATATCAGATAAAAAATTTGAGTAGATATGATGAAAATTAAAATAGCCGTTCCATCAAAAGGTAGAATTAGTGAACCATCAATCAACATACTGGAAAAAGCGGGTTTAGGATTAATCGATAAAAACAACAGGAAATTAATCTCAAAAACATTCAACGAAGATATAGAGGTGATGTTTGCAAGAGCGTCCGACATTCCGGAATTTGTCAATGATGGCGTTGCGGATATGGGAATTACAGGTGTTGATTTAATTAACGAAAGCGAATCAGACGTTATTGAATTACTGGATTTGAGATTCGGACAAACAAAACTTGTTCTTGCGGCGCCTGAGGAATCCAACATAAACTCAATAGATGATATCACAGAAGAGATGAAAGTGGCTACTGAATTTCCTGTGCTTACCAGAAAATATCTTGATGAAAAAGGATTAAAAGATTTGAAAATTGTCAAATTAAGCGGATCAACTGAAGCGGCTCCGTTCATCGGAATCGCCGATTTGATAACAGACTTGACAAGCACTGGAACAACATTGAAAATGAATCATCTTGAAATAATTGATACAATTTTAGAAAGTACAATTAAATTAATAGCTAATAAAGACAGCCTAAACAATAAAAAAGAATTAATAGAAGCTGTAAGCACAAGTATCAAGGGTGTGCTTGACGCTGACAGGAAGAAATTAATCATGATGAATGTTAAAAATGACGATTTGGATAAAGTTAAAGAAGTAATGCCTTCAATGGGTGGTTTAACAATATCCGAAGTATTATCAACTGAAAAAACCGTTGCAGTACAGGCTGTAATTGATGAAAAACAAGTGTTTGAACTTGTAAACGACTTAAGAAACGCAGGTGCAAAAGACATACTAGTCGTGCCGATTGAAAGAATCATATGAAAATTGCAATAATTTATTCCACATCAAGCGAATCCACAAAAAAATCATGCAAGTTACTTTCAGCTAAACTTGAAAGCGACGTTCAACTGATTCCAATTGAAAAAGCCAAAAGTGAATGTATCTTAAAATACAATTTCCTTATTTTGGCAGGATCCGCTTATAACGGTAAAGTCCAGAACTCTTTGAAAATATACATTTCAAGAAACATGAAAACCCTAAAGGAAAAGCCTTTGGCACTTGCAATTAACTGTGAAGAGAATATTGATATAAAAGACAGGTTGAATAAAACATTTAGTGATGAATTAGTTAATTCATCCTGCATTAGCTCAAACTTTGGATATGAATTAAATCCAAATGAGGGAAATTTTATTGAAAAAAGAAAAACAAACAATTTAATTGAAACTTATAGGAAAAATGGGAAATCACTTCCCTCTTTAAACATTGATGAAATTAATAAATTTGCTGATTACATAAATAATATGATTGAACAAAGGGTTGATTAGAATTTTTAGATTAAAAAACATAATTTCAATTAAGGACTTTGAAAGAGAAGACATTGAATACATTCTTGAAGAGGCATCAAAACTGGAAAACATTGCTAAATCTAAAGAGGTATCCGAAGAGCTTAAGGGTAAAATTTTGGGATTGATGTTTTTTGAGCCATCAACAAGAACAAGAATGTCCTTTGAAACAGCTATGAAGCGTTTAGGTGGAGAAGGTATTGGATTTGAAAGCAGCGGATCCAGTTCTGTATCCAAAGGTGAAAGTATTGCTGATACAGCAAAGATGTTTGAGGGATACAGCGATGCATTGGTAATAAGGCATGAGCTGGAAGGCGTGTCAAAATTCATATCTGATATTGTGGATGTGCCTGTGATAAATGCAGGTGACGGTGCAGGCCAACACCCGACACAGACATTGCTCGACCTGTACACAATTAAAAATGAGATTGGAAACATTGACAATTTGAAAATCGCATTGATTGGTGATTTGAAATTCGGTCGTACAGTGCATTCCCTTTCAAACGCTTTAGGATTATTTGATAATGTCAAAATATATCTGGTATCACCTCCAGAGCTTAGAATGCCACAGGAGGTTCTCCATGATTTGGATAAAACTAATGTCGAATATGAAGAAGTCGACAACATTGAAGATATTATCGATGATGTCAATGTGTTATATGTTACAAGGATTCAAAAAGAGCGTTTTGCAGATATTGATGACTATTTAAGTATAAAAGGAGCATATATTGTCAATAAAAAAATGTTGGAAGGCAAGGATTTAATCGTTATGCATCCTTTACCTAGAATCGATGAAATTGACACCGATGTGGATAATACCAAATATAATAAATATTTCACACAGGCCGCAAATGCTGTTCCTGTGAGAATGGCTATTTTAAAAACATTGATTAAAAACAACCCTAAATAGAGAAAAGGGTTGTTTCAAGTAAATTTTCATCACATTGAAGTTTAATGATATTGGTTCTTCCTTTTCCACGACCCCTTGAAATGGTGTTAGTGGAAATGATACCCAATAATTCTAACTCATTGATGAAGTCAAATATTCTTCTATATGTGACAGCATCCTTTTTGGACACTTCCTTATATTCATCATATAATTTTCCGGAAGTTATTTCATCTTCCTGTTTTGTAAGGTTCAAAATAGCTTCTAAAACCCTTTGTTGCTGAAGAGGTAATGTTGAAATGATTTCAATTACTTTATTATGTTCTATTTGATCTTTTGCTCTTCTTACATGATCGCTTGTAACTTTTTCTGAATCTTCATAAAAAGCCAATTCACCTGCATTCTTAAGAAGTTCAAGAGCATATCTTGCATCACCTTCTTCCTTAGCTGCCATAGCGGAACATAATGGAATAACATCATTATCTAATACATCTTCATTAAATGATAATTCAGCCCTTTCAGATAGGATGTCAGCCAATTCATTTGCAACATAAGGAGGGAACACAATCTCCTTATCCTTCAAGCTGCTGGTAACTCTGGACTTGATTAAATTTTTGAAATCCAAATAGTTACTGATGCACAATACTGAAACATTTTCAGTTCTGGTAAGTGTGTATAAAATTCCATCGCCGTCCTTGTCAAGCAAAATATCGATTTCATCCAAAATAACAATTAGATGCAACTTTTTTCCAAAGGCATTTGTTCTGAAAATGTCTCTGAAAGTATTTACAACTTCACCTTTGGTCCATCCACGGTTCGGAACATCACGGCCAAGCTTGTTACATAACTCGGCAATTACCTGATATTCAGTTGTATAATCAGTACATCTGATATATTCCACTTTTACAAACACATTTTTCTTACGAGCAACTTCCAATAGCTGTTCACGTGCAAATTTAGATGCAGCTGTTTTTCCTGTTCCAGTTTTACCGTATAATGTAACATTTGAAGGAGTTACATTGCTTAAAACATCAATCCAATATTTAGCTATTTGTCGAATTTGATCTTCCCTATGAACTAACTTGTCAGGCAAATACCTATGATCCAAGGGAGCCTTATCCTTGAATATGGAAGTTGTAACTGTTTCATCATTTTCCAAATCATCAAAAATATTTGACATATATCCACCTTAAATTTCAATAAAAAAATAGAAGTATAATTTCCAGTGTTAATAATATTAAATGCCTCATAAATAAAGTTTTTTATTACAATTTTGAAAAAACATAATAAAATTGAAAAAAAATGAAAAAATTAATTAACTTAAAATGATTAAAATCAATAAATTCATTTAAATTTCAGTTTATATAATTAAAACAAAATACTTATTTCTTAAATTTAAATTTAACTGCTTGAAAATAGATTAACAATTAAATATGAAATGGTACTATTTCAAATATAAGATAACAATTTCAAGTGTAACTATTAAGAAAAAACAATGAAAAAACGTTCTCTAAACGCTCAAAATAAGAAATTTTTAAAAAAATTATAATGATTTTACATTAAGAGAGAGACATCCATTTCAAGTGTAAGTGATTTCATGCAAAAGCCAATTTACAAGACATGTATTTCAAGTGTAAAAAAATTGTAAAATTCAATTCAAATGTAAAATTTCACAAAAACAGAAAACAGGATTTAAAACTCAAAAAATAAGAAAAATTAGGGAGATAAATTTCAACTGTTTACACTTGAAATATATCCCTTCACTCAAAATATACCTTCGTATACGTTACACTTGCAACGTACCTCTCCCTCTCTAAATGAACATATCGTTCTCATTAGATTGGTTAGGAATTGTTGAGACACTGCCGAATTTTTTGTCAATCAACCAGATGCAATGTAATTTGGATTTGAATACTCTTTTCAATGCTCTAATGAAGCTATCCTTAGTTAATCCATCTTCAAATATTTGATCTGTGATTATGAATTGCTGCAAAATATCCTGATTAACCTGGAGTTCATAATCAATTAAGAAACTGTTTAATCCGAAGTTTAAATCTAGAATGAAATCTTTTTTGGTTTTTGCATCAGCAGGAATCATCAAGTTCTTATGTTCGGGAGAGACTTGTGTTGCACATGCAACAACTATACAATCTTTTCCTTTTGGCTTAACAACATCCATTATATTGTCCTTTGGAAACTCAATGATGAAATGAAAATCGGCATTTTCATCATATTTCATTTCTCTTAACAAATCTTCGTCAAGTAACCATTTTTTTATTGTTTCATCAGAAATCATAGTATCATCATTAATTAAAATATATAATAAATTATTTATTTTTTTATTATATATATTATAAACTATGATTGAATTCAATGAAATTGTTAATGGAATAATTCAGACAAACGTGAGCAGTATCAGTTCATTTAATCTGTTTTTATTCATCATATTTGCATTAATTTTTTCACTTGCAATAGATGTTCTGTTTGGTGAGCTTCCAGGTAGGATTCATCCTGTTGTGATAATGGGTTCAATAATAAATTTCTTCAAAAAAATGTTCATTGGAATAAGAAATAGATCATCTGGTTTTCTTCTTGTTTTATGTTCAAGTATTGTTTCAAGTGTAATATTATTATTATTTTATTTTATTTTTTCTTATAATATAATATTATTATTTATTTTATTTATTATTCTATTATCATCATTTTATTCAGTTAATATGCTTTTACAGACAGCTATTGATGTAAAGAATGATTTAAAGGAAGACATTGATAAGGCAAGAATGTCAGTCTCATACCTTGTTAGCAGAAACACTGATGAATTGACAGAAAGCTTCATTGTTTCAGCTGTTATTGAAAGCCTGACTGAAAACATCACTGACTCATATGTCGCTCCGATTTTTTATTATTTCATATTTGGAATTATAATTTTATTTTATCCGATTAATTATGAATTGTATTTCCTGCTGCTGGTTCCAATGCTGTACCGATTGTCAAATACAATAGATGCAATGGTTGGATACACAACTGATGAACTTAAGGATATCGGTTTTTTTGCAGCAAAAATTGATGATATATTGAATTATGTACCGTCAAGGATTGCAGGTTTGTATGTTGTCCTTTCTGCATACTTGTTAAGATTAAATGGAAAAAACAGTTTTAGAATAATGATGAGGGATGCAAGAAATTGCCCGTCTCCAAACTCAGGTTATACCATGGCTTCAACAGCCGGAGCACTTGATATTCAGCTTATTAAAAAGGAAACATATATCTTAGGCGATAACAATAAAGAGATAGTGGCAGATGACATTACCAAGGCTGTAAATTTATCTAAATTAACAATTATATTATTTACAATAACAATAATTTTATTATTTATATTAATTTATGTGATATTATGAAAATTGCAATAATTTCCGTTTCAGATAAAGGTCAAGATCTGGCAGTTGCCTTAAAAGAAAAATTGGACTATGATTCAACTGTAATTAAAACAGATTTATATCATAAAAATGTTAGGAAATATTTTCCAATTTTATTTTATGAATATGATGCGATTATTGCAATCATGGCTTCAGGAATTCTGATAAGATCAATTGCACCTCTAATTGAGTCTAAAGTCACTGACCCTGCAGTTTTAAATGTTGATGACAATGGGAATTTTGTCATTTCTACTTTGTCAGGTCATTTGGGAGGTGCAAATAAGCTAACATATAAAATAGCCGATTTAATTGATGCAACACCTGTCATTACGACTTCCACTGATGTTAACAATAAATTGGGCATTGACGTTATTGCAAAGGATTTGTACTTATCCATCAGTGACACTAAGGAAATACTGTTTTTCAATAAGGCCATCCTGGACGGTGAAGAAATCACATTCACTTTAAATTGTGACAAAAATTACGATTATTTATTTGATTATCTGGAAAATGTTACACTTGAAATGAATGTTTCATTCAATTATTCAGACAAAGTCAATACGGATGAAATACATGTTCAATGTGGTCAGCATGAATTAATCTTAAAGGAGAAAAAAATAGTCGTCGGAATCGGATGCAGACGTGGAAAGGAATGTGAAAAGATTCATGAAGGATTAGTAAAATCAATCTCAGATTTGAATATTCATAAGTCAAGAATCAACATGCTTGCATCAGCTGAAATTAAAAAAGATGAACAGGGTATTTTGGAACTTTCAGAAAAATTAAACATTCCTGTTAACTTTGTTGAGATAGAAAAGCTAAAGCTGTTTACATCAAATGATGTTGCAAGATCAGAATTTGTATATTCAAAATTTGGAATATATGGTGTTTGTGAACCTTCAGCTTTAATTACAGCAGGATTTGATTCAAAATTAATTTATAAAAAGACTTCTTATGATGGCGTTACAATATCGGTGGCTGTTTCAAAATGAATATAAAAAAAGAAAAATTA
>Ga0256404_1011049_pt1 | contig 12246 bp, 14 predicted proteins | sample RumenRJG_01DNA_FD_185990 | JGI IMG/M metagenome (GOLD analysis project Ga0256404, IMG submission 185990) | Bovine rumen microbial communities from Lethbridge, Alberta, Canada - RJG_01 | ecosystem: Host-associated > Mammals > Digestive system > Stomach > Rumen | place: Canada: Alberta | collected... | reverse complement strand
CTTCACCGAGGTGCCCTGCGCCGTGGTAGATATAGACAAGACCCGCGAAAAGGCGCTCAATATCGCTCTAAACAAGATCACAGGCGCGTGGGATGAAAACCTGCTGGCCGATCTGCTCAAGGATATCCAGGATTCCAATTTTGACCCGGGCTTCACCGGCTTCGATCCTCCGGAGATCGAGACCCTGTTCAACAAGGTCCATACGAAGGATGTGGCCGAGGACGATTTCGACGTGGAGGCGGAGTTGGCACAGCCTGTCTTCTCCAAGCTCGGCGACCTGTGGTGTCTCGGGAAGCACCGTGTGATCTGCGGCGACAGCACCGGTGAAGAGATCTACACCCGGCTCATGGATGGGCAGCGGGCCAATCTGGTCCTGACCGATCCTCCGTATAACGTGGATGTGGAAGAGACCGCCGGGAAGATCATGAACGACAACATGGCCGACGAGGATTTCTACAACTTCCTGCTGTCGGCGTACCGTTGCATGCACGCCAACCTTGCCGACGATGGCTCAATCTACGTGTGGCACGCTGACACCGAGGGCCTCAATTTCCGTAAGGCATTCCGAGACGCGGGCTTCTACCTCTCGGGATGCTGCATCTGGAAAAAGAATGCCCTTGTGCTCGGCCGGTCGCCCTTCCAATGGATTCACGAGCCCTGCCTCTTCGGCTGGAAGCAGACCGGAAAGCATCAGTGGTACTCCGATCGGAAGCAAGTGACGGTCTGGGAATATGACAAGCCGCGCTCCAGCAAGGACCATCCCACGATGAAGCCGGTGGCGCTCATGAGCTATCCGCTCCGCTGCAGCACCATGACCAACGGCATCGTGCTCGATCCCTTCCTCGGCAGCGGCAGTACCCTGATCGCCTGCTGCGAGATGGACCGTGTCTGCCGGGGCATCGAACTGGACCCGAAATTCGTGGATGTGATCGTGAAGCGGTATCAGGCATGGTGCGAGGAACACAACGAGCCCGCGGAAATCTATGTGCTCCGTGAAGGCCAGAAGCTCACGCTGGACGAGGCGCTTGCTGCTTCATTATGATCATTTACGTCGGCACATATTTGTGCACTTTATGGCTCAGAATTAATACTATCCCTTGATAGAAATCTTTAAGTCTTCCCGGCAAAATTAGCGCCATGCTGCGTTAAAGTCCTTGAGCATATATCTCCATTATGCTCTGCGGACTTTGCCTTGCCTGACACAAATTTTGCTCGGAAATCCATTAAAGCTTCTTATCAAGAAATAGTATAAGGCATAAAAGCGAAGGGAGCATGAAAATATGAACACCACACTTGACGATATTCTGACCCGCCGCAGTGTCCGCAAATTCAAAGCGGAGATGCCGAACCGGGAGACCCTGGAGCAGATCATCGAGGCCGGACTCTATGCCGCGAGCGGGCATGGCATGCAGTCGTCCATCGTCGTCACCGTTACGGACAAGAAGCTCCGCGACCGGCTCATGGAGATGAACCGGCTCATCGGCGGCTGGCAGGAGGGCTTCGACCCCTTCTATGGCGCGCCCGCCGTTTTGCTGGTCCTGGCGGACAAATCGAGCCCCAATCACGTATATGACGGCAGCCTCACCATGGGCAACATGATGCTGGCCGCGCACACGCTGGGTCTCGGAAGCTGCTGGATCAACCGCGCCCGGGAGGAGTTTGACTCCGACGAGGGCAAGGCGATCCTGCGTGAACTCGGCATCGAAGGCGATTGGGAGGGCATCGGCCACTGCATCGTGGGTGTCCCCGAAGGTGACGAGCCGAAACCCGTACCGCGCAAACCCGGCCGCGTTTTCTGGGTGGAATAATAAAGCCGCATAAGAGAAACGGTTCCCTGCCTGAAAGGCGCGGGAACCGTCTCTCTTTCTCGAAAAAACAGACGTCCCAAAAGGAACGTCTGTTTTGCGTGCGGCAGAAAGCTCAGGGCTGCTGCATACATCATTCTGCCTCGCAGCTGCCTCTTGGTATAAATTCTACCGGTATCTTCTCTGTAACCGAATAATCGTTGTCTTTTTTCATATAAGTAAGATATTCGACAGCCTTTCTCGCCCTGTATAAGACATCCTGACGCACAGACGCCAGTGTTGGTCTTACATTTATACAATCCGCAATGTCATCAAATCCGATTATCCAAATATCTTCCGGTACTCTATATCCATGATCCATCAGAAAGTGCAGAAGTTCGATTGCATAATAATCGGATGCCGCGAATACTGCGTCATATCCTGCAAAGTCTTTTATCCTGCCGGTATAATAGATTCTTCTCTCTTCCTTATGCATGGGTATTTCCCAAAAATCCGCATTCCTTTCAAGCCCATCACACAGTCCTGTATATCTGTCAAAATCAGGGCTCAGCCTGTTGTCAGCTATGAAGATCACATCCAGACAATTATGCTTTCTGAGATATTCTCCGACCTGTCTCCCGCCATCGTGATCATCCAACATCAGGTTGCATATATTCCGATCATTCTCAAAAAAACCGTCATACACAACAAAGGGAATGCGAATCCTATCCCTGAGAACCTGATACTCATCTGCACAGAACCCCAGAAGAATCATTCCGTCCATATTCCACATTGACGAAAAAGGCACCGTATCCATGATATCCTTTACTTTTTTCAGCATCAGAAAATATCCCGCTTTTTCAATCTCGTCCGACAGCGAGTTGATGGCAGAACAGACAAACGGATCTTCAAGTACATGCCCCTCATACTTTGGATGATCGTTTACGACAATCCCGATGATATGCGAATTGTTCTGCGCAAGAAGCGTCGCAGCCATGTTCGGGATATACCCCATCTCGTTGAGTTTCTCCTGAACGCGGCGTACAGTGCGATCGGATATTTTTCTGGTTTTACCGTGTATTACATTGGACACCGTTGCGGTGCTTAATCCCAGAGCATCCGCCACATCCACTATCCTTACTTTGTTTTCATCCCACATATTCTACCTCACTGAATGGTATTCATCCATTTTCTGCTCCTGAACATGAATATTGAAATTATGAACCTTACCAGTTCTTCCTGTGACAGAATGAAATATACCCACACAATAGGAAGCTTCAATATCAATCCTGTCAAAAGAGCAAGCGGCACGCCAATCAGCCACGTACCAAGCATGTCTATCATCATGATATATTTTGTTCTGCCGCCGCTGCGTATGATGCCTCCTCCAAGTATCATGTTCTGCACCTTTATCGGCATAAGTACCGCAAAAGCTGTCAGAAGCGCTGAACCAATCGCCCTTACATCATCAGATACGTTAAATAAATGTACATAAGGGGCTTCTAATCCCAATATTGTTACTGACAACAGGATGCTGCCGATAAAACCATACACACACAGTTTCTTTGATTCCTGATAGGCTTTCTCATACTGCCCCTCACCAAGACGTTTTCCGATCAGTATTCCTGCCGCCTGAGCAATTCCGCCAAGGGCTCCGATGGTGAGTCCCTGAACCGACCCCGTAAGTGACATCCCGGCAAGTTCATCAGTGCTCATATGCCCATATACGAAGGTATTGATACTCTGACCTACAGCCCATAAAAATTCATTTATCACAACCGGTACAAGCATGGTCAGATACTGCCAACATTTTTCTCTCCCAAGGGAAACTGAATAACGGATCCTGCCATACAGCGCAAAAAACATCACGATGAGCAGTACAGCTCCTGCCACCTGCGAGATTACGCTGGCATAGGCGGCACCCCTGACGCCAAGCATCGGCATGCCAAAGTTTCCGAATATCAGGCAATAGTTGAGACCTGTATTGAGGATCGCAGAAATGAAACCCGCATATAACGGCCATGACGATTTTCCTCTGCATCTTATGGCAGCACCCAAAATATTGCTTATACCGAGCGGAATGAATGTCCACCCTATGATTCCCAAATACGCGCTCCCTTCATTTATGACGCGCACATCATCAGTAAACATCCTGATAAACTGTAAAGAAAACACCGCCGAGAGAAAAAAGAACGCGATTCCTGTGAGCATCATTACAAGGAAATTCACACAGATACTTCTTTCCTCGGACTCCCTGTCATTCTTCCCGATATACTGGGATATCATGATACCCGCTATCGTACAGATCGCTCCGACAACAAATGAATAGATAAATCCGGGCTTCCCTGCTATCTCTACTGCGGCTATGCTCTTTTCCCCAAGCTGTCCCACCATTATCTGATCGATCATGGAAAAGGATGACTGGAGCATTGACTGAAGTGCGACCGGTATCGCTATGCTTATTACCTGTTTTTCAAAAGTCTCTTTCATAAAAAAATCCCCTTATCATTTGGTTAAATAATAAGGGGAATGTCTCAAATTTACAATGGGTTAATCGCATAACCTTCATCGCATCATTCAGATCTTTACACCTATCTTTTCTTTTTACAACTCCTTAAGTTCTTTTGAAATCTCGAAAGATTATCTCTTGCTGAACTGTCGAAGCGTTAGGAAAACGTGCCGGGGGCACGTTTTATACTAATTTCTAATTAAAACATTTAATGATCCAAGAACGCGCAGTAATACTGTGTATAACCTCGGCAGATAACGAGTTAATAGTATCACAGAGACGATCAACAACTTTTTCAAGAGTAGCAAAGACTTCATTTTGAAAGCCTAATTTGCGAAGCTCCTTCCAGATCTGCTCAATAGGGTTCATCTCTGGAGTGTATGGCGGAATAAAAAACAAATGTATATTTTCTGGGATCAAAAGCGCGCCAGACTTGTGCCATGCAGCGCCATCACAGCAAAGAAGAATTTCATCATCAAGGTATTGATTCGAGAGTTCCTCAAGGAAGATATTCATACAAGCAGAATTGCAGTAAGGCATAATGAGAAAGAAGGAGTCACCAGTCAATGGTTCCACGGCACCATATGCGTAACGGTACTCCCTGATATGGTGACACGGGACAGAAGGACGAATCCCTTTCCTGCACCAACAGTATTTCGGTTTGTTAATTCTTCCGAAACCGGCTTCATCCTGAAACATCAGATGGACTTTTTTGCCTGTGGAAAACTTTATTTGTTGGATCTCCGCGTTAATTTTTTTGAGGTCGCTATGACCTCTTCATCCGCTTTCTTGGGGTGCCGGCTACGCGGCATGATTTTTCGCCATCCTTGACGATGGAGTACGTAATAGATTTGTGCTTCACTTATGGGATGATCTACCGCTTTCTGATACGCTGCTTTAATCTCAGAGATTTCTACGAGCTTGCCTGCTTCCGCTTCTTTTCGGAACGGTTCTAGAATGGCTGCCTCTTCCTCTACGCTCATATTACGCCTGTTCCCGCGATAATGATTGTCTACAATCGCTGTCAATCCACCATCACGGTATTTCGCCACTAAGGTCGTAATGTAGCTCGGATGGTATTCGCACGCGTGCCCCACGTCTTCCAAGCTTTGCCCCAGCGCCCGCATCTCTATTGCTTTCAAGCGCCGTTCCACCCGTTTGTCTGTATTCTTTCTTCGCGCTTCTTGAATTTCTGCTATTTCTTCGGCACTAAATTTGTATCTGGTAGACATCTTCATCACCCAGATTTATTATACTCCTCTGTTAATCATTATTAAAGCTTTTTGTTTTAAATTAGTATAACTTGCTATATCTCCGGCGCAGAGTGATTAATACAGTACCCCAAGGGGAAATCATTGACGGAGGTAATACCCATGCTGAACATTAGACTTGCAACAGAGAACAGGAAGGCAGCAGCCGAGAGGCTGGCAGAGATCACAGGAGCCGAATCACATTACACACGGGTTCCCAGGTGCGCATATGAGGTGGGCTTGTACACCATTGAAAAGGATGGCAGCATAACAGTCGCGGAAGGCACTGATCTTCAACCATTTCATGCGCTGGTCAAAGAAGGCTTAGTTGAGCCTTTTGAGGCCGTAGCTCCTGAAACGCCGCCCGAAGAACTCACGCCCGCCGCGGACGAGGATGAAACCGCGCAGGAACCGGTGGAGCTCACGGTTAGCATGCCGCTGACGCGCCACACCGGGGCCACGTTGCGGAACCTGATCAACCTTGTCTACACCCGGGCAAGCCTCCTGAACAAGGCGCTTGGCACCAGCTTCCGGGTGGAGCCGGGGCTGACGGACGCCTTGCAGGACGACGCCTGCATCCTGACGGTGGAGAGCCTTCTGACTGCAATCTCCGCCTACGAGGACGAGCATGGTAAAGCACTCAGCGGTATCACGATCACGCCAGAAGAGATCAGCTTTACTTCCCTGCCCGAGACAACGGAGCCGGAGCGGCTACGGGCTTTCACGGAACTGGTGGCCATGATGAACAAGCAGGCCATTGATCAGAAGCGGGTGCAGGCAAAGGCAGTCAACGAGGAGAACGAGAAATACGCGCTCCGGATCTGGCTCACCCGGCTCGGCATGAACGGAACTGAGTTCAAGACTACCCGCAAGGTGCTCATGGAGAACCTGACCGGCCACACCGCCTTCCGCACCCCGGCGGACGAAGCAAAGTGGAAAGCCCGGCAGGCGGAGAAACGCGAAGCCCTGAAAACAGCAAAGGAGGCGGCAGAAGATGAGAATCCCGAGACCTGAGATTATCGAGAGCCGCCGTGATGGCTTTCCCGCCGGATGCCGGGTGGAGCTTCTGCGGATGGACGATCCGCAGGCTCCTCCCATCGGTACGCTCGGGACCGTCGTCGGAGTCGACTCGGTCGGCACGATCCATGTGAATTGGGATAACGGCTGCGGCCTTGGTTGCGCCTACGGCGAAGACGCGTGCAGGAGGATCGACCATGACTGAAACCATCCGGGAGCAGATCCTCGCCATCCGGGACACCGGCCTGACGAATATGTTTGATCTGAACATGGTCCAGCGCCTCGCCTACGACCGGAACTACTACGAACTGGTCTGCTACATCGAGGAGCACCGCAGCGAATACGTGCATTTCATCCTGACCGGCGAGGCAGAATGAGCCTCGCAGCCAAGAGAGCCGGATGGCTCTTTTGGTCGTATACTGGACAATTCCGGCGGCACATATTTGTGCACATTATGACTCCAAATTAACTTGATATATCTCCGGTTTAGAGTGATATATACAGTACCCCAAGGGGGAAAACACACATACGGAGGTACCCACCATGCTTACCAACAACACCTACTTCGAGAACCTCAAGCGCATCGGCCACGAGTACGAGGCCGCCCGCGTCGAGCGTCAGGCTCGCAAGCAGCAGATCATCAACACCCTCGGCTGGGACAGCGAAGAGCTGAAAGCCTGGTACGCCGAGGATCAGGCCGCCAAGTTCCCCTTCGAGCAGGGAGCCTGCAAAGCCTACCGCGCCTGGGCCACCAGCATCAGCCGTCAGGAAGACGAGTTGGAGATGGACGATTTCCTTTGGGATAAGGAGGTCAGCGACTTTGTCGAGACGCTCCGCAGCGCTGGGATCGAGACCTTCGTGTACACCAACCAGAGCACGGCGGTCATGGAAAACCTGCACGCCTTCGCCGCCGAGGGCTGCGCGATGATGGGCCTTTGCACCATCACCCGGCAGGAGACCCGCTGGGGCGAGGAAGAACCCTACGAGGTGCAGGGCATCCGCTTCAGCCTGAGCTAAACCACGGCAAAACCTGCCCACCACGGAGCCTGCGGGCTCTGTTGGTCGTTCATAATGTGTACAGTTACGGCGCGGATTATTTGTGCACATTATGGCGCAGAATTGTCTTGATATATCTGCCGTTCAGAGTGATATATACAGTACCAAAACGAACGGAGGATAAAAACATGAAACGCAGCGAGAGAAACGAATTCAACTACATCCGCAGGAGCCTGAAGGGATTCACCCTCGGCTACGGAACCACCCTGACGATCCGGACGGACGGAAGCCACGAATACAAGCAGGCCCTTCACGAGCATTACACCAGCCTCGGATTCCACCCCGCCAGCGTGAGAGTCGACAGCCGGATGTACGACGAGAAGGAGCGGATCATTTACATCTACGGCCTGACTTACGACCTGCACGGTGAAGAGCATCCTTGGACCGAGCTTTACACCCGGGAAGAGAAAGAGCACTTTGCCGCGGCCCTGAGATAAGGGCCAGCTCCGCCGCCGGGGACGCAGCCTGAAAAGGCTGTGTTTCTCGTCATAATGTGCCCAATTCCGGCGCGGATTATTTGTACATATTATGGCGCAGAATTATCTTGCTATTATCTCCGTTTAGAGTGATATATACAGTACCCGAAGGGGAAAACACACATACGGAGGACACGACAATGACGGAACTTCAGAACTACATCGACGGATACGGATTTGGGATCAGCGTGAAGGAGCTTGCCAGCCGGGCTTACAGCCACATGGCAGCCAAGGGCCACAAGGTTTGCATCGTCAACGACCGCTACCTTGAGGTCGACGGAACCACCTACCTTTTCAGCAAGAGCCGCAAGCACGGCCGCTGGATTGCAAAGGCTTTTTAAGGAGGGCACGACGATGACGATCAACGACGCGATGAGAACCTACCGGCTTCCGAATCCCAGCACCCCGGAAGACCTCGAATGCCGCTGGACCAAGGTCCTGACCTTTGGAGACAAGGTGCTCCTCGCCGGGCACTTCTACACCGGCAAAGGTAAGCCCTGCTACTTCGGCGCGGTTTACGAGCATCTGGACGACGACCTTTCCTGCGAAGGAATCATCGGGCTGAGAACCGCCAGCGAGGTTGCCTTTGAAGACGACGGCCACGCGATCGCATGGGCGATGGCGCACACGGAGGATTGAACATGAACCAGATCGAAGAAACCCTGTACACCCTGACAGACGATGCGGATTCCCTGGCTTCGGAGCTTTTCAGCACACTCGAGAGCATCCGGTACGATCCGGTCGGCGCGAACGCCGATGATGTTGAGTTCATGAAGGAGATCCGGGGACTGCTCCGGCAGGCGCTGGACCGGGCGAAGAAGGTCGAGGCGGACGTCGGAAAAGGCTGATCCAAAACTGAATACCGCGGGAATGCAGCCGGGAGGCTGTGTTCCTCGTTATGACGCAGGCACGGAGCCTGCTTTTTTCATGCTTTGAGGAAGGAGGAATGACACATGGCTACTCGCGGAAGAAAGCCCACGCCTACCGCGATCAAAGAACTGGAAGGCAATCCGGGCAAAAGAAAACTGAACGACAAGGAGCCCAAGCCGGTGAAGAAGGCACCCTCCTGTCCAAAGTGGCTGGAGGCCGAGGCCAAAAAGGAATGGCGTCGGCTCTCTAAGAAAATGGAGATGATGGGCGTCCTGACGGAAGTAGATATGGCGGCCTTTGCCGGTTACTGCCAAGCCTATGCCCGCTGGAAAGAGGCAGAGGAATTTATCACGCAGCACGGCACGATCGTGAAAACGCCGTCCGGCTACTGGCAGCAGGTGCCGCAGGTTTCCATCGCGCAGACGTACCTAAAGGTCATGAACCGCTTTGCGGAGCAGTTCGGTCTGACGCCTGCATCCCGCTCCCGCATTATTGCAGATACCACCGGTAGCGGTTCCGAGGATGAGCTCGAGGCGCTGCTGGGAGGTGACGGCTAATGGCCAGAGTGCGGCCTGCGGACTACCCGAAACTCACCAATTATGAACCGACCCGATTCATGCTTCCAACCTCTCATTATGATAAGGCGAAAGCGGATCGGGCCGTTACTTTTATTGAGAACCTGAAGCACACCAAGGGCAAATGGGACGGAAAGCCGTTCTGGCTGCTGCCTTGGCAGGAACAGATCATCCGGGACATCTTTGGCATCGTGGATCAGAACGGCCACCGGCAGTTCCGCACAGCCTATGTGGAAATCGGGAAGAAAAACGGAAAGTCCGAGCTGGCAGCCGCAGTTGCATTGTACCTGCTCTATGGCGACAACGAGCCCGCCGCCGAGGTGTACGGTGCTGCAGCCGACCGGCAGCAGGCGTCCATCGTTTTTGATGTCGCCCGGCGCATGGTGGAGAAGGCCCCGGCGCTGTATAAGCGCTCCAAGGTTGCAGCCGCCACCAAGCGGATCGTGAACTACAGCAACGCTGGGTTTTATCAGGTGCTGTCCGCAGAGGTTGGAACCAAGCACGGCCTGAACGTCTCCGGGCTGGTGTTTGACGAGGTCCATGCGCAGCCCAACCGGAAGCTGTACGATGTTCTGACCAAGGGCTCCGGTGATGCGCGGGAGCAGCCGCTCTACTTCCTGATCACGACTGCGGGCACGGATAAGGAAAGCATCTGCTATGAGCTCCACATGAAGGCGCTGGATATCATGGCGGGCCGGAAGATCGACCACACCTTTTATCCGGTCGTGTACGGGCTGGCCGATGATGAGGACTGGACCGATGAGCGAAACTGGTACAAGGCCAATCCGTCTCTTGGCCAGACGATCCAGATCGAGCGTGTCCGGGAGATGTTTCAGGAGGCTGTGGATAACCCTGCCGAGGAGAACGTTTTTAAGCAGCTCCGGCTTAACATGTGGGTGTCGTCCCTGACCCGCTTCATCCCGGAGCAGGTATACGATCTGGGCAACGTCCCGATCGACATGGAGGCGCTGAAGGGCCGCGACTGTTATGGCGGGCTGGACCTCTCCAGTACCGGCGACATCACGGCTTTCGTGCTCATGTTCCCGCCGCGTGACGAGACGGAAAAGTATATCATGCTTCCGTTCTTCTGGATTCCGGAGGACACGATCCCGCTCCGCGTGCGCCGGGCATCGGTTCCATACGATGTCTGGTATAAGCAGGGCTACCTGAATGCCACCGAGGGCAACGTGATCCATTACGATTTCATCGAAAAGTTCATCGAGGACCTGGGCACGCAGTACCACATCCTCGAGATCGCCTTTGACCGCTGGGGCGCTGTTCAGATGACGCAGGATCTGGAGGGCATGGGCTTTACCGTTGTGCCTTTCGGTCAGGGCTACAAGGACATGTCCCCGCCGACGAAGGAGTTTTATAAGCTGCTGATGGAAGGCCGCATCGTGCATGGCGGCAATCCCGTCATGCGCTGGATGAGCGGAAACGTTGTGGTGGACACCGATCCCGCCGGGAACATCAAATGCACCAAGGCCAAGAGCCCGGAGAAGATCGACGGCATTGTTGCCGCAATCATGGCGCTGGACCGCTGCATCCGACACGAGAACACCGGCAGCGTTTATGATGAACGCGGGCTGATGGTCTTCTGATGTCCAAAAGCGGATAAAATCTCCCTTGGAAACTGTGCTATGCTTATATCATGAAAAAGTGCGCGAGAGCTTCCCGGCCGTCCGGGGAGCTTTCTTTTTTGGAGGAATGACTATGGGATTTCTTGACTGGCTCGGCATCAGCGCGAGAGACGCTCCCCAGGTGACGAATAACGTCCGTGATTCCGGGCAGACCTTTGTTTTCGGCAAAGCGGACTCCGGCGAAAAGGTGGATGAAAAGTCCGCCATGCAGATCGCCACGGTCTACGCCTGCGTCCGGCTTCTGGCCGAGACGGTAGCCGGGCTCCCGCTGCATTTGTACCGCTTCTCCGATGAAGCGGAAAAGGATAAAGAGCGGGCCAAGGACCATCCGCTGTATAAGCTGCTCTACCGGCAGCCCAATCCGGAGATGACGAGCTTCTCCTTCCGGGAAACCATGATGACGCACCTGCTCCTCTGGGGCAATGCTTACGCCCAGATCATCCGGGATGGCCGGAACAACATCATGGCGCTGTACCCGCTGCTGCCGGAGAACGTGGAGCCGGATCGTGACGAGAAGGGGCAGATCTATTACATCTACCACGCTTACACCGATGAGGTGCCCGGAGAGCAAAACAAGGATATCTACTTCCGTAGGGACGAGATCTTCCACATCCCCGGTCTGGGTTTCAATGGTCTGGTCGGGTTCTCTCCGATCGCCATGATGAAAAACAGCCTCGGCACCACGCTGGCAGTGGAGAAATACGGCAGCGCTTTCTTCAAGAACGGCGCACAGCCGAGCGGCGTGCTGGAGCATCCGGGTGTGCTGAAGAACCCGGAGAAGATCCGCGAAAACTGGTCCGATGTTTATGGCGGTCCCAATAACGCCCACAAGGTTGCGGTGCTGGAAGAGGGCATGTCCTACAAGGCCATCTCCCTGCCGCCGGAAGACAGCCAGTTCCTCTCCACACGCCAGTTCGGCGTAAATGAGATCTGCCGCATCTTCCGGGTGCCGCCCCATATGGTGCAGGATCTGGAGCACGCCACATTCTCGAATATTGAGCACCAGAGCATCGACTTCGTGGTGCACACGCTGACTCCGTGGCTGGTCCGCTTCGAACAGGCGATCATG
>Ga0256404_1011047_pt1 | contig 12247 bp, 9 predicted proteins | sample RumenRJG_01DNA_FD_185990 | JGI IMG/M metagenome (GOLD analysis project Ga0256404, IMG submission 185990) | Bovine rumen microbial communities from Lethbridge, Alberta, Canada - RJG_01 | ecosystem: Host-associated > Mammals > Digestive system > Stomach > Rumen | place: Canada: Alberta | collected... | reverse complement strand
TCGAGCGCCGCTTCCTCTATAAAATCCAATTTGAGAAGCCTGACGAGGCGGTACGGCAGCAGATATGGCAGCAGATGATTCCGAAAATCACCTCTTCCGAGGTCATCAGTCTGGCCAACTACGATTTCAGCGGCGGTCAGATTGAGAATGTGGCAAGAAAATACGCCATTAGCGTGATTCTGAAAGGCGACGACGAGGCCGGGCGCCTCGGCACACTCCTCGGCTATTGTGACGACGAGCTGCTTAATAACAAGGCGACACGCAAAATTGGTTTCTAAACTATATTATAAAAACTTTATTATATGACGTACGACGATTACTTAAAACAAATTATCACCTTTAACAGCGACAAGGACATTATCACGCTGCGAGAGAGATTCAACCAGCCATCCTTCTTTGAGATGATCTCGAGAGAGCGTAGTGAGACAACCTACCGCATTTTTGAGATGGTTGTTCCAAGACAGCCAGGACGGCCAAACCAGTAATCCTTTGACTCTTTTGCTTGATTTGCTCGTACGCAGGTGTGAGGAGCAGAAAGACTATGTGAAGTCCGTGCTTACTAACGAATATGTCAAGAGAAGTGTCGTCACAAGAGGTATAACTGTCAAGAATGTCAGAGCAACGACCGAAAAGTCTGTCAGCAGTCTTACCCAGGAAATCATTTTAAATGCCCGGCGGTCGATTCGGACGGGTATCATCCCCGACTCAGATCTGACAAAAATCGCAGCCAAGAGCCAAGACCGTATGGATCTCTTTATTGAGTGCGATATAGAGAGCGACAACAAGGCTGTTACTGCTAAAAGTCTGCAGATTATTGTTGAGAACAAGATAGATGCCGGAGAGGGAGGAAAGAAGCAGGGGAAGAAAACCGGTGTTGACGATTATGATGACGCTCCCCAGACAACACGCTATTATATGGGAACCCGATTCTCTGCCCTTGTCGGTGGAAAGGCGGTAAGCGACTACGACACATGGCAGCTGTATGTCTACCTTACACCGCAAGAGCCTAGAGAGGGTGGCTGCGCTGATCCTCATTACGTGCAAATAAGCTATCAGGACATCGTGGACAGCATCCTCACCCCCATGCTTGCCTCTGCCTCCTTGTCAACGCGTTCACGCTTTTTCATCGAGGAATTCCGTAACCAACTGCTATTCCCGACTATAGAAGGGACGATGATGCATCCTGCCATAACCACCAGCGAACAGTTCGCAGAAGAAATCACACTCATATGGAACAGGTATCAGCCACTGTTAACCCACGCAGCCATCACTGCGTCAGAGGCAAGTCTGTGGACAATCGACGGGACTTATTACGACCATCAGCCCCTAGCAGAGCTGTTAGAGATGCTTCTTGAGAGGGGAGTACAGTCTCCTGATATCATCAACGGGCAATGGAAACCAAGAATGCAATACGCCAAAATGCAAGAACTGGCATCGTCTTTTAACATAAAGACAGATGTGGTGAGACTGGCAATGGATGATGACACTCAGGAATTGCTTGCATCTTTCTGGGACAAGAACAAGCGCCTACTGACAGCCATGATGAACAGAATGGACGCAGAGGAACGCATGAAAGCACAGGCACTGTTCACACAGCTGTCGAAGCGTGACACTACCAAATACAGTGTTTTCTACGATAACAAGCCTGTGGGGATGAACCTTGGCAAAGCTCAGACAGCGTTTTGTGTCATCAATCTGTGGACTAAGTTGCAGAAGGAAGAGGGAAAGGACGTGACACTGGATTTACTGAGAGAGACATTCATACGAAAGTTTAATCCTTATTATGAGAACGGCAAATGGTTTAAGTATTTGTTCTATGAAGAGACCGCTTCACTCGAATATGACGGTGAGAAGGCTGAGGGACCTGTTTCAGGTAACTGGGATTGTGACAAGAAAGGGCGTTTTTCCGTTGAAACCACCGACGGCAAGAAAGTCGCCATGTTGAGGATGTGGCGAAAAGACGGACTTGAACACCTCATCGAGATGATGAAGCAAAAGAAACTCTTCAAAGGGTCGCTGGACGTAGTGCCAGTCGACTAAACTCTCAACTCTCACCTCTCAACTCTCCGCTTTCCCCTATCACTCTGTCTGGTCTTTGTGTTAAACAATGTTAACGTCTTGATTATTTTTCTGACTTGCATCTATATTATCTCTGTAATTATTTCTATTTTTACTTCAGAAAGTTGAATTATATACACAGCTATACTTGAATAAAGATGAAAGACTGGAGCGAATACATAGAGCGTGAGGTGGATTAGATGGTGGCGGAGTTGACGTCACAAGGCTACCTGTTACAAAGTGACGAGCCCGGCATTTGTGACTACCGTAATATTCTGCTGCAAAAAGACGAAGAAACGCTGGAGTTGCTCTGTGTTCCTTCGGATTTTGAGGAATTTGTAGATGGCTGTGTCTCTGCGGATGAAACAGAATGGCTAGTGGACGATGTCTTCGAAAATGATGAGTCCTTCTTGGAATATAAAAATAATAATATAAAAAATGATGAATATGACACAACAACTGATTCTTGATTTTAACAAGAAACCTGAGTATCAGCGGCTATATGCCTATTATCTGCAAAACACAATCTTTGATGTGTTGGGTATACAACGAAACGAAGCACGTCACAGCTCCTTCCTGGCGTGGCTGCTCAATCCGGATGCTTCACATATGCTGAAAGAGATGCCATTGAGGAAATTGCTTGCTCTGGCTGCCGCCAATGCCGGCGATGAGTGGAAATGCTACTACAATGAGGTGCGGCAGCACCTGCTGTCGGGCAATTACCAGTTGAAAGTGAGGTGCGTGAAGACAGAACAGGCTATAGCGGCGCTTGCTGACGGAAAGTTGTCCTCACTGGACGGCATTGTGGAAAAAACGGATAAAGGCCAGTTTAAAAACGACGGGCAAAACCGCTTTGACATCTGGATGCTCCTAAATATCTCCTTCACCAATGAGCAGGACGAAGAGCGGAACTGGACCGTGCCTGTGGTGATTGAGAATAAGATTTACAGCCAGGAGGGCAATGCGAGCGACAAAAATGAGGCACAGACAGTCCGCTGTGGCAAGGCGGTAAATGTGCTGAAAAAGGTAGTATGCCCAGATAATTTTTACCAGCCGATTCTGATTTATCTCACTCCGTCTGCCAGTGGGAAGGTCCCGGTGTCTCCAGCGTTTATCCACCTCACCTATCAGGATCTTCTCGACTATGTTATCCAGCCTTGCTCACTGATTGCATCGGAGGAAAAAGCGGGAAAAGATGTTCATATGCTGATTGAAGCGTATGTGCGTAACCTCAGCTGTCCTTCCGGCACAGGGGCAGAAAACGGCAAGGATTATTCAATCCTGGCTATCGAAGAGACAGAAAGCCACGACTTGGAAAAACTTTTTCAGTCGGATGCTTTCCAGACAGCTCTTCGGGCTGTCTATCCTAAGGAATCAGAATCCTTAATTGGTTCTGACACGGAGATGCCAGAAGACATAGATTTACTGGAGCAATTCTGGAATGCCAATGAGAATCTTTTTAAAATCGTGCTTTACAATCATTTCAAACATGATGAGCTAATGTTGATGATTGTTCAGAAGATGGTGAAGGTCAGTAACCGCGATAATACCCGTTACTTTGTGGCAAAAAAGCAGGGAGATGCCTGGATGAACACCGAGGCGGTGTCCAAAAATGAGGCGTCTTACCTGATATTCAAGGCTTTCTGCGAAATAAAAGAAGAGGAGTACCCGTCAGCGACACTTACGCTGGATGACTTGCGACAGGCGTTCCCGACCAGTTTGAACTCCTATTATCATAACCGTTTCCTCCAGCATCTTTTTTATGATTTCACGGATGAGGTCACTGTGGATGTCAAGGGAAACAGGTCTTTCGGAAACGTTGTCTGCCCTGATAGTGACACTAGGGATTTTTATTGGGACGACGAACATAAACTGCCCGTCGAGGGAGACGTGCGCAGCGTGAAAATGTGGCGTAAGGGCGATTTCGACCGTCTGGTGGAGCATGCAAAAAAAATGGGTATTATTATAAAGCCGGAAATCCATTCATAAAAATCACAGTAATTATGGAAATGAAACTACAAACGTAGAAGCATTACTGGATGCATCGCATCACCCTAGAGAAAAGAATCAAGGAAATGCTCCTAAATCTCGGCCTTAAAGACCTGACTTTTTAACGCTTATAGCAGTTGTAGTTGAGTTGTACCTTTGCCCATACAATCGTGCTCAAAACTACAACTGCTATTTTTATGACAGAGGAAGAATTTCTACAGTAAGGACGATGATGATTTTTAAGAATATGAGAATGAGAGAAGATCGATTAATGTGAAAAGTGTATTTACTTATTTCAACATGATTTAACCTTAACGCTAACCTCTTAAACCATTGAAACTCTTTTAGAAGCGGTATTGGACATTGTTTGAGCGGACGAGGGAAAGAGTGTGGAGATGAGAGTGTAGAGTTGAGAGGCAGTTGGAAAGTTGAGAGTTGTTTGGAGTGGAGAGTTTTTAAAAGCGGTTGGAAACATTGTTTGAACGCAGTGCAGTTTTTCCCAATCTTTGATTGGCTTTTTGACTTCGCCGGAAAGCTTCATGCTCGGCAGCATGATTGAAAACAAGTTTTCATCATGTTGCTCTCGCATAATCAGCTTTTTCCCAAGTGTCGGCTGGCACGGTTTAGTATTTCTTTTTTTTCTCCCCAATCGTCCGAATGGCAAAAATCGCCCGCTTGGCCCCCTAAAGTCTAACTATAAATTCTCTCAAACCTCACTCCTGTTTTCTTTCCGCAGATATAAGCCGCGTACTGCATGCCATCCTGGCAGAGATGGTCGATGTAGAGCGGCTCGTTCTCGATAATCAGGCTGCATCTGAACGTGTTGCCAGCCTGGATGCGTGTGTTTTGGGATTCCAACACCTTGAACTGAGAACCACCCAGATATTCCACGTCGCACACACGTCCTGGATGCCACGTCAGCCGCAGACGGTCGCCTACGCACAACTCCTCCTCCACAATCAGGTGGCGGCTGATCACAGGGTTGCTCTGCTGCTCCTGTTCCGAAGAGACAGCTTGTCCTCGCTCATAATCACATCTCTCAAGGCTTTGACCTCACTGTCGGTAAGGAAGTCGCATACTTTCTGGCAGCGGGGAATCATCGGGAGAATGCGTATGATTCTTTCCAGTTCACTCCCAGCTAAGACAGGCCTGCAGTCTTGAAGGACGGACTTGATGTAACGGCACTGGTCGCCACCTATCTTTCCCTGCGTTAAATAGGCCTGGACGTCATCCTCCGTGATTTCCTGAAAACAGTTCCTCCCAAGATTGGCCATATACAGCAGGAAGGCACTTGCAACAGCCTTGTAAGTCTTTACGGTCTTAGGCATCAGACCTCTTGCCAGAGCTATCGGCGAGTAGTACTCACGCAGACTCTTGAACTCAGGGGGAAGTAGCGCATAGACAGCCTCCTTCAGTGGACGTTTGTAGTTTACAACGGGGAGTGTACCCTCGATGTCGAAATCCCTGGCAATACGCATGGCTCGTCTCCTGTTGTAGCCAGCAGCCTTGCATATAGCCTTCTCATAGTCAGAGGAACTGGGAGACTCTGACCAACACGCCATCTCCTCTATGGCTTTCTCTACATAGGCAATACTGCCCCTTGCATAGCCAACGTCTGACATGTATCCAAGCAGACGATGGAAACGTAATCTGTAATCCTTTTGTTCTTGCATATGCTTGTAATTGTAATATGACGATTACAAAATACAAACAAATGTTATGGAAAACAAACTTTTACGCAGCTATTTCAATCAAGAAGTTCGGATTTACAATTTGTTTGGATTTCATGTAGATAGGAGAGCGGGCTGCTATAGCAATGCAACAAAAACATTACCCCATCATTTCCATCAGTTTCTCCATTCCACTCTTAGTCAGTTCCAACCGCAATTCGCATCCATTAGCAGATAGCAGGATGCAGGTGTGTTGCTGGTGGTTCAGTCGATAAACCCTTTGCAAGTTGACGATGGTGCTTCGGTCAACTCTGGCAAAAGTGTTTGCAGGCAGTCGTTGTTCCAACGTCATTAAGCTTTCCAGTATCAAGTCCTGACCATGAAAGGTGCAGATGTTGGCATAGTTGCCGTCGGCTTTTATGTAGGCTATGTCATCGACAGCAACGAATATCTTCCCATTCACCGATTTGAGGCTCAAGTTCTCGGGCAAGGAGGACGTTGCGGTCGTTTCGACCACGGCTCTGTCTGCGGCTTTGGCTATGGCGTGGGCCAGTTCGCCCTTGTCGATGGGCTTCAGCAGATAATCTACGGCAGAGAGTTTGATGGCACTCATCAGGTATTTACGATCGCTATAGGCCGTGGTGAAAATGACGTAAGGCAGCGGTATTGTTTGCTTCAGTTCTTCGAGCAGCTGTATGGAGTCGCATCCTTGCAGCTGGATGTCAAGGAAGAGTAGGTCGGGGCGGTGGCGCAGGATGCTCATACGCGCACTGTCATAGTTATCGCAGGCGTCCACTACCTCCACAGAATGGCGGAAGTCTTCCAGCTTCGCTAACAGTGACAGTCGTGGAAGTCGCTCGTCCTCTACTACAATAGCTTTCAGTTTTCTCATATTCTCATTCAACTTAATACTTAAAGTCAACGGGCACCCATGTCTCGAAGCAGGTGCCGGCTGGGTGTCCCTCGCTGTCGATGAGGTCGGTCACATGCTGTTGTATATGATGTTTGTTCGTGCGGTTGTAGAGTTCTATCTGCTGGCTGATGATTTTCAGTCCCTGCTTGGTTGAGGTACTTCCTAAATGTGCTGCTTCTGAACGTCCTACACCGTCATCGCTTACACTAACCAGCACACCGTCTATACCGTCACGCTGTTCTCGGCTGACGGTTACCGTCACATGGCCTATGCCCGTCTTGTTGGCTATGCCGTGTTTCACAGCGTTTTGACAGTAGGTGTGCAGTAGCATCGTGGGCAACATCACCTTCTGGTCAACACTGTGAGCTACCTTGATGACGTATTGTAACCGCTCGCCGTAGCGCAACTGCTCTAGTTCCAGATAGGCGCGCACATAGTCCACCTCGTCGGTCACTGAGCGTGACGGACGGTCGATGTCCAAGAGGGTCTGGTTGGTAAAGTCGGAGTAGAGTTTCAGGTAGTGTGTGGCCTCATCGGTGGAGAGGTTCGACACGAAATACTCTATACTGGCCAGCACATTGGAGTGGAAATGGGGTATGGCCTTCAGGCGGACGGCACTCAGTTGCAACTCTTTCTTCTCTTTCTCGTCTTCCAGCTGTTCCATCTTTTTACGGGCGCTTCGCTGTTCAAATCGCCTTGCCAACCACCACACGACAAAAGCCATCAATAGCATAGCTACAAGCCATACAAACCACTGCTGCCACCACGGGCGTGGGGCTACCACGATGGCCGGTTCTTGATTGTCATTTAGCAGTAGGTCGGGCCGGAACGACACCATCTCCTCCAAGCCTGCCAACCACACCGTGCCATCATCCGTCTCGGTCATCATGGCCATCAGCGGTTCGATCATTGTAAAACCGTTCCGTGCATCGAACCAGTGTATGTCCGATGCCTTGCATTTATCGTCGAAGCGTGCCACCATCAGCCCGTCGATGGCCGCAACTACTAGATAGCCGCGTGTGGATATATGTACAGAGCGTATCTCATGTCCTTTGAGCGTAGGCAGTGCCTCGGTCATGGCGCGTATATCTCCATTGTGGATGGCGAACAGCGAGTCACCCAGGGCGAAGCAGATGTGCCCCCTTCCGTCGGTGGCCATCGTGGTGACAACGAGTGTGGTAGGCGTGCTTTTTACATGCTCTATGCTCAACTTGCCATCGTTGATGCCCGACAGCCGGCACAGTCCTGGTGTACAGCCCACCCACAGGCTGCCCTGCCCGTCGTCTGCGGCACACCACGGGCGTACAGTCTCGGTGGTAAGTGTGTCTAAATACCTGGTAGTGGTATTGTACGACAGCACACAGCTACGTGTGCCGATGATGAGGCGGTCTTGGTAGCGGCTCACAAACTGGTATTTGTCGTAGGGCAGTCTAAGCCACTCCACGCTGTTGCCCGATATTTCAGCCACGTCGCCATTGCCTGCCATATATACCTTGCCATCGATGACGGCGGTGCTTGGGGCGAAATAGTTATCTTTGTCCTCGACCAGTAGTCGTCCGTCGGCTATCACCTTGCCGTTGAGTGTGCCCATCACCATCCGTCCGTCATTGAAGGCTATTGCCCTTACGATGTCGTTCTCATCCGTCAGCCTGTGGTTGACGAAGTTGCAGTGGAAGAAACAGTAGGCACCCTGATAGGTGGCTGCCCACAGACGGTTCCACTTGTCGATGAAAAGGTCCTTAATCATGTTGAAGCCCGTGGCAAGTTGCCGCCACAGACCTGCATCGTAAATCCAAATGGTGTGCGAGTCGGCAACGATGAGTTGTCTTTGCCTGTTCTGGCGCACAACCAGACCGTAGTCCGGGGCATCGAAGGGATGTTCACTCAACAGAGAAATACCATCGCGGTCCACGCGATAGAGACCGTCGGCTGCCAATGCTAAAAGGCCATCGGCAGTACGAATGAAAGAGAATATATCGGTTTTATCGGTTATCTTCACCGCCACATGTCCCTCTTGCAGGCGATAGCCCCCCTGCAGTGTGGGCACATAGAGCAACGTCGAGTCCAGGTACATCTTACGGTCGGGTGTCATCTCGTCCAGTAGTGGCGAGGTCATTACCCGTTTCATACCCGTCTCAGTCATCTGACATAGTCGGCGGTTCTGCTCTTGCCTGTCCTCCAGCAGTACATAGCCAGTAGGCAGGTCGGCAGCATTGAAATTGTTCAGCAGGAAGTTTCCTTCTGGGTCAATAGGCTCTTTCGTTACATTGTCACCGCTGATGCTCCACTGACGCACAAAGCCCATAGCCCTTACCTGCCCGCCGATTTCCTGAAAGCCCACGATGTTCTCACGCTGACCACGCAGGAAGGGGGTCAGCGTCAGGCCGTCGTAGCGCACGAAGCCCGACAGCGTACCTATATATATGTATCCACGCGAGTCCTGCCACACCTTCTCAGTCTGCATCTGCGACAGGCCGTCAAGCGTTGTGAAGCGGCGATAACTCAGATTGTGTGTCAGCAGTCCGTCGGCTGAATGACAGTACGAGACGGCACAAAGCAGGGCCGTCAAGAAAAAAGTCCTCTTGCTCATCGGCTGCAAAGTTACATGTTTTCTTTCAAACCACAATCACTTTTTTGCTCTTCCCTTCCCTTTTTCGCCTTTCGTCACGCCATGCGCACCTTTCGTCACTCCCAGCCCTTGTTTCGTCAAAACATGGTCTATGCAGACTCCACGTCTCGAAGATTCTTTGTAACTTTACCGATAAAACGGCATGTCATCACTAATAAAAACCGTAACGATTATGAAGAAACAAAATCACAAATCATTCCCGGCACGAACGGCAACGCTGCTCTTTGCTGCCTTATTAGCCCACCTGTCGACGTGGGGACAAAACAGTGTCTCTACCATTACAACATCAGAAAACATCACTAAGAAATCCACTGTCTATGCTGGTGAAGTCGTGGTGGATGGCGTGACGATGACTAAATACCTGTTTTCGGATAATATGAGCCGAAAAGAGGATGTCATCACCAACCTGCTCAGCGGTCTGCAGGGCATGACCGACGGCAGCTACGCTATGCTGCTCAACGGGACAGAGGCTGATGTGGAGGCCACCGGTCTGGCACTCTGCTCTGACCCCGAACTTATCGCAGCAATGGACAAGAACTGGAGCAGCGCCCAGTATGTCGGAACACTGTACTTCTCGGGCAAAACGGTCTTGTCCGAAACCAACTCAAATCTCTATGACATTGACGAAGGCTTCAAAGCGGCGCTTGATGTACAAACCGCTGCAAGGGCAGAAAACATCGAAAATCTTGCCGATGTGAAAAAATGCATTGTCACCCATCTCGATTCAAGAACTGTGACCGACGTATGGTACAACATTATTGACGGCTCCACCGTCAGACACTACGACACAAACGTCATTTATGATTCGGAAGCGACCACGGTGATTTACACGAGGGTTGAACTTGAGACGCTGCAAGAAACGAAAAAGGAGTTTGTTGACCTCGGCCTGCTCAGCGGCACGCTGTGGGCGACGTGCAATGTGGGAGCCAGCAACCCGCACGACACGGGTCTCTTCTTTGCCTGGGGCGACACAGAAGGACACGGCAGCGACCCCTCCGACGGCTATCTGTTCAGCTGGGAGAACTACAAATGGGCAGAGGTGGCTGGCCAAGACACCTGGTTCACCAAATACTGCACCGACAGCAGCCGGGGCAAGGACGGCTTCACCGACGGCAAGGATGAGCTTGACCCGGAGGATGATGCTGCCTACGTCAACTGGGGCAGTCAGTGGCGTATGCCGAGCAAGCAGCAGCTGGACGAGCTGAAGGAACAATGTACGTGGACTCAGACCACCTTGCAGGAGGTCAATGGCTACGAGGTGACAGGCCCCAACGGCAACACCATCTTCCTGCCCACCACGAGCTGGCGTATCGACGACATATTGCTCGACGGCGGAGCCTACTGGTCGCGAACCACCAATCCTGAGAGTGATGGCGGTGCCTACTACCTCGGCTGGGACGACTGGGGATGGTACGAATATGGCGGACGCCTCGATGGCCAGTGCATTCGTCCGGTGTTCAATGACGAGACAATGACGCTCATCAGCGACAAAGAGGGCAGCTACCGGTCAACGCTCGACAGCGACAACAGCATCTACGACTTGACTGGCCGCAAAATCGATAATCGAAAATCCGCAAATCGTAAATTGCCCAAGGGCATCTATGTGAAGAACGGCAAGAAGGTCGCTGTTAAATGAAACATCGTCGTTAGGGAGATTAGTCGTTTGGTCGTTTAGGAGACAAGACGACCAAACCACCAAACAACCAAACCATCAAACCACCAAACAATATGTCTTTCAAAATATGTTCCAAGGATGTACCAGCCTTCAAAAGGCTCTCGTCCTGCCAGCAGCGAAAGTCGCTGCTGCCCTTCCTCCGCATAGTTTTCTATAGCGAAGCGGTTTTTCTCAATCTTTGATTGGCTTTTTGACTTCGCCGAAAAGCTTCATGCTCGGCAGCATGATTGAAAACAAGTTTTCTTCATATTGCTCTCACTTACTCAGTTTTTTCTCCGCCACGTTGTGGAGGACTTTTTCCCAAGGGATAGAATCCATATCCAACGAAGTTGTTTGAAAAGATTTTTTGATGAATATTGGAGCTTGCTCAGAATATTCAGATAAAATTCCTTTCAAAGGGCTCCGCCCATGGATTCATCCCGTTTTTTGATCTTTTCTTTTTTTCTCTCCAATCGTCCGAATGGCAAAAATCGCCCGCATGGCCCCCTAACGTCTAACTATAAATTCTCTCAAACCTCACCCCTGTTTTCTTCCCGCAGATATAAGCCGCGTACTGCATGCCCTCCTGGTATAGATGGTCGATGTAGAGCGGTTCGTTCTCGATAATCATACTGCATCTGAACGTGTTGCCAGCCTGGATGCGTGTGTTTTGGGACTCCAGCACTTTGAACCGAGAACCACCCAGATATTCCACGTCGCACACACGTCCTGGATGCCACGTCAGCCGCAGACGGTCGCCCACGCACAACTCCTCCTCCACAATCAGGTGGCGGCTGATCACGGGGTCGCTCTGCTGTTCCTCGTCCGACGATTCGTTCAGGAAATGTTTCCAGCTTCTGTAGCCCAGAAACCGGGAGAGTACATTCATTGTGTGCAGGCTTGGAGTGGTGTCAGTGGGCAGGTAACCCCACATCCGCTTCAGGGTGGAGGTGCTGAGGGGCTCCCCTGTGCGCGACAGGATCTGCTCACTCAGCAACTCGAAGTCTTTTGGTGTCTCAATGGTCTTGCCGAGGGCTGATTCTATGTCGGCAAGCAGTTTTTCAGTTGTGTTCATGCTGCGAAAGGGATGGTTTGCATTCACAAATTTAGCCATTATTTCTTAAACCAACAATTTTATTTGTGAAATTCGGGCGCTTTTGCTATATTTGCCCACGATTATGAACAACGGTTTTGATACAAACGACTTGGATTCATCCATCTCTGGCTATTTGGAAGACTCTTTTGAGGGAATCAATCGCAACTTCACAGACAGGGAAGTGATCTCCGCTTCCGACACCAACCTGCTCGTGCGCGCCAAGCGTTACGGACGCTGG
>Ga0256404_1011045_pt1 | contig 12248 bp, 13 predicted proteins | sample RumenRJG_01DNA_FD_185990 | JGI IMG/M metagenome (GOLD analysis project Ga0256404, IMG submission 185990) | Bovine rumen microbial communities from Lethbridge, Alberta, Canada - RJG_01 | ecosystem: Host-associated > Mammals > Digestive system > Stomach > Rumen | place: Canada: Alberta | collected... | reverse complement strand
GTACAATCCTTTCGTTGGTTTTAATGTTTTTTTTGCAATTATATTATACCACAAAAAGAAGAGCTTTGCACTACCTTTCGGTGTGCGAAGCTCTCTTTTTTGCTCTAGGGCTGCAACAGCCCCTTTTCTTTTTGAAAAATCGCTCAAATGCTTGCAATAGTTGAGATTTTGTTGTATAATATCTTTTGTATGAATAAAAGGAGTTGACTCACATGGTTAATGTTGGTTTTATCGGCTGCGGAAATATGGGCTTTGCTATTATGAAAGGCATCCTTTCAAGCGATATGAGTAATGACATAAAGCTGTTTGCCTTTGATAAGTCAGAAGCAGCGCTTGACAGGGCTATGGCAGCAGGTGTCGTTGGTGTCGGAAGTGCCGCAGATGTGGTAAAGTGCTGCAAGTATGTTTTCTTTGCTATCAAGCCGCAGCAGCTTGATGAGGTGCTTGACGAGTCTGCAAAGCAGGTCACGGCTGATACTGTCATAGTGTCTATCCTTGCGGGTGTTACGGACGAGTACTACGCAAAAAGAACAGTTCCAAACGCAAAGGTAGTTCTTGTCATGCCAAATACGCCGTTTCTGCTTGGCGAGGGTGCGACTGCGCTTTCACGCTCTGCAAGCGTTACTGATGAGGAGTTTGACCTCGTGTGCAGGATCTTTTCATCGGGCGGCATAAGTAAGGTTATTTCAAAGGATAAAATGAAGGAGATAATCGCTATAAACGGTTCATCACCTGCGTTTATCTATCTTTATACAAAGTATTTCGTTGACTACGCAAAAAGCGTTGGAATCGACGAGCAGACCGCAAAAGAGCTTTTTGCAAAGTCGCTTATCGGCTCGGCAAAGATGATAACAGACAGCGGAAAGAGCCTTGACGAGCTTATCGAAATGGTGTCCTCAAAGGGCGGTACAACAATCGCAGGGCTTGAAAAGCTGCGCGAAGGCAACCTTGCAGATGCGGTCGATAATTGCTGCAAGGCTTGTACAAACAGGGCTTACGAGCTTTCAAAGTGAATTAAACACAGCTTGTCTGCATATACATTTACCATATCAGAAAGGTGTGGTCAATGTATGAGGATAAGAAAAGTCGGGATATATACAGGAAAATTCTATGCAGGACTGCTTTGCGTTCTGCTTGCAGGGGTGCTGCTGGGGAGCCTGTTTTACGGCTCGATGAGCGCGGATACGGTCAGAAGTCTTAATTCCGTACAGGCAGGGTTTCTATCGGTAAGGCAGAACCTTGATTTTTCCAAGATACTGCTAAAAACGCTAAGCTCGTCAACAGCGTTCCTGTTTGTGATATTTGCATCAGGTTTCTGCGCAGTCGGACAGCCTGCCGCCGCAGCCGCACTTGTACTTCGCGGACTCGGACTTGGTGTGGTACTGTCGCAGATGTACAGCGCCTACGGTCTTCACGGAATGCTTTACAGCGCGCTGCTCATTGCTCCGAACGGTCTTATCTGTTCGTTTGCATTGGCGCTTGGCGCAAGGGAGGCTATATGCCTTTCAAACCGCTATGCAGTCTATACGCTTTCAGACAGACAGGAAAACGGTCTGCGCGAAACGGTAAGGCTTTACTGCACAAAATTTCTCGTGCTTGAGGCGGTGCTTGCGGTCTCCGCGGGAGCCGATTGCCTTATCGCCCGGCTGACAAAAGGGCTTGTGCTTGTATAAAAGTATTGTAAGGAAGTAAAAAGGAGAGTTCAAATGGGTTTAATGCCTCGCGATCCGAGTCAGAAAGGTGTGCTTAAAACACCTCACGAAAAAACAGGGTTCGTCAAATATGCCGCTATCTATTTCAGCCACTTCTGGAAGCTGATGGCGCTGAATTTCATCTATGTGCTGTTTTGTCTGCCGATAGTTACTATCGGTCCTGCAACTGCCGCACTGACAAAGGTGTGCAGAAACTATTCGCAGGAAAGGCACGCTTATCTGTTCGGTGATTTCTGGGCAGCGTTCAAGCAGAATTTCAAGCAGGGACTTGTCTTCGGTCTGCTGAATGTGCTTCTTACCGCCGTGTTTGCGGTCGGTCTGCCATTTTACAAGCAGTGGGCTGATATGATGCCGATAATGTATGTGCCGATGTTTGTGATGTTCGCATTTATGATAGTTGTCGTTATGATGGATTTTTACATCTACATAATGGTATCGTCTACACATCTTACAGTCAAGCAGATACTTAAAAACTCGTATATACTTGCATATCTGGGACTTAAAAAGTCGCTTATCTGCTTTTTCGTTTATGTGATATTTATGTCGATATGCTTTTTCCTTCTGCCTGTGTCGGTGATAATACTGATGACACTTCCGTTCTCGTTTATCGCATTCCTTAACTGTTCGCTGTGCTATCCTGTTGTCAGAAAGTACATCATTCAGCCGTACTATGACCAGCTCGGCGAAGAAAATCCCGAGGATATCTATCTTGATACGGGTGACGACAGGATCTTCAAGGACGCACCCGAGTACGAGAGCGCCGATCAGAAGAAGGCAAAGAAAAAGAAGAAAGTCGTTAAGTAATAAAAATAAGAGATGCCGTTTTATGATGAACAGCATCTCTTTCTTATTGTTATTGCTTTTCGATATTGCCAAGTGAGAGCGCCTTGAGATAAGCGTTTATAAATCCGTCAAGGTCACCGTCCATTACCGCGTTCACGTTAGCTGTTTCATACCCTGTGCGAACGTCCTTGACAAGCGTGTAGGGCATAAATACATAGTTTCGTATCTGCGAGCCCCACGCGATCTCCTTCTGTACGCCCTTGATGTCGCTTATCTTTTCAAGATGCTCCTGCTCCTTGATCTTGACAAGCTCCGAGCGCAGAAGCTTCATAGCGTACTCTCTGTTCTGGAACTGGCTTCTCTGCGTCTGGCACGAGGTCACGATACCCGTGGGCTTGTGTATAAGACGTACAGCCGATGATGTCTTATTGATGTGCTGACCGCCCGCACCTGATGAACGGAAAACCTGCATCTCTATATCCTCGGGTCTGATGTCTACCTCAATGGTATCGTCGATCTCGGGCATTACATCTGCCGCCGAGAAAGATGTCTGCCTTGCGCCTGCTGCATTGAAAGGCGAGATTCGCACAAGTCTGTGTACGCCTGCCTCGCTTTTGAGATAACCGTAAGCATTCTCGCCCTCGACCATAAGCGTCACTGTTTTAAGACCTGCCTCGCTGCCTTCAAGGAAATCAAGTGTCGATACCTTGAAGTTGTGCTTTTCTGCCCAGCGAGTGTACATTCTGAACAGCATTTCCGTCCAGTCCTGCGCCTCTGTGCCGCCTGCGCCTGCGTGCAGCGTGATGATAGCGTTCAGCTTGTCATATTCACCCGTCAGCAGCGTTGCAAGCGATGCTTCATCGACCTTTTGCTTGAGCTTTTCGACCTCGAGCTTTATCTCCTCGACCATGCTCTCATCGTCTTCTTCAGCCGCCATCTCAAGCATTACCTCTATGTCTTCGTATGACGTTGTGAAATCCTTGTATTTTTCCAGCTTGCTTTCCAGGTTCCTTGTTTCCTGCAAAACTACCTGTGATTTGTCCATATCGTCCCAGAAGCCCGGCTCGGCTGCCTTTTCGTGAAGTTCTTCTATACGCTCCTTGCTGCGCTCGATGTCATATACATCGTGAAGCTCTTTTATCGTCGGAGCAAGCGCTTCAAGCTGTGATTTGAGATTCTCTAAAAATACCATATATCATTCTCCTTAAATACTGCTAATCCTTATTATAAAACTTTTTTTCTGAAAAGTAAAGAAAAAAATGAAAAAACTATGGTAATTTCAAAAAAAGTGTGCTATAATGAAATGAAATATAGATACAAAACAGAAAGGATTAACGAAAATGGCTACATATACAGGCGCAAAATGCAAGATCTGCCAAGAGCCGTTCAAGGACGGTGACGATATCGTTGTGTGCCCTGACTGCGGAACGCCGTATCACCGCGAGTGCTACAAGAAGGCCGGTAAGTGCATAAATGACGAGCTGCACGAAAGCGGCGGCTCGTGGTCAAAGTCGGCTGAAGAGGGCGGCGATGGCATCAGGTGCAGACGCTGCGGATTCAACAACGATAAGGATAAGCTCTTTTGTGAAAGCTGCGGAACGCCGCTGCACGAAACTGAAAGCGAGGCTGCCGACAGAGAGCGCAAAGAGGGCGCTTACCGTGACGGCGTGCCAAATGAAGGCAGGGTAGAGTATTCGCCGTTCGGTGAAAGAACGGTATACGATAAGGATTCTGTCATTGACGGCATTAAGCTGGAGGACTATGCGGGATATGTTAAAAACAATCCGTTCACGTTCCTTATGAGCTTTATAAGATTTGGCAAGTATGGCGGAAAGCTGTCGCTGAATCTCGGCGCATTTCTTTTCCCTGAGGTCTACTACCTGTACAGAAAGATGAATCTTTTGGGTATAATCTCGCTTCTGGTGTGTACCGTGCTTTCGGTACCTGTGATGATAGCAAATTTTGCAGCAGGCTATGCAGGTTTCAAGATAGTCTTTCCGTTTGACGTTTCAAGCGATTCGTTCGTGATGCTGTCAACGGGCTGCTGGTACGTCCTGATGTCCTGGAGAGTTTTTTCGGGACTTCTTGCGAACTATTTTTACTACAAAAAGGCGAAGAATGATATCGGACTGATAAGAAAGACCGCCGACGGCGAAAAAGAGGTCAAGGAAAAACTTTCTGCAAAGGGCGGAGTTTCGTGGATGGCAGCAATTTGCGGCTATTGTATGTATGTATCGCTTGTTGTCGGCAGCGTGTTCTTTATCAATCAGATATACAAGTGATTTAATAGAAAATTTACAAATGTAAAGGTCCGCATCGTTGACAAGGTGCGGGCCTTGTGCTATAATATTATGGTATCCTTGCTTGTACTTATATGTGCAGGCGAAATCCAGAAGGAGGTGTAAGAATAATGGCAAAGATCAACGAAAATTACGAAGCAATGGTTATTTTCAGCACCAAGCTCGAGGACGAGGGCGCAGCTCTTATCGAGAAGTTTGATGCAATGATCAAGGACAACGCTGAATCAGTTGAGATGAACAACTGGGGCAAGCGTAAGCTCGCTTATGCTATTAATTACGAGACGGAAGGAACTTATGTACTGTGGACATTCACAGCAAAGCCTGAGTTCCCGGCTGAGTTCGAGAGAGTTCTCAAGATCACAGACGGCGTTATCCGTTTCCTTGTTACAGCAAAGCAGTAACAGTTACAGCAAAGCAGTAACAGTACAGCAAAGCAGTAACGATAATCGCAAAGCAGGCAAGAATCAGATCGCAGAAAAGAGGGAATAGTTATGCTTAACAGAGTAATTTTAATGGGCAGGATCACACACGAGCTTGAACTTAAACAGACACCTAACGGTGTATCTGTACTCAGCTTCAGCATTGCTGTAGACAGAAACTACGCAAAGCAGGGCGAGGACAGACAGACTGATTTTATCAACTGTGTTGCTTGGCGTCAGCAGGCTGAATTTATCAGCAGATATTTCGGCAAGGGCAGAATGATCGCTATCGAGGGCAACCTCAGAACAAGATCGTATGATGACAAAAACGGTGTAAAGCATAATGTCACTGAAGTTTTTGTAGACAGCGTAAGCTTTACGGGCGAGCCAAAGCAGAGCGGTTCATCAGCATCCTATCCTTCATCGGGCAGCTATTCCAACAACAATAACTACCGCAGCAATCAGCAGTCAGCAGCACCTGCTCAGAGCAGCAACAATGAGGAGCTTTCAATAGGCGACCTCGCTGATTATGAAGACGTGCTGAGCGACGACGGCGTACCGTTCTGATTCGTACAAAACCGATCATTACATCAAGATGTTAGGAGTGAAAATAACAATGGCAATGGAAAAGAGTTCTGCAAGACCTATGAAGAGAGGTCGCAAGAAGGTTTGCATGTTCTGCGCAGACAGAGCAGAGACTATCGACTATAAAGATATCACAAAGCTCAGAAAGTGTATGACAGAGAGATCCAAGATCCTCCCAAGACGTGTTACAGGTACTTGTGCTTATCATCAGAGAGAGCTTACAAAGGCTATCAAGAGAGCACGCCACGTAGCACTTATCCCATACGTTTCTGACTAATAGTGCGCTTTGATGAGGTATCCTTTATAGGATACCTCTTTTTGCTTTTATTGGAGCGTTTATACACTTGCAAATATGTTCGCGTTATGTTATAATGTAAGTGCGGACGCAAAATAAAAAAACAGTCCGCGTAATACATAGAAAGAAAAGGATTTGACTATGAGCGATAAGATAAATACCAAGGATACCGTTATAATGGCTTTCGTGCCGACAAGAGATCTCGTGGTGTTCCCGAATATGACGGTGTACTTTGACGTTGGAAGAAATTTCTCCGTCAGGAGCATCAAAAATGCTATGGAAACGGATACACCGGTTTTTCTTGCTGCACAAAAAGACGTTAATATCGAAAATCCCGAGAAGAAGGACTGCTATGCGATAGGTACGGTCGTGCGCGTAAAGCAGATAGTCAGAACGGGCAGCGTTTACCGCGTGCTTGTCGAGGGACTTAACAGAGCAAAGCTTATCAATCTGATCGAGCACAAGACCTTTTATGAAGCACAGATAAGATTTATGCATAACTATCCGAGAGAAAAGCTCGAAAGAACCGAAGTCATCGCGCTTTTCAGAGAGGTGCTCAAAGCCTTTGAGGAGTATGCAAAGCTGCTGCCGAGAATGCCGCAGGAGCTTTATTCGCAGATACTCGGCGCTAAAACACCGATAGAGCTGTTTGAAAGTCTTGCGTTCAATATCTCACTTTCTTTCCAGGACAGACAGCATCTGCTCGAAGCATCTACCGTGGGCGAAAAGCTTGCGCTGCTGCTTTCGATACTGTCAAGGGAGATAGAGGTGCTTTCACTTGAACAGCAGATACACGACCAGGTGCGCACGCAGATCGAGGATAATCAGCGTGAGTATTATATCCGCGAGCAGATAAAGGCTTTGCAGCGTGAGCTTGACGGCGAGGATCCCGAAAGCGAGGCAGGCGAAGTCGAGAAGTATACACAGAGCATCAAAAAGCTCGGACTTGATGAAAAGAGCGAGGAAAAGCTGCTTTCGGAAGTAAAGCGTCTTTCGCGTATGCCGATGGGCTCGCAGGAGGCTGTGGTTGTCACCAATTACCTCGATACCGTGCTTTCTCTGCCTTGGAACAGCTTTACAAAGGATAGGACTGACGTTAAAAAGGCTGCAAAGATTCTTGACGAGGACCACTACGGCTTAAAAAGAGTCAAGGAGAGAATACTTGAAAATCTGTCCGTCAGAGCGCTTGCGCCTAATGTGCGCGGTCAGATACTCTGCCTCGTGGGACCTCCGGGTGTCGGTAAGACCTCAGTTGCCAAGAGCATCGCAAGAGCGCTCGGCAGAAACTTTGTGCGCGTTTCACTCGGCGGTGTCAAGGACGAAAGCGACATCAGAGGCCACAGAAAGACCTACGTCGGCTCGATGCCGGGACGTATCATCAACGCTATGAAGCAGGCGGGTAGTATGAACCCCGTTATGCTGCTTGACGAGATAGATAAAATGTCCAACGATTTCCGCGGCGACCCGTCATCTGCAATGCTCGAGGTGCTTGACAGCGAGCAGAACAACGCTTTCAGAGATCACTATCTTGAGCTGCCGTTCGATCTGAGCGAGGTGCTTTTCATCACTACCGCAAATACTCTTGAGACCGTTCAGGCACCGCTGCTTGACAGAATGGAGGTCATCGAGCTTTCAAGCTATACAAGAGAGGAAAAGTACAACATCGCAAAACGCCACCTTATCAAAAAACAGCTTGAAAAGCACGGCTTGAAGCCGTCTATGATGCGTATTACCAACGATGCGCTTTATAAGATCATCGACAGCTATACCAGAGAGGCAGGTGTGCGTAAGCTCGAAAGAACTATCGCAACACTTTGCAGAAAGGCTGCCAGGGAGATAGTCGAGAACAATGTTAAGAGCGTATCATTCAACATAAACAATTTAAGTAAGTTCCTCGGTCACGAAAAGTATCAGCCAGATCTTGTATCTGCCGAGAACAGTGTAGGTCTTGTAAACGGTCTTGCATGGACATCGGTCGGCGGTACGATACTTCCGCTTGAAGTGCTTGTGCTTGACGGCAAGGGCAAGGTCGAGCTCACAGGCTCACTTGGCGATGTTATGAAGGAATCTGCAAGGATAGCCGTAAGCTACTGCCGCAGTATCGCGGATAAGTTCGGCATACAAAAGGATTTCTACGAAAAGAAGGATCTGCATATCAACGCCCCAGAGGGAGCTATCCCCAAGGACGGTCCGTCTGCGGGCGTTACGATGATAACAGCGATCGTTTCAGCTCTGAGCGGTATCAAGGTGCGTTCGGATGTCGCTATGACAGGCGAGATCACGCTTACAGGCAAGGTGCTTGCAATAGGCGGCCTGCGCGAGAAAACAATGGCTGCGTATAAGGCAGGCGTAAAGACCTGCATAGTGCCGTTTGCAAATAAGGGCGATATGGACGAGGTCGAGGACATCGTAAAGATGAATGTTGAGTTCATTTTCGCAAAAACTATTGACGAGGTGCTTGATACAGCGCTTGTCAAGGAAAAGAACGGACATAAGATGAATCTCGAGCTTATGCCGAACAAAAAGACCAGAGGCAGAAAAAAACTGACAGTTTAAAAGGAGCAGGTATGAATATCAACAAAGCAGAGTTTGTCACGTCGTATGCTAATTTCAAGCAGATACCACAGTCCGACAGGGTGGAGATCGCCTTTTCGGGACGCTCAAACGTGGGCAAAAGCTCGCTTATAAATAAGATATTCAACCGCAAAAATCTTGCAAGGGTAAGCTCTATGCCGGGAAAAACCGTAACGATAAATTTCTATTCGCTTGAGAATATCTATATCGTTGACCTGCCCGGCTACGGCTATGCCAACGTTTCAAAGTCTGAAAAGAAAAAGTGGGGCGACCTTATCGGCGGTTACCTCGGTGACGGCGAGCGCGACCTGGGACTCGTGTTCCAGCTTATAGATATGCGCCACGCTCCGTCAAAGGACGACTTGCAGATGCTTGATTTTCTTATCGACAGCGAGATACCGTTCGTGATAGTGTTCACAAAAGCCGATAAGCTCAAGCCGACGCAGCGCAAAGAGCGTATGGAAAGCTTTAAAACCGAGATACCCTGCTTTGAGGATATTACCTTTGTCGAGTTCTCGGCGGTTACGGGCGAGGGCGTTGAGGAAATACGCTCGATAATCGAGGAGGTCGCACAGGACGAGGGCGAAACCGAAACAGATACACAGCCTGTACAGACCGAATACAGCGGCGGCTTCCTGACACCCAATAAGAAAATTTAGAATTTGTTCATATTTGGTTTTTAAATCTCCTTTACATTTCATTGCTTTTGTGTTACACTTTGATTATGGTTTAACACTTTACATTATGAAATGTTAAAGGAGACTTTTGTTATGAAAGAGCGTATGGAAATAAAGAATCTTGACGAGCTTTACGAGGCAATACTGCATCTTGAAACGGTGGAGGAGTGCAGATCGTTCTTTAAAGACCTGTGTACTATCCCCGAGCTTAAAGCGCTCTCGCAGAGATTTCAGGTGGCGAGAATGCTTATGGATAATCACGTTTACAGCGAGATAGTTCACGAAACAGGCGCGTCCACCGCAACTATCAGCCGCGTCAACAGATCGCTGACCTATGACGGAAGCGGCGGATACAGCATCGTATTTGAAAAGATGAATAAAGAGAAAGAGAACGATAAAAAGTGATAAATACAGGCTACGAGAGCTTTGCGCGTTTTTATGATGCGCTGACCGATAACGTCGATCACGAGGGCATCGCACAGTTGGTTCATTCGCTTGTGCAAAAGTATGCCGATTATAAAGAGGTGATCCTTGACCTTGCGTGCGGTACGGGCGCGCTCAGCGAAAAGCTCGCGCAAAAGGGCTATGACGTTGTGGGAGTAGATAACTCTCCCGAAATGCTTGAAATGGCACAGCAAAGGCTCGAAGGCAAGAAACTGCCCGTAACGCTGCTTTTGCAGGATATGACAAAGCTTGATCTTTACGGCGCGGTCGATTGTACCGTCTGCCTGCTTGACAGCCTTAATCACCTGAAAAATAAACAACAGCTTCAAAAAGCCTTTGAGCGTGTGTCGATGTTCACGTGCGACGGAGGCTTGTTTGTATTTGATCTTAATACGGAATATAAGCACAGACAGATCCTTGCGGACAATGCGTTCAATTTCGATAAGCAGGACTTTTTCTGCGCGTGGCAGAACGAGCTTGCCGAAAACGGCGATGTGCATATATACCTTGACTTTTTTTCAAAAGAAAAGGACGGAAGGTATTCAAGATCAAGTGATGATTTTACAGAGATACTCTTTGATGATGACTTTGTTCACACCGAGCTTGAAAAATGCGGCTTTGAGCTGATAGGCAGATTTGACGATTTCTCGCTTGAGCCTGTCACAGAAACGAGCCAGCGTGTGCTTTGGGTCTGCAAAAAGAGATCTGCGGATAAATAAGGAGAACCTGTATGGGAAGAATAGTTCGTGCTATCAGTAAAGATGCATCGGTAGTATGCAGCGCGATAGATGGAAAAGACATAGTTTCAAGAATTGAACAGATACACAAGACCTCGGCTGTCTGCACAGCGGCGCTTGGCAGGCTTGCTATGGGCACATCTCTGCTCGGCTTCGGTCTTAAAGGTGAAAAGGACAGCGTTACCGTCAGAATGGAGGGCGGCGGACCTGCGGGCGCGCTGATATGCGTTTCCGACAGCTTCGGCAACGTAAGGGCGTACATACAGAACCCGGTTGTAGAATTGCCGCTTAACGCAAAGGGCAAGCTCGATGTTGGCGGCGCAGTCGGCAAAGAGGGAACCTTGAGCGTTGTCAAGGACCTTGGCTTGAAAGAGCCTTATTGCGGACAGGTGCCTATTGTTTCGGGCGAGGTCGCAGAGGATATAACAAGCTATCTTGCATTGAGCGAACAGGTGCCGAGCGTCTGTGCGCTGGGTGTGCTTGTCAATCCCGATCTGACTGTTAACTGCGCGGGAGGCTTCCTTGTTCAGCTGCTCCCGTTTGCACCCGAAAGCGCAATAGATCAGATAGAGAAGAATATCAATTCGATGCAGTCGGTCACTCAGATGATCTCTGCCGGTATGACCACAGAGGAGATCGCACTTAAAGCGCTTGACGGACTTGAACCGAACGTGCTTGACGATTTCAAGGTAGAGTACAGATGTGACTGCTCGAGAGAAAGAGTAGAGAGGGCGCTTATCTCTCTTGGTGAAAAGGATCTTAAAGAAATGGCGCAGGAGCCTGAAACACAGGTGGAATGTCACTTCTGCGACAAGAGATATAAGTTTACATCAGACGAGCTTATCAAGCTTGCTGAAAATGCAAAGAAGTGATATAAGATATGAGCACGGTCGAAATAGTATTCTTTGTTGTTCTTCTTGCCGTATCGGCTTTGCTGGCATTGCTTGGCATAAGAAGCCTGCGGTGCAAGGGCTATTGTTTTAACAATGCGTATATTTATGCCTCAGAAAAGGAAAGGGAACAGACCGATTTCACACCTTACTATAAGCAGACGGGCAAGGTGCTGCTGATGGTTTCGGGTCTTTTTCTTCTCAATGCACTCAGGATCGTCTTTAAACTGAACTTTTTATTTTACGTTTCATTGGTTCTTATCGCAGCGATAATTGCATATGCTATATTGTCGTCAATTATGATAGAAAAGAATAAATGAAATTCTTGAATAAAAAATCAAAAAAACGCTTGACAAATCATAAGATGTGTTGTATAATATATTTCGTCACTTGAAGAGGTGACGATGTTGGGGGTATAGCTCAGCTGGGAGAGCATCTGCCTTACAAGCAGAGGGTCACAGGTTCGATCCCTGTTGTCCCCACCATCATGGCCGGGTAGTTCAGCTGGTTAGAACGCTAGCCTGTCACGCTAGAGGTCGTGGGTTCGAGCCCCATTCCGGTCGTTAAAAATTCTCTGTATTTTCAAGTAATATGTTCTACTTCAAGTTTACAGAGTTATGCCTCTGTAGCTCAGTAGGTAGAGCAGGGGACTGAAAATCCCCGTGTCGATGGTTCGATTCCGTCCGGAGGCATCAAAACTGAATATGCGGCTTTAGCTCATCTGGTAGAGCGCCACCTTGCCAAGGTGGAGGTAGCGAGTTCGAGCCTCGTAAGCCGCTTTATTATGGCGCTATAGCCAAGTGGTAAGGCGTAGGTCTGCAACACCTTGATC
>Ga0256404_1011044_pt1 | contig 12253 bp, 12 predicted proteins | sample RumenRJG_01DNA_FD_185990 | JGI IMG/M metagenome (GOLD analysis project Ga0256404, IMG submission 185990) | Bovine rumen microbial communities from Lethbridge, Alberta, Canada - RJG_01 | ecosystem: Host-associated > Mammals > Digestive system > Stomach > Rumen | place: Canada: Alberta | collected... | reverse complement strand
CTCGGTATTGAGCGATTTCAGCAACCTCTGCATCGAATCGGGATCGAGGCTCACATAGGAGCCGTGATCGGTGCGCTGTACACCGCCGGCGACGCGGTTCTCGAGCGCCGGATCGAGCGTGATGCAGGGCAGGATGCCGTTCTGCACGTACTGCTGGGTGATCTGGCGCGCCATCGCGTGACGCACATACTCGGTGAGTATCTCGGTGTCCTTCGTCGCCCGCGCGTAGTCGGACAGGACCTCGAGTATCGTCTCCATATCGCGGATGGATATGCGCTCGCGCAGCAGGTTTTCGAGTACTTTCTGGATCTCGCCGACCGTCATGAGCTCCGGTACGACCTCGTCGACGAGCGACTGATTCGTCTTCTTGAGATTGTCGATGAGGTTCTGCGTCTCCTGCCGTCCGAGTATCTCGTCCGCGTGCGATTTTATGACCTCGGTCAGGTGCGTGGCGAGCACGGATACGGCATCGACGACCGTATAGCCGTTCAGCTCTGCCTGCTCGCGCTCGCTCTCCGGTATCCAGAGAGCTGGCAGGCCGAAGGCCGGCTCGATTGTCTCGATGCCTGGTACCTCCTCGAACACCGTGCCGGAATTCATGGCCAGGTAGTGGTCGAGGATGAGCTCGCCCTTCGCGATTTCGACGCCCTTCAGCTTTATGATATAGGCGTTCGGCTTGATCTGGATATTATCGCGGATACGTATGGTCGGCACGACGAGGCCGAGCTCGAGCGCGCACTGCCGGCGGATCATGACGATGCGGTCCAGGAGGTCGCCGCCCTGCCCGGTATCGACGAGCGGAATTAGCGAATAGCCGATTTCGAGCTCCATCGGGTCTACGTGCAGCAGCGAGACGATATTCTCGGGCGAAGCCGCTTCCTTCTTCGCGGCCGTCGTCGCTGCCCGTTTCTTCTCTCCCGGCTTGGCAGGCGTCTCCGCGACACGATGCATGCGCCGCAGGTTCAGCCCGATAAAGGCACATACGCCGGCTAGTGCGGAGAACGGCAGCCCCGGCAGTCCCGGCACGAGAGCCAGGAACAGCAGCACGCCGGTCAGGATGAAGAATATGCGCTCATTGCGGAAGAGCTGGCTCACGAGCTCGTTGCCGAGATTGCCCTCTGCCGCTGAACGCGTGACGATGAGGCCGGTAGCTGTCGATATGAGCAGCGCCGGTATCTGGCTCACGAGTCCCTCGCCGACGGTCAGCAGCGTGTAGTTCTGCAGGGCCTGGGCTGCGCTCAGGTTGCGCTGCAGCATGCCGATGATGAATCCGCCTGCGATATTGATCAGCATGATGATGATCGCCGCTATGGCATCACCTTTGACGAACTTCGAAGCACCATCCATAGCGCCGAAGAAGTCCGCTTCCCGCTGAATCTTCTCACGGCGGCGCTTGGCCTCGGCATCCGTTATGGCGCCCTGGTTCAGGTCCGCATCGATGGACATCTGCTTACCAGGCATAGCATCGAGGGTGAAGCGTGCCGAAACCTCAGCCACGCGTTCCGAGCCTTTCGTTATGACGATGAAGTTTATGATGACGAGGATGACGAACATGATAAAGCCGACGACCGGATTACCGCCGACAACGAAGTTGCCGAATGCCATAATCACGTCGCCAGCATAGCCCTCGAGCAATATGAGTCGCGTCGAGGATATATTCAGGGCCAGACGGAACAGGGTCGTGACCAGAAGCAGAGACGGGAAGACGGATAAATCCAGTGCCTCTGCATTATATATCGTTGACATCATCACCAACAGGGCGATGGTTATATTCAAACAGATCAGGAGGTCCAGCAGGATCGTAGGCAGCGGTATGATCATCATGATGACGATGGTCACGATGACCAGCGCTATGATGACATCGCTGTATTTTTGAAAGAAGCCGGCCCCCATCTTGCTGGGCACGGCAGCTGTCTGTGGTGCAGCCATATCCTACTCTCCTCTTTGAAAATCATCTATGCTTCATTATCAGGCCCGGCGCCGCGGGTGCCGCAGCCGGAATACATAAGCCAGGACCTCTGCCACTGCCTGATACAGCTCGGCCGGTACCAGATCGCCGACTTCGGTCGATGCATACAGGGCTCGCGCCAGCGGCCGGTTCTCGACGATCGGCACGCGATTCTCGCGGGCGATATCCTTTATGCGCTTAGCTACGAGATCTTGTCCCTTTGCCAGCACGAGCGGGGCCACCATGCCCTTATGATATTGGAGCGCGACCGCGAAATGCGTCGGGTTCGTGACGATGACATCAGCCTTCGGCACCTCCTGCATCATGCGAGCCATGGCCATCTGACGCTGTTTCTGGCGTATCTTTCCCTTTATCTGCGGATCGCCCTCTGTCTGTTTGAACTCATCCTTGACCTCCTGCTTCGTCATCTTCAGATCCTGCGTCGTCTGCCATTTCTGATAGCCGAGGTCAAGCACAGCCAGGATCATGATGACGCCGATGATCTGGAATGCCATCTTGAATACGATGCCGGCCATTTCCTGCAGGCTTTTCGGCAGGTCGAAATATATGAACTGCGGCATCCCCAACAGCTCGTCGCGCAGGAACATGTACAGTATAACACCGATGATGGCTATCTTGAGCAGCGATTTTATCAGCTCGACGAGCGATCGCTTCGAAAACATGCGCCCGACACCAGTCAGCGGGTTCAGCTTGCCGAGATCCGGCTGCAGCTGGTCGACGCTGAACATGATGCCGACCTGATAGAAATTCACGCCGAGGCCGACGATCATGATGCCCAGCATGATCGGCATCGCCGTCCGCGCCAGAATCTCCATGACGCCGATCAGGAGCGTCATAAGCCCCTCGGTATCAAGCGTCTGATCCAGGTGACTGAATATATACGTCGTATAATTCGCGATATCCGCATAGATACCGCTCCAGAGGACTTTCAGCAGGAAGAATCCCGCAAGCAGGACGAACGCCGTACTGAGCTCCTGACTCTTGCCGACCTGGCCTTTCTTGCGCGCATCCTGGCGCTTCTTGGCTGTCGGTTCCTCTGTCTTCTCGCCGTCGGCGAAGAGCTGCAGGTCGAACTCGAACGATACCTCCAGCTCTCCGCCCGCAGCATCAGCGCTATTGCAGAGCCTGTATGGCCATGCTGATATTCCCATACATCTCATTGAACAACACATCCAGGAAAAGCACATAGAACGGCAGCATCATCGACAATGTGCCGACGCCGATGAGCAGCTGGAGCGGTATGCCGACGACGAATATATTCATCTGCGGCATCGTGCGCGCCAGTATGCCCAGACCGACATTCGTCAGCAGTATGGCGAATGTGACCGGCATGGCGATCTTCATCCCCGTCACATAGATGCCAGAGACGAAATTCGATATGATCATCGGCAGCGACAGGCTCGGGTCGATCTGCAGCAGCGGCACGGCCTGGAAGCTCTGTACGAGAGCTGCTATGATCATATGGTGGCCATTCGTGACCAGGAATATGATAACCCCCAGATTATAAAGAAAACTTCCGATAAGCGGCATCTGCTGACCGGAAGTTGGATCCATGACATTAACTACCGCAAATCCCACCTGCATATCCATGACCTTGCCGGCCATGTTTATGGCAGAAAAAGAAATGTAGGCAACAAAACCTATCAGCCAGCCGATGAACAGCTCCGCCAGGACTGCTGCCGCAAAAGCCAGCACGCTGACAGGTGCAGTCACCGGACCGAGCTGGTCCACCACCGGGAAAAGTACGATCGTGAAAGCGAAGGCTGCTGCTGCACGGAAATATACGGGTATATTCAGGCTGCCGAAGAACGGCGATATGACGAATATACCACTGACACGCGTGAGCATCAGCAAGAATACTGCCCAGTGTCCCTGCAGCACCTCATATAAATCCATGCCGCAATCACCTTATATATGCTGGCAGATTGACCAGCAGATTCGTCATATACTCGACCATGATCTGGAGCATCCAGGGGCCGAATATCAATATGGCTACAAAAACAGCCACAATCTTCGGTATGAAGGCCAATGTCTGTTCCTGTATCGACGTAGTAGCCTGGAACACGCTGACAAGCAGACCGACGATGAGGCCGAGCCCCAGCATCGGTGCTGATACGATCAGCACGATCCAAAGAGCCTGCTGCGCCAGTTGTATGACTAGATCACCTGACATGACAGCCTCCCACTACTTGAAAGAAACTATTAGAGATTTTATCAGGAGATGCCAGCCGTCGACCATGACGAACAACAGTATCTTGAACGGCAGTGATATCATGACCGGTGGCAGCATCATCATGCCCATGGACATCAGCGTACTGGCCACTATCATGTCTATGACGATGAATGGTACGTATATCAGGAATCCTATCTGGAATGCTGTCTTGAGCTCGCTGATGATGAACGCCGGTATGAGCGTGAACGTAGAAACGTCCTCCTGCGACTCCGGACGCTCGGCATCAGAAAGGTTGACGAACAGGGCCAGATCAGACTCGCGCGTCTGCTTGAACATGAATTCGCGAATCGGCGCCACCGTATTATCGAGAGCCTGCTCCTGTGTGATCTGTCCATTCAGGTAGGGCTGTATGCCCTGCTCATTGGCCTGTCCCCAGTACGGAGCCATGATGTAGAACGTCAGGAACAGCGACAGCGCGATGACGACCTGATTCGGCGGCACATTCTGTGTCGACAGGGCATTGCGCAGGAATCCGATGACCACGACGATGCGTATGAACGACGTCGTCATGATCAATATGCCTGGTGCGAGCGTCAGTATGGTCAATACGGCCATTACCTGCAGCGTCGCAGCCACGTCCTGAGGCCCGTTGCTGCCGCCCACCGTCAGATTGACCGACGGAATCGTGGCATCAGCCGCAAGACCTGTCTGACTGCCCAGGAGCAGGAACAGGGCCAGCATTCCCGTCATGAGGCCGACGGACCGCAGCCTTTTCTTCAATAAGCCGATTTTTTTCAATACCAAAGACCTCTAGTCAGTGCCGGAACATCGGCGGAATCTTGCGTACCACATCCGACAACGTGCCGAACTGCTGCGAGAACATCTCCGTGTTGATCGGGCTCTTCTGGGCCTCATGCTCGAGCTCATCGATAACTGCAGGATCCGTAATCTCCCGCAGCAGCGTGATGGAATGCTCGGTCACGCCGAGCATGACGACACATTGCGCCATCTCGACAATACACACCGAGCGGCCTGGGCCGAGCGGCAGATTTGCCAGCATGCGCCCTCCCTGCCCTGACGAGGGCTTGGCAAAATGTCCCCCCAGAAAGCGGGCCACGAAATATGCGGCGACCACAACGAAGGCAAAAATAGCAAAAAGGCTGACCAGATAAGCAGCCGTTGACCAAAAAGATACCGACGTCGGTCGCGGATCCGTATTCTCATAACCAGCCAGATATCCCCCCTGGGCGGCTTGTTCAGCCGCCCAGACAGGATCTGATGCCAGTACGAGCATGACCCCCAATATGGCAAACGCCAATAATCCTCTTTTTGTTTTCATCAGCCTACTGCTTTACGGACAGCCTCGAGGACACGATCAGCCTGGAAGGGCTTCACTATGAAATCACGTGCACCGGCCTGGATAGCCTCTATGACCATCGCCTGCTGGCCCATAGCACTGCACATTACGATCTTGGCATTCGGATCTACTTTTTTGATCTCCTTGACCGCGCTTATGCCATCCATCTCCGGCATCGTTATATCCATGGTCACAAGATCTGGCTTAAGCTCCTGATATTTCTCGAGAGCCTTCATACCATTCTCGGCCTCGCCGACAACCTCATAACCATTCTTTGACAGGATATCCTTGACCATCATGCGCATGAATGCTGCATCGTCAACGACCAAAACTCGTACTGCCATAGTTTCATCTCTCCTCATCTTATAAATAATACCCAGATTTGGTTCAACTTACATCCATTATATAGGAAACTCCTGCGTCCTACAAGAGATTTTGCCAATCTGTTTACTGTATTTGCTTAGCGCGTTCCTCGGGGCTCACGATTTCCGTGATGCGCACACCGAAGTTCTCATCGATGACCACGACCTCGCCCTTGGCCAGGAACTGGCCATTGACCTTGATGTCGACCGGCTCACCAGCCAGCTTATCCAGCTCGACGATCGAACCATTGGTCAGCTCCAGCACTTCCTTGATTGATTTCTGGGTGCGTCCCAGCTCGACGGTAATCTGCAGGGGCACATCCAGTATCAAGCCGATGTTGGCATCGTTGACCTGCACCGGAGCTGTATTGAGCGGTGTGAACTGCGCTGGCTGCACCGCCGCTCCGTTCGCTACATGCGGCTGAGCTGGTGGCTGTGCATAGCCATAGCCTGGCTGCATCATCGGCTGTTGCATCATCGGTTGCTGCATCTGTGGTTGCATCGCCGGCTGCTGCATCATCGGCTGTTGCATCTGCGGCTGCATTGCCGGCTGCTGTACCGGTGGTGGAGCTGCAGCTGGCTGTGGTGCCGGGGTTGGTGGTGCCGGCGCCGGGGTTGGCGCTGCTGGTGCTGGCGTCGGTACTGCTGCCGGCTCCGGCGCAGCGGCCTCCGCTTCGTCATTGCCGCCCCCAGTCAGCGACTCGACCATCTCCTTGGCTACTGGCACCGGGAGGATCTGCATGATCTCGCTGTCGATGAGGCCATCGACCTCCATGCGGAACGAGGTCCTCACGACCGGATCATTCTCACCGACGATCTCGGTGACCTTATCCTCAGAGCCGAAATCGATAAGATTGACCTTCGGTGGCGAGATATCGATCTTCTTGTTGAACATGGTCGACAGTGATGTCGCTACCGTGCCCATCATCTGATTCATGGCCTCGCCAACGGCACTCATGGCGATCTCGCCTATTTCAGTATCAGGATTCGTGCCATCGTTGCCCATCATCAAATCGGCGATTATGGCGGCATCCTGTGACTGGATTGCCAGTACGTTGTTGCCCTCGATGCCAGTTGTATAGCCGACCTCGACGATCAGATACGGGAGCGGGTACTCCTTCTGTATCAAGCTCATGGTCGCTACGGCCACAGACGGCGTAGTTATGGACACCTTGTGCCCCAACAGCACTGAGAGCGTCGTAGCGGCACTGCCCATCGAGATATTACCTATCTCACCCAGGGCATCCTTCTCCATATCAGAGAGTACATCACTGAACTGAGATGAATCACTAGCCGGGCTGGATGCATCTGCCGCTGGTTCAGCTGCCGCGTTCTCGGCTGGAGCTGACTCTGCTGCCGGAGTTTCGGCCGGAGCTGAGTCAGCTTCCGGAGCCGCAGCTCCATTCAGCAAAGCATCGATCTCTTCCTGGGAGAGTCCTTCACTCATCAGTATCTTCATCTCCTTCAGTTGAATTCTTTATGCGAGTAATCTGTACAGCCATTTTCTTTCCTGCAGTACCAGGCCGACAGTAAAACTTCGGCCGCTTGCCTACGAGGCACAGCAGATCATCATCAACCTTGGTATTCAGACGTAGAACATCACCAAAGCCTAAGGTCAGGAACTCATTGATCGTTATCGTTACCTCACCCAACTGCACCACGAAGGGCACCTTGGTGCGGGCGATTTTCTTTTCGAGAATCTTGACCTGCTCTGGATCGTCATCCTTCGTGACGGAGGAAGCTACCCAGAACGTCGTAGTCAGCTTGGACATAATCGGTTCCAGCACCAGGTATGGGATGCATATATTCATCATACCTTCTACTTCGCCGATCTTCATCTGTATCGTGACTATGACAACCATATCACTGGGCGGCACGATCTGGGTAAACTGCGGATTCGATTCCGTCGCCTCTAATGTCGGGGTGAATTGGACCACGTTCGACCAGGCATCCCGGAGATCCTCCATAGCAGTATCCGTAAACCGCTTCATGACGACTTCTTCTATGTCAGTCAGCACTCGGGGCTTTATCTGCGTCTTGCCCTCGCCACCGAACATGCGATCGATATAGGCGAAAGCGATCTCTGTATTTACCTCCATGATGATGTTGCCCTTCAAGGGCGGCACCGCCAGGATCGATATGACAGATGGATTAGACATCGACTGGACGAATTCCTGATAAGTAAGCTGTTCGACCGAAGCGACCTCTACACTCACAATCGTGCGCAAGTGCGTCGAGAGATACGTATTCAGCGTGCGCGAGAATGTCTCATGCAGCATGAACAGCGTACGTATCTGATCTTTGGAAAACTTGTCCGGACGCTTGAAGTCGTAGACCTTTACCTTCTTCTGCTCTTCGTCAGCCTTGACTTCCTCAGCTGAAACGGTACCATCTGACAAAGCAGAAAGCAGCTTATCTATCTCAGATTGAGACAGTACTTCATCTGCCAATCTACGTCCTCCTTCCTGCAATCATTGCTTAATATTACTGGAGCAGGAAGCTGGTGATATATACATCATAGACAGAGCCCTGTCCTAACTTGTCATTCAATTCGTCCTTGAGCTGTTTCTTCAGCTCATCCTGCTTAGAGGCATCGAACTGTTCCAGTTTCACACTGCGGAGATACTGCATCGTGGTATCGAGTATCTTCGTCTCTGCTTCAGGCTGCAGCTTGCCATCCTTGACATTCGCTTCTTTGCCGGGATTCATCTCCAGCACGATGCTGGTCTTCAGGAATTTTCCTGACTTCTGACCACCGACATTGACCAATATACCTTCCTTAGCATCGCCCAGCTTCACGAAAACGCCGGGATCATGGTGTCTGTTGCCGCCATCACTGTTCGCGCTATTCGCGACCATGCGCGTAGTCACGAAGAAGGATATGCCTCCTGCCAGGACCAGACCGACGATCACCAGGATGATAACCAGGATTATTGGCGATTTTTTCTTAGCCGGCTGCTCTTCTGCGGCATCTTCCATGTCCTTCTCTTCGTCAGCCATATTATTCCCTCCATAAAAGCATTACCCTAACATTATACCAACAGTTGGAGAAATGTCCACTTAAAATTGATGTAAAGCCCGACGATATTTCATAACGCGGCGCACAATTTCATCCATCGGCTCGTCGACGATTAGCTTCTTGCCATTGGTAAGCGTGATAACTGTATCAGGCGTTTCCTCTATAGTCTCTATGATTTCGGCATTAAGGATGAATTCTCCTTTTTTATTTGTCTTGGAGTTAAATTTCGTTAACTTAATCAAGTTCTCCCACCTCCGCACATACATCCCCTATGACGAGGGAATCCCTTACTTTTTACATATTTCGTCAAAAGGGCGGCATTATCCTTTAATTTTTTTTATGATATGCATATTTTTATGTCTGACACCTAAAAGAAAAAGCCAGCACACTAGGTGCCGGCTCCTGTGCGAGGCAAAAAATCAGCTATTGCTGCCGATCGAAGTTATATCACTGATTGCCACGCTGTACGTCTTGCCATTGACATCAGCTACGACGGTAGGCGTGCCATCAGAAATCTTCACTCCCGTCACCTTGCCCGAGTACGATGTCGAGGTTTTCTGGGTATTCCCATCACTATCCGTCGTAGACGTCGTAGTCGTCCAGGACACATTCTGGCCGATCATATTGCTGAGCTGGCCGATGAGTACCGAGCTGTCAATATTGCTGACGACTTTTGAAAGGTCCGTCAGGCCCTCAGCGACGTTCGTCATCTGCTCGAGAGCCGAGAACTGGGCCAGCTGCGCGAGATACTCGCTATTATCCTGCGGATCTAGCGGGTCCTGGTACTGCATCTGCGTCACCAGCAGCTGCAGGAAAGCATCCTTGCCCAGCGTACTGTTGTCAGACGAGGACGTCGTGCTTTGTGCCTTGCTATAGGTATCAGCGTCATAGGTCACGCCATCGACCGTGATCGTATTCAGTGAGTTAGACATATATCATTTCCCCTTCTCCTGCTATAGTTACACGCGATAATCTACACCATCCGTGGTACTCTGATTCTGTCCCGTCAAGGCTGCTGCCAAGGAGAAATCATCCTCTTCATATTCCTCGGCTCCCAGACCGCTGCTGCGATACTGATGTCTCTGCCCCTGCTGGTCCCAGGCCTGCTGGCCCTGTTCCTGTGGCAGCTGGCCATCGGCCAGACCGGCATATACCTCGACGCTATCTACTTTCAATCCCTGATTCGACAGCTCCTGGCGCAACGTTGCCAGCGAATTCTCTATGATATTGCGCACCTGGGCATTATCGCTGTGGAACGACGCCGTGACCGCACCATTCTCACTGACCGACACGCGCAGTGTCAGATCCCCGAGATGTTCCGGCTTCAGATGCATGACCATCTCCGTATTCTCTCCCCGACGGATGAGACGGGCCTGGTCGACGATCTGCTTCGGTATATCATAATCTTCTGGCTGTGCAGACTGTGTCTGCCCAGCAGCTGCTGATTGAACTTTGTCCAGATTCTGCTGGAACGTCACCCCGGCTGCATGACTCGTACCGGTCGGAGCCTCCGCAGCAGATGTTCGATCTGCGCCAGCTGCATCCAGATCACTATCATGCTCTGACTGCCCATCTGACGAGCCGCCTGTTCCTGTCTGCGGTTCATCCTGAGCGGTCAGCTCCACGCCAGCCACTGGTGCCTGTCCCTGACCAGGAGCATCATCGGTCGTATCAGTCAGCGGCTGTGATACATCACTCTGCGGCTGCTGGATGACCGGCTGCCCAGCTGCAGCTGCTGCCACCGGAATCTCCTGCGCTGCACCGTTCGCTGCCGGCTGCGCCGTCGCTGACTCTCCCGCAACTGACATCGCACCTGTCGGCTGTACAGCTGTGTTTTGTACTGCTGGAGCCTCTTGCATCGCATTATTCACTGCTGGCTGAGTCACTGCTGAATCATCCGCGACTGACATCGTACTTGACGCTTGCTCTGCCACAGCTTGTACTGCTGGAGAATCTTTCGCAGCATTTTCCACCGCCGGCTGAGCCCCCGCAGCTGGCATCATATCTGTCGGCTTTGTTGCCACAGTTTCCGACAACTGATCAGTTGCTGGCACTATATTCTGGCCGTCTGCAGGCATCTCGCCCGCCGTCGGCACTACCTCCACCGGAGCAGATACCAGCTGGCTCATGTCAGCTGCCGTCTTAGCCGTCGCAGATGCCAGTCCCTGTGCTGCATCATTCTGATTCAGTACAGCAGCACTGACCAATTCTGCTGGCTGAGTGCTATCTGCCATCAAACCGACATTCGGTACTGCAGTCGCATCGCCGTTTTGCGGCATAACACCGGCATTATGAACCTCCGTACCACCTGCCTGAGGCTGTCGTACAGAAAAATTGCCCGCCGGCATCATTGTTGCCAAATTTTCTATTCCATTAACCTGCCCGCTAAAGGCAGTCTGTTTCCCGTCCGTGGTAGTGATTGATGAACTGTCGTTTGTCTGTACTGCTGACTGAGACTCATCACCAGCAATATGCATGCCAGAAAGCATAGCCAGGAACTTCTGGCTGTTTTCCGCCTGTGCTGGCGACTGTGGGATAAGGCTCTGCAGATTTGCCGTCTGCATCTGCTCAGCCGCTGCAGCCGTCACCTGTGTCATTGCCTCTGAGCTGAGCTCCACTACGGCCGCCTGTGCATCCGCAGTGATTACCTCAGATGACTCGGCCTCATTTGTTGCAGACTGAGTTTGCGGCTGCGACTGGGGCTGCTGTTGTGAGGACTGTCCTCCCTGCTCTGCCGCGGCTAGTATAGAAGTCAGGCTATCATCCTTTACCGTCTCATCGGCCTGCCCTTGCGCATGATCCAGCACATCATCGAATGAGTTCTTACTCCCTTTTGCTGACTTGCCTGCGCTTTTCGCCGTCTTCGTCGTCGCCGTTCCCTTCGTCTGCGGCGTCTCTACTGCTACAGACATAACGCTGTTTGCATTCATCAAGTTATCACCCCCTTCTTTAAATTCTATCGGATAAAGAAAGCATCAACTTAAATTTATTTGCTCCACCGGCGCCGCGAATAACGAAAAAGCGCATCCCCAAGCAAGGATGCGCTTTCGCTTAACTGACAGCTTCCTATCCTCCCAGGCCGTCACCAGCCAAGTACTTTCGGCGTTTGAATGCTTAACTACTGTGTTCGGAATGGGAACAGGTGGATCCATTCAGCTATCGCTGCCAGATATTATTGAGTTGTGCTTTGCACACTCAAAACTATACAGAAGAACAAGACGGGACATCTCAGATTCCTTAAACTCTTAAGTCGCGTGTAAGATAAGCATTCGACATATTAGTAGCAGTCAGCTCCATGCCTTGCGGCACTTCCACTCCTGCCCTATCAACCTCGTAGTCTTCAAGGTGTCTTAGGATTTACATCCAGATACTT
>Ga0256404_1011043_pt1 | contig 12253 bp, 10 predicted proteins | sample RumenRJG_01DNA_FD_185990 | JGI IMG/M metagenome (GOLD analysis project Ga0256404, IMG submission 185990) | Bovine rumen microbial communities from Lethbridge, Alberta, Canada - RJG_01 | ecosystem: Host-associated > Mammals > Digestive system > Stomach > Rumen | place: Canada: Alberta | collected... | reverse complement strand
TAACGGAAGAAGCGATCCGCAGAAAATACCTTGATCTTGGTGCGGATGTACTGATGCTCGCGCACCATGGCAGTGCAACCGGAAACAGTGAACGCTTTTTCGATCACGTTCAGCCGGCTCTGGGCATTATTTCCTGCGGCGCCTACGGTCTTTACCATCATCCTTCGCCGATCGTCATCCAGCGGCTGCTGAAGCGTCATATTCCCTATGTTCTTACCAGAGAACAGGGCGACATCACCGTCTTTGCGATCGGTCCCTTCAATGTCCTTGTTACAAGCCATCCAACCATCGGCCTGATTGCCCGCGGCGGGTTATAATTGAGCCGTGATCTATCTTCTGAGTGGAAAAGAAATCTATCTTCTGGTCAAACGGCGGAAGGAAATTATTGAAAAGACCGGCGCAGCTGCGGAAAACATTACGGTTTTTGATGCGTCGAATCCCAAATTCAACATTGAGAATGCGATTGCGGCCTGTTCCACGTTTTCCCTGTTTTCGGATCGGCGTGTTGTTGTGCTGGATGATCCGTGGTTTTTGAATCCCAACCGCAAAGGTACTGACAAGGCTGCCAAAGCAAAGAAAAACACCGGTGACAATGCATCAATTCTGGCCTCCTATCTGCAGAATCCCAATCCGGATTGCGATCTGATCTTCTATTGCGACGGGTTTGCGGCGGACCAGCGTACCCGCGAATACAAGCTGATGAAGCCGCTGATTGACAAGGGTCTGATCAGCGAATACTCCGTCAAAACCTATAAGGCGTGGGAAATGCCGAAGGTGCTGGATGATCGTCTGAAGGCACGTCATCTGCGCGTGGATGAAGACGCAAAACAGGAGCTTCTGTTACGGATTGACGGCAGTCTTTCGCAGCTGGAACAGACGCTCGACAAGCTGGAACTGTACGGCAAAGGTGCCTACAGCCTGGAAGACATTGAACATCTGACTTCGATCAATACGGAACAGCTGATCTGGAAGCTTTGCAATGCGATGAGTGCCGGCAGCGCCCGTGATACGATCCGCTATTACCACCAGCTGACATCGCTGACCGAGACATCCGTTCAGCAGCTGATTGCCTCGATGGCCATGGTATTCCGCCGAATGTACATCAGTCTTCGCTGCTATGAAAAGGGGATGCCGGATGAGATGATACGTACCCAATACGGCATCCGCTTCCCGGATCTTGACCGCCGCAGTGCCGGCGGCAAACGAAGCCGGTACTATCTGCAGCTTCTGGTGGAGCTGGCGGATGTTGATCAGGGCATCAAGAACGGGTCGATTGCCAATGGAAACCTCGCCCTGGAACAGGTTCTCTGGAGACACCTATGAAGAAGAATCCGGAACGGGAAGCGGTTGTTCATCCCTTCGGGCCGATCTTTGACACTGACTCCAGGGTATTGATTCTCGGCTCCTTTCCTTCGCTTGTCTCGCGCGAGCAGAATTTCTACTATGCCAACCCCCGCAACCGGTTCTGGCCCGTTCTTTCCGCGGTCTTCGATGATGAAAGCGGCCGAACGATTGAAGAGCGCACGGCGTTTCTGCACCGGCACCATGTGGCGCTCTGGGATGTGATTGCCTCGTGTACGATTCATGCCAGCAGCGATGCGAGCATTCAGGATGTGAAGGTCAACGACATCCAGTCGCTGGTGGATGAAAGTCGGATCTCTCACATCTATACGGCGGGGTCGCGGGCATTTGAGCTGTATGAACGCTTTCGTCCCTGTACAATCGATGCCGTATGTCTTCCCAGCACTTCACCCGCCAATGCGCGGATGAAACTGCAGGATCTGATTCCCTATTACAAGGTGGTACGCAATGATGTTGAAGAAGGTTGAACTGCTCGCGCCGGCGGGCAATATGGATGCGCTCCATGCGGCGGTGAGTGCCGGAGCGGATGCGGTATATCTTGGCAGTACTTCGTTTTCAGCCCGTGCCTTTGCGGGCAATTTTGATCATGAGCAGATGAAGGAAGCGATCCGCTACTGCCACCAGCGCGGTGTTTCCGTCTATGTCACCATGAATACGCTGCTGTTTGAAGACGAACTTGACAGGGCGATGGAAGAGGTGGACTTTCTCTATCACGCCGATGCGGATGCGCTGCTGGTACAGGATCTCGGCCTGTTTCAGAAGGTTCGTATCTGTTATCCGGATTTTGATCTGCACTGCAGCACGCAGATGCACATTCATAATGCGGACGGCTGCCGGTTCATGAAGAGGGAAGGCGCGAAACGTGTCGTTCTGGCCCGTGAAACGCCGTTACAGTTGATTCAGGAATGCGTCAGCACAGGCGTCGATATCGAAGTGTTCTGTTACGGAGCAAGCTGTATCAGCTATTCGGGGCAGTGCCTGATGTCGGCAGAGGTGAAAAACCGCTCCGGAAACCGCGGCATGTGTGCACAGATGTGCCGCCTACGCTATACACCGCTCAAAGACGGAAAACCGCAGCCGTGCCCGGATGGAGATTATGTCCTTTCGCCAAAGGACATCAATCTCATTGAGCGGGTTCCGGATCTGATTGCGGCCGGGGTCTCCTCTTTGAAGATTGAAGGGCGGATGAAGCGGCCGGAATATGTATATCTGGCGGTAAAGACGTTCCGGGAAGCGATTGATGCCTGCTATGCCAATCAGCCGTATCACCTGAGTGCCAAGCGTGATCAGCAGCTGAAGCTGATGTTCAACCGCGGCTTCTCTGAGGGCCATTTTGCCGGAGCGTCCGTTGAGGACCGGATGTCGCATTATCGCCCGAATCATCGCGGCATTGAAATCGGAACGGTGGTTCAGTTCCAGAATGGTAGAGTACTTGTTCAGCTGTGTCAGCCGCTGCACCAGCACGATGGTCTGCGCATTGTCAATACGCCGGTCGATACAGGTCTGACGGCGGTCAAGATTGAAAAAAACGGCCTTCTGGTCAACAGTGCTGAGGCGGGCGATAAAGTATGGCTGGAATGCCATTCCAAACCGGTCCCGAAACGGGGACAGAAGGTATTGAAAACAAGCAGTGCCGAGCTGCTGGATGAAATTGACCGCGAGATTGCCGATCAGCCCAAACGGCGTGAAGCAACCGTCAGCTATCAGGCAAACGTCAATGAACCGCTGCGGTTGACGGCAGTGCTTGGCGGTACATCCGTATCGGTCGTCAGTGAGCAGGCGCTCTCGGCTGCACGCAATGCGCCTTTAACACGGGAAAAGCTTGAAGGTTCCCTGGCCAAAACGGATACAGCCCCGTTTACGGCCGTGTTTGATCATTCTGCGTCGGTTCTTGGAAATGTCTTTATTCCCGTATCGATGCTCAATGAGCTGCGAAGAAATCTCTACGGAAAGCTGGTGGATGCGCTGAGTGTTGTGCATGAACGCGGTTCTATGCGGTCCTATCATCTGGAGGTTTCAAATCCGCATGCTGAGCTATGGCGGATTCTGGTAAGCGGTGGAAGTGAAGAGTCCGCTAACTCTGACATCCGCTGGCTTGACGAAAATGCCGTTATGCCAGTGGTTCATGAAAATGCTGTGTCCGCTGAAAAATACGGTCCGGGCTCGGTACTTTCTTCGGCTGGCGATTTCTGTGTTTCGAGCGGGAAAACAGGTTATATCGCGGGTATGACGATGAATCTTAGCAACAGTGCGGCGATCGCCTTTGCGCTTTGCCATGGATGTTCGGCCGTGATCTTTTCCTCGGAGGTTCCGGAGCTGGAGATTGCGCGCAGTCTCGATGTATTCCGCTCCACCTATGGCTTTGTGCCGGTTACGTACCGGCTGGTATACGGGCGCCGGACGCTGATGTACGTCAAAGGCGGGTTCATGGAAGCATCGGCAGATGCGCTTGAGGATCTGGAGGGGCGCATCTATCCATTGCGTCAGGGCCCGTTCCTTACTAAAATATTGGCACCGGAACCTTATCGTTCGCGGAACCAGTACTGCTATGGAAGCTTCATTATCTTCAGCGGGGAAACGGCATCAAAACAAAGGGAGGTTATCAAAGAGGCATATGAAGAAGTTCTTGGAAGAGTTTAAGGCGTTTGCGTTTAAGGGCAATGTATTCGACATGGCTGTCGGTATTATCATCGGCAGCGCCTTTACGGCAATTATCAATTCGTTTGTCAATGACATCATCAGCCCGCTGCTTGGCTTGTTTGGAACGGTAAATCTGGACAACATGAGCGTCGTTCTAAAGCAGGGAGCGGATGCGGATTCTTCGGTTGTTCTGAATTACGGATCCTTCATTTCGGCAGTTATCAATTTCCTGCTCATGGCATTGATCCTGTTCCTGATGGTCAAGGCTGTTAACCGGGCCCGTACGGAAGCTGAAAAGTTTGCCAAGAAGGAAGAAGCACCGGCCGAGGCGCCGAAGAAGAGCGACGAGCTGGTCGCACTGGAAGAGATCCGCGATCTTCTGAAGGCACAGGCGGAAAAGAAGTAAAATGGAGTGCACACGGCAGAGACTTCGTGTCTCTGCTGTTTTGCGTGATTGAGATACTGGAGGTTTTTCATGTTTTTAAAGCGCATCGAAATGCAGGGATTCAAATCCTTTGCGGATCGAACCATTATTACGTTTGATGATCCGATTACGGGGATTGTCGGGCCGAACGGCTGCGGAAAATCGAATATTACAGATGCCGTGCGCTGGGTATTAGGCGAGCAGTCGTCCCGTTCCATGCGCGGCGAACATATGAGCGACGTCATCTTTTCCGGCAGCGCTGACCGCAGACCCATGAACATGGCCGAGGTGACGCTGGTCTTTGATAATGCGTCGCATGTGCTCAACAGTGATCAGCAGGAGCTGGAAGTGACACGCCGCCTGTATCGTTCCGGTGATGCGGAATATCTGATCAACCGTCAGAATGTACGTTTGCGCGATGTCGTGGACCTGTTTCTGGATACGGGACTGGGCAAGGATTCTCTGAGCATCATCTCGCAGGGCAATGTTATCGCCTTTGCGGAGGCGAAGCCTCTGGACCGTCGGCCGATCTTTGAAGAAGCCGCCGGCGTTGCCAAATACAAGAAGCGCAAGATCGAGTCTTTGTCACGTTTGGATCGTACGAAGACCAATCTTGACCGTTCCCAGGATATTCTGGCGGAACTTGAAAAGCAGGTTTCGCCGCTGAAGCGGCAGGCGCATAAGGCCGAAATCTACCGGGCAAAGAAAAAGCGTCTCGAAGAGATTGAAATCACTGTGCTGGTGCAGGAGATCGATGATCTCAATGTTCAGGTCGATGATGCCAGAAAGTCTCTGTTAGATGCCGAAAGTGCGGCGCAGATCGCCTCCACAAGCATCCAGGTATCGGAAACCAGGCTCGGGCAGCAGCGTCAGCAGTCCTCACAGCTGGACCGGGAAATCAACGCCCTCCAGGAGGAACTGCTCAAGAATGTCGATGCGGTCACGTCTTTGGAAGCAAGGCGTACCGAGATGGATGAGCGGCGCAAATACATCATTGAAACCGGCAGCCGCGAGGAGCGGATCAAGGAAACACAGGCATTGCTCGAGACGGCGCGACAGGAATACGAAGACCGTAGGAACCGCTATACGGCACTGGATCAGGCCATGAAGCTGGATGAGGAGAAGCTGACCCAGAGTTCACAGAACCTCTTCGATCAGCGCAGTGCCCTTGAACAGGCACAGTCGCTGCTGCGCAGCCTGCAGAATCAGCAGACCTATCTTGAAAACATGATGCGCGACCCGTTCCAGGGACGTCAGTCCGGTACCCGTTCCATCATGGAAAACCGCAATGCGCTGCACGGCATTCTCGGCGTCATCGGGCAGGAGATTCATGCCAAGGATGGCTATGAGCAGGCTGTCTCCGAAGCCCTTGGTGGAGCGATGTACAACATTGTGACCGTGGATGAGCAGTCTGCCCGTGATGCGATCCGTTTTCTGAACCGCAACCAGTCGGGTCGGGCGACGTTTCTGCCGCTGACGGTTTGCCGGCCGCGCTATGTGTCGCAGGAAGCCCTTGCCATCTGCAGCGGTACGCAGGGATATCTTGGTACGGCATCGTCATTTGTTGAGACGGATGCAAAGTTTCAGCCTGTTGTCGATGCGCTGTTGAACAATGTACTTGTCGTTGATTCAATGGAAGCCGGCAACAATCTTTCCTCTTTGACCAACCGTGCCTATAACATCGTGACCCTGAACGGGGAAGTGATTCACCGCGGCGGTTCGATGACCGGCGGCAAGCTGAAGCACAATACGACCCCTGTTACCGTTGCCCGTGAGCTCTCCCGCGTCAAGGAGGGCATCGATGCCCAGATGGCAAAGGTCAAGCTGCTGCAGAAGGCGGAAATGGATGCCTCTGCGCAGGTGGAGGCTCTGAAGAGCCGTCTGAGTCAGAACCGTGTCTCCAAAGCGTCGCTGGAGCCGGTCATGGATGCCAAGAAAGCCAAGATGGACAAGCTGTCCAATGATCTGGCCCTGCTTGGTGCCAAGAGTGAGGAAACCGCGGACGAGGCTCACAATGAGACCATCGCAAAGCTCAATGAAGCCTACCAGCGGCGTGACACCATTACTGCCGAGATCCGGACCAAGCGTGAAGAAAAGCAGTCGCTGCAGCAGGATATTGACCGTAAGGACCAGCAGCTGCATCAGCTGCGCAAGGACAAGGAACGTGCCGATGCGGCAGCCAGTGCCATCAAGGTGGATGAAGGCCGGCTCGAGGCGAAGATTGAAAACAATCTGCAGCGGCTTGCGTCGGAATATCAGCTGACCTATGAATTCGCCAGGACCAAGGTCAGCGGTGAAAAGGTCGAAAATGCGCGCGAAGAAGTACTGCAGCTGCGGGCGGATATCGAGCGCCTTGGCAACGTGAATATGGAGGCTCCTGAACAGTACAGTGAAGTCAATGAGCGCTACGAGTTCCTTAAGAAACAGATCGAGGAACTGACCGAGAGCCGCGACAAGATCCTGGCCGCCATCGATGAGATGGACCGGGTTATGGTGAAGCAGTTCAAGGAGATGTTTGACCGGATCAACGGCAGCTTCAACGATATCTTCCGTTCGCTGTACGGCGGCGGTAAGGCGCGGTTGATTCTCGAGGATCCTTCGGACATTCTCAATACGGGCATTGACATCGATGCTCAGCCTCCGGGAAAGGCGGTTCAGAACAACATGCTGTTTTCGGGCGGTGAGAAGTCGCTGATTGCGCTCTGTGTTCTGTTTGCAATCCTCAAGGTGAAGCCGGTTCCGCTGGTTATTCTCGATGAGGTTGAAGCGGCGCTGGATCAGGGCAACGTTGAACGCTTTGCGCAGTATCTGCACCAGTATACGGATCAGACGCAGTTCCTTGTTGTGACACATCGTCCGGGGACGATGGAGAACTGTGATACGCTGTATGGCGTCACGATGCAGCATCAGGGTGTTTCCCAGATGCTCAAAGTTGAGCTGAAGGATGCCGTCGGTATGGCGGAGCCGGAAAAGGAGGCGCAGGCATGAGTATTCTTGATTCTTTGAAATCCATCTTCCAGAAGAAGGATGATAAGGCTGTCTATCTCAGCGGCTTCAAAAAATCGAAGGATTCGCTGCAGGAAAAAAGCAGCAGCCTGAAGAAGAACTTCAAGGGCGTCGATGACGAGTTCCTGGAGCAGCTCGAGATCGTTCTGCTGGAAAGCGACATCGGTGTCGAAACGGCGGATGCGATCTGCGAAAACATGAAGAAGACGGCTGATGAGTATGTTAATGTGTCGTGGAAGTGGGCCGTCAACTTTGTGATCCAGTCAATGAAAGACTTATACGAAGAGGTACCCGATGAGCCCATCCGCTGGAATGAGAACGGTCCGACCGTGATCTTCCTGGAAGGTGTCAATGGGTCCGGCAAGACGACGACGGCCGCCAAACTGACGGCCAAATACCAGGCGGAAGGAAAGAAGGTTGCGCTGGTGGCGGCAGATACGTTCCGCGCCGGCGCCATCGATCAGCTGGACACCTGGGCTGAGCGTCTCAATGTTCCCTGCATCAAGGGCCGTGAAAACGGTGATCCTTCGGCGGCGATCGTGGATGGCTGCCGGTATGCGAAGGAGAACAATATCGATGTGCTGCTGTGCGATACGGCAGGCCGCCTTCAGAACAAGGCCGGCCTGATGGCGGAGCTTGGCAAGATGAACCGTGTTGCGGGCCGTGAGATTCCCGGGGCGCCGCACAATACGTGGCTGGTTCTTGATGCGACGACGGGACAGAACGGTCTGCGGCAGGCGGAACTGTTTGATGCGGCGACGGATCTTTCGGGCATCATTCTGACGAAGATGGACGGTACGGCCAAGGGCGGCATTGTGATCGGCATCAAGCAGAAGCTGCATCTGCCTGTTCTCTTCATCGGTCTTGGGGAGAAGAAGGAGGATCTGCGTCCGTTTGATCTGGATTCGTATCTGTACAGCATTTCGCAGGGTCTGGATGATGCTGGATAAGATTACGGCGAATGCGCTGCTGGACTACTATGGAAATCTTCTGACGGAGCGGCAGCGGACCCTTTGCCGGTATTACTTCGAAGAGGATCTTTCCTATCAGGAAATCGCGGAAAATGAAGGTATTTCCCGCACGGCGGTATATGATACTATCAGTGTTTCGCGGACGCAGCTGGAGAACTATGAGTCTGTGCTGCATCTGTATGGAAATGCGCAGCGCCGCAATGCGCTGTATGAGGCGCTGGACAACGCAACAACGGATCCGGCCGTAAAGAATATAGTGAATCAACTCAGAAAGATTGAGACAGAAGGAGAGTAGTATGAGCAAGGTTATTGCAGTCAATTCGGGTTCTTCATCCCTTAAGTTCCAGCTGTTCGACATGCCGAGTGAGAAGGTTCTCACCTCGGGTCAGGCAGAGCGGATCGGGCAGGCCATGGGACAGTTCACAATCAAGGTGAACGGTGAGAAACATGTACAGCAGCTTCCGATTCCGGATCACAAGAAGGCGGTTGATCTTCTTCTGAAGGCTCTGGTGGATGAGGGCATCGTCAAGAGTCTGGATGAGATCAAGGGTGCAGGACACCGCATCGTCCAGGGTGGTTCCTACTTTGATCAGTCGGTTGTTGTGACGAAGGATGTTGAAGACAAGGTCGAGGAACTGGCGCCTCTGGCTCCGCTGCACAATCCGGCCCATCTGGTGTGCTACCGTGCATTCAAGGAAGCACTTCCGCATGTTGGTCATGTATTTGTGTTTGATACGGCGTTCCATCAGACGATGGGCCCGGAAAGCTATCTCTTCCCTGTGCCGTATGAGTGGTATACGGATCATAAGGTGCGCCGTTATGGTGCTCACGGTACGTCGCACTACTATGTCAACCGCCGCGCTGCTGAACTGATGGGCAGGCCGGTTGAGGATCTGAACATGATCACCTGCCATCTTGGCAACGGTGCATCCATCACGGCCATCCGTGGCGGCAAGTGCATCAATACGTCGATGGGTCTGACGCCGCTTGGAGGCATCATGATGGGTACGCGTTCGGGCGATATTGATCCGACGGTTGTCTTCTATATGGAAAAGGTTCTCAATCTTTCTCCGGATGATATGGATACGATCCTGAACAAGAAGAGCGGCATGCTTGGTGTTTCCGGCATTTCTTCGGATGCCCGTGATATTCAGGCGGCTGTCAACGAGGGCAATGAGCGTGCAATTCTGACGGTCAACCTGTATGCCAACCGTGCAGTCAACGTGATCGGCGGCTATTACATGGAACTTGGCCATACGGATGCGATCGTGTTTACAGCCGGCCTTGGCGAGAACGATGATATGACGCGTGAGCGGATCCTGAAGGGCCTGGAAGAGGGCATGGGACTGTCCATTGACTATGAGCTGAATCATACGATCCATGGTAAGGAGGCTCTGATCTCGAAGCCGGATTCCAAGGTTCAGGTCTGGGTCATTCCGACCAATGAAGAACTGATGATTGCGCGTGATACCGTGCGTCTGCTCGGTTTATGAGCCGCAGTTTTGAAGGCCTGCTGGAGGAAATCCGGCAGGCTTCTGTGATCACGCTGTTCCGTCATGAAAATCCGGACTGTGACGCCGTCGGTTCACAACTCGGTCTGAAGACTTGGCTGGAAGAAAACTTTCCCGAAAAGAAGGTCTATGCGCTTGGCAATGAAAGCATCTCCAGTCCGGAGTGGCCGAAGCCTGATCATGTGGATGATGCGGTGGTCAGAAGCAGTCTTGCGATTGTTCTGGATACGCCGGACATTGCGCGGGTGGATGATCATCGCTTTCTGAGTGCAGCTTCAATAGTCAAGATCGATCATCATCCGCTGGTGGATTCCTATGCGAAACTGGAGTTTGTCTATACGGATGCGGCCGCTACCTGTGAGATTCTGGCTGATTTCTTTCAGCAGATGGAGACGCAGGAGAATTTTGGGTTCTCCAGATCCGCTGCGGAATATATCTTTTCAGGCTTACTGACGGATACACTGAGCTTCAAGACGACCAATACGACGCCGCATACGCTGGCGACAGGTGCGTATATTGCTTCGAAGGGCATCTCAATCCCGGAGCTGTGGCACGGGGTGTTTGATGTCAGTCTCCATGAGTTTCAGTTTGCCGGCTTCATCCGCTCGCAGGCCCAGTTTGTCGGGAATCATACCGTGTATGTCGTTGTGAACCGGGAAGACATGAGCCGCTGGAACATGGCGCCGGGTGATGCGCGGTCCTTTGTGTCGCAGTTCATGGGCGTCAGGGAGATCGAGTGCTGGGCGGTATTTACGGAGAAAACCGGTGAGGATGGTTCCGTTCTCTTCGATGGCAGTCTGCGGTCGGCCCATGTGCAGCTCAATGATCTTGCGGCGAACTATCATGGTGGTGGCCACAGGAATGCCTGCGGGGTGAAGAATCTGAGCTATGAGGATCTCAAGCAGCTGCTGGGGCAGATGAGTGAGCGTGCAGAGGCTTACTTAAGCTAATTGGCGTACTTCATTTGTCAAGTATTGAATGCATAAAACATGGTGATAATATGGAATCACGTGGAGGAAATAACACATGGAAACAGTAAACAAGAAGAGCATTTCTGAAAAGATTGCAGAAGATCACAACCTGACCAAGAAAGAGGCCGGTGATATTGTCAGCGAAGTATTCGAGCTGATGACGGCTGCCCTCAAGGATGGCAATAAGGTTGATATTACAGGCTTCGGAAAGTTCGAAGTCAAGACACGTGCAGCACGTGAAGGCATCAACCCGCAGACAAAGGAGAAGATTGAGATTCCGGCTTCCAAGATCCCGGGATTCAAGGCTTCCAAGTCTCTGAAGGACGAGGTTCGCTGAGCATTCTTCTCTGCATCGAGAAGAATAAAAGAGGCAGAACGGTGGAAGTAACATTCCCGCTGTTCTGCCTTTTATTTTGTTTCAGCGTACCTGTCCGTTTCCGATAATCATGTATTTATAGGTACACAGCTCCCTCAGGCCCATCGGTCCGCGGGCATGGAGCTTCTGGGTAGAGATGCCCATTTCGCATCCCATGCCGAAACAGCCGCCGTCAGTGAAGCGTGTGCTTGCGTTGACGTAGAGGCAGGCACTGTCGATGCGGGAGGCAAATGAAGCAATGTCCCTGGCGCTGTTGGAGATGATCGCTTCCGAGTGATGGGTGGAATGGGCGTTGATATGGGCGATGGCGGTTTCCGTATCCGGAACAACCTTTACGGCAAGAATATAGTCAAGAAATTCCGTATCAAAGTCTTTGGGGCCGGCTGGCGTTCCCGGAATGATCGCAGCCGCTTGCGGATCCAGGCGCAGCTCGACCGGGACCAGACCCTTTGCCGTACGCTCATCAACGAGGCGTTTCTTCAGCTGTGGAAGAAACTGTGCGGCAACCGGTTCTTCGACGAGCAGTACTTCCTCTGCGTTGCATACGGAGGGACGGGAGCACTTGGCATTTTCAATGATATTCAATGCCATGGCAAGATCGGCCGTCTGCTCGACATAGACGTGGCATATGCCGGTTCCGGTTTCGATGACGGGAACGGTCGCATTTTCTACGCAGGCAGAGATGAGATTTTTTCCGCCCCGCGGAATCAAGAGATCTACATAGCCGTTGGCAGTCATGAGGGTGTTGGCCGAGGCATGTGATGTGTCTTCGATCAGCTGGATGCGATCCCTGTGCAATCCGGCCTCTTCCAAGCCGTTCTGGAGCGATTTTACGATGGCATGGGCAGAATTCCATGCCTGGCGCCCGGAGCGCAGAATAACCGTGTTTCCGCTCTTTAAACCGAGGGCTGCGGCGTCACTGGTGACGTTGGGACGGGATTCATAGATGATCGCAAGAACTCCGAAGGGTACGGCTTCCTTCTGGATATGGA
>Ga0256404_1011041_pt1 | contig 12255 bp, 10 predicted proteins | sample RumenRJG_01DNA_FD_185990 | JGI IMG/M metagenome (GOLD analysis project Ga0256404, IMG submission 185990) | Bovine rumen microbial communities from Lethbridge, Alberta, Canada - RJG_01 | ecosystem: Host-associated > Mammals > Digestive system > Stomach > Rumen | place: Canada: Alberta | collected... | reverse complement strand
AGCCGGCGATCAGCATAATCAGGACACCCGTGATCAGCCATATGCTTCTGTTTTTCTTTTTCATTGCTGTTTTCTTTCCTCCCGGCAGTCTATGCCTGAGCGCTCATAATGATCAATCTGCTTCGCCGTCTTTGTCTTCAGCGCTTCACCCCGGGTCTCAGACAGATCTGCGCAGTAACTTCAGCGCTCAGTGTAATCCAAAGCAAACAAAAAGACAAGCGTTACCGGTCACCAATCTATGGTATAATTAGAACACCATTGTGGTTCAGAAACTACTGACATCAGCACCCGTCCGTGAATCCCGAAGTCCCTTTTTCGCGGACGGTCAGAACAACAGGTAATCAGCGCACAGCGCTTGAAAAGATACCAGAACAGGAGGTAAGCATGTCAACACCCCATAATGCGGCAAATCCCGGAGACATCGCAAAGACCATTCTCCTTCCGGGCGACCCTCTTCGCGCCAAGGTCATCGCGGAGACCTATCTCTCCGATCCCGTACAGTTCAATGCAGTCCGAAACATGTTCGGATATACAGGTACCTACAAGGGAAAACCCGTCTCTGTCATGGGCACCGGCATGGGGATCCCTTCCATCGGCCTCTATTCCTACGAGCTGATCCATTTCTACGGTGTCAAAAATCTGATCCGGGTAGGCTCCTGCGGATCCATCAACAGGAAGGCAAAAATCGGCGATATTATCATGGCACAGGGTGCCTGCACAAATTCCAACTATGCCTCCCAATACGGTCTTGACGGCACTTTTTCAGCGATTTCCTCCTTTGACCTATTGCGCAAGGCTGTTCTTGTCGCTGAGGAGCACGGCTATCCTTATATAGTAGGCAATATCCTGTCCTCGGACACCTTTTATACCGAAAAGCCTGTCTGGAAGGACTGGGCAAAAATGGGCTGCCTCGGCGTCGAAATGGAGTCCTTCGCCCTCTACTGCAACGCCGTGCGTGCCGCCTGTGCCGCCGAAGGGGCCGATGATGCCTCCCAGGCAGTCGATAACTCCTTTGAAGACGTCAAGGCCCTGGGTATCTTCACTGTATCCGACTCCCTTGTGACCGGAGAAGAGACCACTGCCGAAGAGCGCCAGAACAACTTCACCAACATGATGGAGGTCGCTCTGGAGGTGGCGGCACAGCTCTGATCCCTTGCTTCCTTCTGCGCAGACTGCCGCAGAGCAAATTTCCCATAGGCGGGGACAAATAGCGTTTTGCATCCGGCGTGCAAGATCAGGGGCGCCAATCCCCGGTATTTGCATAGAGCGCCGGCCCCCGGAAAGATATATTTGACATAACAGCTGCACCACACATGCAGCGGGAAGTCAAATGGATACGATTCTTGCCGGAGGATGAAGCAAAATGAAAAAGAAAAAAAGCAAACTGCCCCTGATAATCCTGATTGTAGTCCTGATCTTTATATTTACCCGGCTTGGCGGTAAAGACTCCGGATCTGATTCCGGCAATACGGCCGCTGCTCCCCGGACACAGACAGCCAGTGCAGAGAAAGAAGAGAAAGAAGACCTTCCGGTGGAAGAAGAAGCGGATTCGTCCAAAGAGGATTCCGATGTGGAAGATGCACAGGACAGCAGCTTCGATGAAGCGGACACAGAAAAAGAGGAAACAGATAGCGATAATTCCGATACGGAAGATTCGAAAGATACTGAAGACAGTAAAAACCATGAATCCTCTGAGGAAGCAGAAGACCGGGAGGCGGAATCAAATGATGATGCCCCTGTAGACGGGATCCGCCCCTCTTTTAAAAAGATGGTGGACGAATACGAAGCCTTCTTTGATTCCTATGTGGAATTCATGGAGAAATATAAAGAAAGCGGCGGCAGCGATGCCTCCATGCTGCTGGATTATGCCAGATTTATGCAGGACTATGCAGACACCATGGATGCAATGGAAAAGCTCGAGGAAGACGAAGACATGTCTTCGGAAGAGCTTGTCTACTACACAGAGGCAATGGGCAGAATTAATGTTAAACTTGCCAAAGTCGCACAGTAAACATTTATAAGCCTCTTTTGAGGTATTGGACGGCCGACCTGCAAAAAGCCATCCGAAGGGTTTTTATGAATCCCCTCGGATGGCTTTTTCGCAGTTCTTCCCGGGTGCTTTTCCCAGATCTTTTTCCTCAGACTTTTTCCTCAGGCTTTTTCCTCAAACCATTCTCTGGCGGCGGCATAATCCTCCATGACCGCCTCCGCTCGGGGATGGTCGCTGCCATAGATCTTTTTCAGGATAGCAATGGCTGTCTCAAAACACAAAAAACCGTTTTTCGTATCCCCCCTCAACAGATAAGCGTGGGCCATATTGTTGTACAGGTCCGCCCTGTGCGGGTTTTCCGGCCCATAGCTTTTGTCCAGGATGGCGAGCGCTTTCCAGTACCAGTGGAAGGCTGTGTCCAGCAGTTTTTCCGCCTCCTCTTCGCGGCCCTCATCAGCGGCCCTGCGGCAGAGTTCATCGTAGAGCAGACCGACATTGTTGCAGATGCCGGCGTTTCCGGCAAAGTCCTCCCCGAATAGTTCCGTATTGATCCGCAGGGCGCGGTCAAAGAAAGAAGCGGCGGTCTCTGTGTCTGACAGCTCACTAAATTCCTGACCGAGATTACAGCAGATGACAGCAGTCCCCGGGTGCAGTTCCCCAAAGCACTTTTTGTGCAGGGAAAGGGACTTTTCATAATATTCCACAGCCTTGTCATGGTCCTGCCACGCGGAGTATAAAAGGCCCAGATTGTTACAGGTCGTGGAAAGCCGGATGTCATCCGGACCATAGGCCTGCGTCTGGATCTCAAGAGCTTTGTCGAGAAGCTCTTTTGCCTGTTCGAAATCCTCCGTTTCATATAAAACGACGGCCAGATCATTGTAAGTGATCGCGATTTCCGGGAAGCCGCCGTCTTCCCTGGATCTCTGCAGTTCGATAGCCCTCCGGTAGTGTTCGATGGCCTCCGCAAAATGTCCCAGTTCTCTTTCCGCCTGGGCGCCAGCCTTAAAGACCGAGGCGGCAAACTCTGCCTGCGCATCCTTTTTAACTGCGTTCTCCGCAGCTCTTGCCCATTGCAGTGCTGTCTGCGGATGCCCGATCTCATACTCGATCAGGGAAGCCTTCCATGCGGCCTGTGCGCCCTCTGCCAGACCTCTTTTCCCCGGTCCGTTTTCACCGCTCACCGCTCCTTTCTCTTCCTGCTGTCCGAGTCTGTAATAAAAGCGCATGAGCAGGCGCGAAACCTGCCCCAGCAGCCGGTAATCCCGGTTCTGTTCTGTGTACTGCTCATAATAGGCGAGCGAGCGTCGGATAAAGTCTCCGCAGTTGTCCGGATCCGGGAGCAGTTTGTCCGCGGCCAGGTCCGCTGTGACAGGATGCATGGAAATGGTTTTTCCGACATTGACCAGGTGCAGGTCGCGGAAACGCAGGAGCATCTGCCGCAGGATCTCCGGCCGAAAGGTATTTTCGCACAGTTCCATGAACAGTCCCCGGTCCAGCCCGCTCCCGGGGAGCAGGGACAGGATGCGGAGCAGCATCTGCTGTTCTTTGGAAAAAGCGGCAAAAGTAAAAAGCCCGGACATCCGGCTGTAAACATCCGGGGCCCCTCGATAAGGACCGGCAGCCTCGTTTTTGATCTGTGAATATCTGCCGCTGCGCACTTTCCCCAGGACCTCTTCGACCGTGCTGAAGCCCGCATTGTACTTGAGGGCCGCCGCGATCAGTTCGACCACCATGACATGCTTGCCGACAGAAAGGATGATCTCCTCCATCATCACCTCTTCTGCTTCCGTCCACTCGTGATCGTCATAGATTTCCCTTGCCAGCTCTGTCAGTTCGGCACGTGACAGAAGGTGGGCCGGGTCGGAAAGGCAGACCGAGGGATACTGCGGCGGCACAAAGAGCCTTGTCGTGAACAGGATGTTGACGCCGCTGCGGCAGAGCAGATCCAGGATTTCCCGGTTAGTCCTCTGCTCCGGGTCCGCCTCACATACTTCTCCCAGCAGCTCAAAAAAGGTCCGGTCATACCGGTCCGCGTCAAAGTTGTCGATGAGCAAAAGCAGGCGGCTGCCGTAGCGCGCAATGCGGGACAGATGAAAGGCAAACAGGTCTTCTCCAGACATTTCCTCCCAGCGCAGCCTGTCCTGAAAGCGGATCTCCGCGATCGTAGTAAAGAGATCTTCATGAAAAGGGGCGTAAATACAGGAGGAATCCGTCGCAGCAGCGGCGTACTGCAGGGCAAGAGAAGTCTTGCCGCAGCCGCCGTCCCCGGTGATCCAGACGGGACTTAACCTGCGTCGGAACTGCTCGTCGATCCATTCCAGTTCCTGCTGCCTGCCCTTGAAAATCCGCCCGTTTACCGGGGGCCGGGACACAGCAGCAATGGGCGGAAGCCCTTTCAGCCCGGCCTCCCGCTCCTCCACCTGCAGAATCTGTATGTTCTGGGGCAGAAGACTGCAAAGGCACTTACAGCAGTCGCGCAGAAGGGCCGCCAGCATCAGCCAGGCAAGTGCCGTGCCCAGTGCGCGGTTGGCACTGTCCTCTTCCCCTCTGCCGCTATACTCGTCAAAAGAGTCCAGAAGGGAGCGGATGTGGCGATAGATTGCATAGCGGTCCGCGGGATTCATCTGCGGCACAAGCTTTTTTTCCTCCCCGGGCTCATTCCTGAGGAAGCCTTCGATCTCATCCCGAAGATCCTTTTTCCCCTTTTCACTGTACAGGCCGCAGTATTTTCCTACGATCAGCGTATTTGCCTCCACAATACAGCGCATGGAAGCGGAGGCCTCGACAGTTCCCTTGTCCGGGTCGCCCTCTACCAGCATACGGTCAAACTGCGCCCGCTCCGAAGCAACAGAATAGCCCTTTTCTTCACAGCGCAGGAGGAATCCGCGGCGCTTCGTATCTGCCTGAATGTAGTCCATCAGGGCATCCCAGCCGCCAAAGTGTAAAAAGAGGAAATGACCCATCTGCACATTGGGGCGGCCGTGCTTCGTCAGGATCTCCGTCATGTAAGTCAGGCACTCCTCGGAAAGTCCCTTTTCCGTATGATTCCCCCGGGGCACAGAAAGATCGGAGGCCGAAAACCGCATCAGCGGTCGGCTCTTGTCCTTGGAGTACAATCGCCGGTCGATCGCCTCCAGCGTGAGAATATAATCACTGCTCATAGTTAAAACTCAATCCTCTCAGTTTGCTGTCAGATTAGAATAACGTAAACTCGCTTCGCCGCTTTGTACACGTCCATCTATGCGTCCGTTCGATTGATTATTACAATATATCAGCCGCAAATGCAGCATGGAAATCTCATCCCACGAAATCCTTTCATCGACATCCTCGATCTCAATCGACCATAATGCCTGGCGGTTGGTCCAGAAACACCCGTTGTGTCGGCTCAGGGCGATCTCCGCGATGGCTTCGTTTTCATCAATTATAGCACATTCGATTTCCGGCTCAATGTCCGGCACAGCCGGGGATTTCGTGCAGGCAGTCATCCTCCCGCGGATCGTGATCCTGCCGGCCTTGCGATCCGTCACGGTCTTCACCATGTCGATCCGGATTCCTGATTCCAGTCCCATAGGGTCTTCTATCACAGCATTCATTCGACATACCTCCTCCACAAGCCATGTGGTCTTTTTGTAATGGAACAGCACAGCCCGGTCGGCGGCGTTTAAATCTGTGCGAATTCCGTTAGGTTTATCGTAAAGAACGCAATTTGCAGCAGCAATGCATTTTCAGGGGATACAATCCCTGAAAATAACCGCCTGCCCAAAAGACAAAAAACAGGCGGTTCTCTTACACTTGTAAGATACGCCGCCTGTCTATATTACGAAGTCGTCAGTTCTCTCTGCAGCCGAGAAAAGATCTCCAGATACTCCTCTTCCACCTGTGCAAAAGGCCTTACTGCATAATCGAGATCGATATGAATCTCCGGCGCCGGCCGGGGCTGGGGCTCCCGCAGCAGGATCTCCAGATCATACCAGAGCAGATCATCATCGATCTTTTTCAGTTCCCTCTGCTCCTCCCCGGTCAGCTTGCTGCCCAGAAACCTTTCATACACCAGGTCCAGCATATGATTCTCGAGTTCCCGGTAGGCCGGCAGAGATTCCTTGAATGGACGCGGGATGTCGGAAAGGTAACACTCGCAGGCATCATGTAAGAGGCACGCCAAAGCCAGCCTGTCACCCAGACCGCGCGCCAATGCCTCTTTTGCACAGCAGATACAGTGCTCCCCCACCGACCAGAAGGTCTTCACATGCCCGTTTCCCCTGCAGAGCATGGGGAGAGCGTGGGCAATATCTTTGATCTCAATCTTCTCTTTTTCGGGTTCTGTCGGTACAAACCGGACGCCCGTGTAGGTTCTGATATAACTAGTCATAATCCCCCTGCCTCTATGAAAAGCCTGCTGATCCAGGTGTTTCTCCACGATACGCACATATTCGTGAATTACGATTCATCCCTTATCAATGGTCTGAACCGGCAGCTGTAATGATTGCATTTCAAGTGACTCTGCACAGAGCCTGAATACATAGATCCTGGAAAGGATCTATGTGTTCAGGCTCGTTCTTCTTCTCAAATCATTCCGGTCCTCTTCACCTTCCCCTTCACATAAAACAGGCAGACCAGACCCATAATGATCTGCAGCGTAGAGGAGAAGGGGGTTGCCAGTCCGATTTTAAAAAGAGAGACAGGCACCTGTTTACTCATGAAGAAGGACACCGGCACGCGCACACAAAAGGCGCTGATAATGCCCTGGGCCATCACAAACCGGGTCATGCCGATGCCGTTAAAAAACCCGATAAAACAGAAGAAAACCGGTGTAAGCATACAGTCGATGGCGTAGGCCTTGAGATAGTCCGCGCCGGCTGCCGCCACATCCATATCCTTGGCGAACAAAAGGGCCAGCTCCGTGCCGTGGAAGAAGGACAGGTAGAACATGATCGTTCCGACCGCCAGAGAGAGCAGAATCCCGTAGCGCAGTGCCTTCTCCGCCCGGTCAAAGCGCCCCGCACCGGCATTTTGTGCCACAAAAGCCGACATGGACTGCATGAAAGCCGAAGGCACCAGCATGATAAAGGCACAGACTTTTTCCGCAACACCGATTCCCGCAGAGGGGACAACACCGAGTGCATTGACGATGGCCTGAATGATCAGAAAAGAAATTCCGACCAGCAGATCCTGGGTCGCAATCGGAAGACCCAGACGGGTAATACGGGCAATAATATCACCCCTGAAGCGGATCTGTTCCCTCGACAGTGCGAAAGGCATCCTGCCTTTTCGCGATCTCTGCCGCATTAGGAAAAAGGAAATCACAACGCTCACTGCCTGAGCGGCCACCGTTGCGATGGCGGCACCGATCGTTCCCATATGAAATCCGGCAACAAGGAGAAGATCCCCTGCTATATTGCAGACACAGGCAATGGCCACTGTGATAAGAGGCGTGACAGAGTCTCCGATCCCCCGGAAGATACTGCCGATCAGGTTATAGGCAATGATGACCAGCATGCCGGCCCCGCAGATCCGCACATAAGCCACGGTGAGGTCAAAGGCCTCTGCCGGGGCCTGCATGATCTTCGAGATCACACCTGCTCCCGCTGTGCAAAGTATTGTAAGGACAACTCCTATGCAGGCAAAAAGTACCAGGCATGCGCCGATAGTCTCCCCTCCCTTTTTGGCCTGGCCGCGCCCGATCTGCTGTCCCAGCAGAATTGTCGCGCCCATGGCAAAGCTGGCTACCAGATTTGTCAGCGTCAGCATGATCTGCGATCCTGTCGTAACAGCGGAGACATGCGCCGAGACATTAGCTGCATCTGTAAAGCGGCCTACGATCATCAGATCGACCGCACCGTACATAGCCTGCAAAAAGAGCGCCGCCAGGACCGGCAGCGCAAACCGCACCAGCGGCAGTAATATTTGTCCTTCTGTAAAAGTTCTGACCTGTGCTTTCTGCTCCATTTTTTCCTTTTCTGCTTCTTTACTCCGGTCATTCCACGACCGGAATCTGACTTGACAATAAGATCGGATTTGAAACCGCCTTTTACGAGCCCGTCTGCGGACCGCGCACGCCATTGTAACACTATTTTTCATTTGAAACAACAAAGATACTATCATCTTCCGGAAACCGATCTTCCGGAAACTGAGATAAAGCCAATATCTCTCCGCGGGATATTCTGCCCGCGGAAATCTGCATAAAAAAACGCGGCCGCAATTCCCGCGGCCGCGCCTGACTCATTCATTCAAAGATCATTCATTCAACGATCATTTAAGAAACTGTCATTTGAGAAACAATCATTTGAGAACTGATCGTTTCACTGACAAAACTCCGGGATGAAAACTTCCGTCACCGGGTCAATTCGATTATTCGCTCTCCAGTAAAGGATAAACGACTGCTGCCAGCGCTGCGCCGACCAGCGGTCCGATGATGAATACGATCAGAGATCCCAGAGGTGCCGTATTTCCGGTGATACCCGCTACAAAAGCAGGGGCGATGGAACGGGCGGGGTTGACGCTGGTGCCGGTCAGACCGATTCCGACAATATGGACAAAGGTCAGCGTCAGGCCGATGATCAGGCCTGCAAAGGAACCGTGTTTAAACTTCGGAGATGTGACTCCCTGAATCACCATCAGGAAGATAAATGTGAGGATGATCTCCACCAGAAGTCCGGCAATAAAGCTTCCGTTGACACCGGCAAGGCCGTTGCTGCCGTAACCGCCGGTCATATCTGTCACGCCGCCTGCAGAGAAGATCACAGCAAGCAGGATGGTCCCGATAAATGCACCGATTATCTGGAAGATCCAGTACATGACAGCATCTTTGGCAGAGATCGCCTGGCGCATCAGCATTGCCAGAGTAACAGCCGTATTGAAATGTCCGCCGGAAATATTACCGACACAATAAGCCATGGCAACAACAGACAGGCCAAAAGCAAGAGCTGTAAGAAGATAACCGCTTCCGGCTGCCGCATCACAGCCGACAAGCATCGCTGTACCGCAGCCCATGAAGACCAGGACACAGGTTCCGATCATTTCAGAAAGATATTTTTTCATCTAAATCACTCCTTTCCCTTATGTTTCGGGTCGATACCTTGCGTGCAGAGCGGACATACAGACTTTCCCCCGTCTTTTGTGATCAACCGGCTCTTCACTTCGGTATCCGAATAAACTTCTGTCGGTCTGTTTCCCTCCCGTAACCGTCTGTTATTGCCGGATTCCGGTCCTGTCAGAAAACGTTTTATCTGCAGGAAATATCCTGCAGTAATATACCGACATCCTTATTATACCACTGCAAATGCCGATCGCTATAGTTTTCTTGCTGTATCTGTCCAGAAGCTTGTTTTTTATAACCGTCTCTTTGTCACAGTACAGGTCCTCAGAAGGACATCTACTCCTGTAACTTTTTTCGCAAGGTGTTCAAAACCCGTTTTTTGTCCGCCGACCAGGCAGGTGCAATGAGAAGGGATTTGGGACCGTCCCCGGTAAGCCTGTGGATAAGGATCTCTTCCGGCAGAAGCCGCAGGCAGTCCTTCACAAGTCCGCAGTATTCCTCCAATGTCATAACAGGAAAGGGGCTTTCTTTGTATTCTTCCGCCATCTGCGTTCCGCGCAGGATATGCAGCTGCTGAAGCTTGATTCCGTCGACAGCCGGTTCCATCCGTCCCAGATACCTCACTGTCTCAAGCATATCCTCACGGCTTTCCCCGGGCAGCCCCAGGATCACATGGACCACCACTTCGATGCCCGCCTCTTTCAGTTCCCGGACAGCCTTCTCGAAAACAGGCAGCTCCCAGCCCCGGTGGATCCTCTCCGCTGTCCTTTCATGGATCGTCTGCAGTCCCAGTTCCACCCAGACCGGTTTGATCTTCCGCAGCTCCCGGAGCATTTCCATGATTTCCGGGGGCAGGCAGTCGGGACGCGTCCCGATTGACAGTACCGCGATCTCCGGCCTGCGGATGGTCGCCGCATAGAGCTTTCGCAGCCGTTCCAGTTCATCTTCGCTTCTGAAATAAGTGTTGGTAAAGGATTGAAAATAGGCGATATACTTTCTCTCCGACAGGGGTATCCTGGCCGGAAACTTGCCGTCCACCAGCTGCCGTGCCAGCCGGATCTGCTCCTCCGGAGACAGAAAGGGGGCTGCAAAATCACCGGACCCGCCCTCTGAACAGAATGTACAGCCGCCGTAACCGATCTTTCCGTCCCGGTTGGGGCAGGTACAGCCGCTCGTCATAGACAGCTTGTATACTTTTGTGCCAAAGCGCTCTTTCAGCGCCTCCGACAGCATTTTATGCCGCATGAACACCTCTTTGTAACAACGCCTTTTCACCAACCCGGAGAAAAAGTGCTGAAGGGGACCTGTGATCAGCAGGACCTTCAGCACTTTTTTAGACAAAATCAGGCCTCTTTTCCTCTCTCCTCCAGAATCTTTTCCACCAGTTCTGCGGCCTCGTAGACCATGCCGTCGCAGTGCGGCTTTCTCTCTCCGCCTCTCTCCTTGTTCATACGCAGCAGGTCGGCGCAGTCAAGACATCCGTCATGGTTATCCCGGATCGCCCGCTGAAATGCGGCGATTGTCGGCCCGTCATCGATTCCCTTCAATCCCAGGACCATGAGGGCGCTGGTGACAGCACCGCAGGTCCCGGCCATCTTCATGCCGTTTCCAAAGTTGGCCCCGATGCCGCAGGCCTGCTCCTGTGTGAGCCCGCAGTCCTCCGCGAAGGCACACAGAAGTGCCTGGGCGCAGTTGTAATGCACATCCGGGTCGTTGCGGATCACTTTTGCTTTTTCAAGATTCTTCCCCATAAGTATCCTTTCCGGCAGTTTTATGCCTTTTGATATCCTGCAGCATCCAACATTCGCAGGCACCTGTGTATCCCATTCGGCAAAAATCTTTGTCTTCCAAACGTTTTGCCGAAAGAAAGCTCTGTCAGAGTTTAAACTTCATTCCCGTAACACGGGGCAGCATGGTGGCAAGGAAGGTATAGACGTATTCCACACTGGCAATACGGACCGCGTCTCTTCCCAGGTCTCCGAATTTTTTTGTGGCGGTCATGGTCTTTCCGTCAATGTAAAAACCAAAGCAGACCATACCGACAGGTTTGTTGGGAGTTCCTCCCGTGGGTCCTGCCACACCGGTGATCCCGACGCCGACCTCTGCCCGGTTGGCGCGCGCAGTGCCGACTGCCATTTGAATCGCGACTTCTTCACTCACGACGCCCTTTTCCTCAATGGTCTGCTCAGAGACGCCCAGATATTTAACCTTGGCATCATTGGAGTAGGTCACGAATGAGGCGTTGAACACATTGGATGCGGAAGGAATGTCTACCAGATGCGCGGCGGCAAGGCCTGCTGTGCAGGACTCCGCGAACGAAATGGTCCATCCTTTTGCTGTGAGAATATCTACAACGAGTGCCGCGCGGGCATCAATCTCTTCACTTTTTATCACATATTCCATAAAAAACTCCTGTTCACCTTTCTGGCATGCCGCTCGCCAAAGCGGCAGCGCAAGGAGAAAGCCCAAAACGGGTTTCTCCGACGCGATCAACGAAGATTTTGTACCCCGCGGCACAAATCTCCGGAGCACTTCAGCACGCAGACAGCCTTATCTGATCAGCGCACCCTTGGCGGAGAAGTTGTAGAACCTGCCGCCGATCCACTGACGTCCGGTAAACATATGACCGTCTTTTACACTGAAATAGAATTTATTTCCGCCGATCGTCTGCCAGCCCGTCAGCATATGCCCGTCTTTGGTGCTGAAATAGTACTTCTTCTTTCCAATGGTATGAAAGCCTTTCAGCATCTGCCCGCTTCCGGGATCGAGGTAATATTTCATGCCTCCGATTGACTGCAGGCCTGTCAGCATACGTCCGTTCTTGACACTGAAATAGTACTTCTTTCCGCTGAGGGTCTGCCAGCCCGTCAGCTTGCGCCCATTGCGGTCATAATAGTAGGTGGCTCCGGCATTTCTGTACCAGCCGGTAATTTTCGAACTCTTCTTTTTCAGCCCCAGGTACTGGGCAATTCCTGCGGCATCCGCCTGTCCCAGACTCCTGAGAAAAGCCTCTTTCTTAAGCTTTGCTGCGTCTCCCTCATTGGACATGAAAGCGTGCTCTACAATGACCGCGGGAATTCCGAATTTCTTGTTGTGGTAAAGAACGCCGTAATAATCGCCCTTTTTGCCCCTTTTGTCGCGGCGCGACTTATCATCGCTGTACCTGGTACGTACCCCGCCATTGGTGAGTCCGCATTTGGCAATACGCGTTATAATCGCCTGCGCAAGC
>Ga0256404_1011039_pt1 | contig 12258 bp, 8 predicted proteins | sample RumenRJG_01DNA_FD_185990 | JGI IMG/M metagenome (GOLD analysis project Ga0256404, IMG submission 185990) | Bovine rumen microbial communities from Lethbridge, Alberta, Canada - RJG_01 | ecosystem: Host-associated > Mammals > Digestive system > Stomach > Rumen | place: Canada: Alberta | collected... | reverse complement strand
AAGGACCTTACTGACAAGCCTTTTTCCTCCTACACCTTCGGCTTCGTCCTGGGCCCCTGCCTCAATGCAGCGGGGCGGCTCGATACGGCGGCCCTTGCTATGGACCTTCTGCTGGCGAAAACCCCCGAGGAGGCCGCCCCCCTCGCCGCCACGATTGTCACCATGAACGACGAGCGCAAGGCCATGACGGAGCAGGGAGTGAACGAAGGCCTGGCTTTGATGGAAGACTACGACCTGGAAAAGAATCCGGTCATTGTCCTTTTCCTGCCCGATATCCACGAATCCATCGCGGGCCTGGTGGCCGGCCGCATCAAGGAGACCTACTACCACCCGACTTTTGTCATTACGAGAGGAGAGGGCTGCGCCAAGGGATCCGGTCGCTCCATTGAAGCCTATTCCATGTACGACGAGATGAAGGCCGCCGAGCATCTCTTCATCAAGTGGGGCGGCCACCCCATGGCGGCAGGCCTGTCATTGAAAGAAGAGGATATCGACGAATTCCGGCGGATATTAAACGCCAACGCTCATCTCACGAAGGAAGACTTTACGAAGAAAATCATGATCGATGTTCCCATGCCCCTGGACTACCTTGTCGAGCATTTGAACGTCATCGATGAGATTGAAAAGCTGGAGCCCACGGGGACCGGCAACGAGAAGCCCCTCTTTGCGGTGAGGGACATGCCGGTCACCAGAATCCGCTCCATCGGCCGGGACCGCCACTTCTGGAAGGTGACCTTCCCCGCGGGGCGGGGGACCATCGACGCCCTCTACTTCGGGGACGCGGACGAGTTCCACGACCACTATGTAAGCGTGTGCGGTGAAGCAGAGTGGCAGAAGGCCCTGGCCGGGACTCCGTCCAACCTCCGCATGACCATAGCCTATGAAACCGAGTGGAATGTCTATAACGGCCGCAGAACGCCCCAGATCATGATCCGCCACTACAAGTGAACTTCCCGTACAAAAACCCCTAGTGTTGTGGAAAGGCTTTAAATTCAGGGCTTTGATTTGCATTATTATTCATAAAAAACTATAATACTGCCATACAGTTTCGCAGAAGAGAGCGGCTGCTCACAATAGGAGGGGACAGGCGCTTTTGACGAAATGCTGAAAACCTTAGGATACGGGGGTTATGAAAATGGCACTGAAAGAAAATTATACATTTAAGTCCACGGACGAGCGGGGGACCACGATTCACGCCGTCAAGTGGACGCCGGAGAACGGAGACATCAAGGCCGCGATTCAGTTGAACCACGGCATGATCGAGTACATCGAGCGCTACAGCGAGTTCGCGGAATACCTGGCGGACAGGGGATTCGTCGTCATGGGCCACGACCACATCGGCCACGGGGAGTCGGTGGAGACGCACGACGACTGGGGCATCATCCACACGGGGACTCCGTCGGACACCCTGGTTGAGGACATGTTCACGAATTACAAGATCATCAAGGACCAGTATCCGGACGTGCCCTTCTTCATCTTCGGCCATTCGATGGGCTCCTACCTGCTCCGGAAATTCCTCTGCACCAAGGCACCTGAGCTTAAAGGCGTGAACGGGGCCATCATCTGCGGCACCGGCACGGTTCCCAATTCCACATTGAATTCGGCCCTTGCGATTTCCGGCATGATTATGGCCTTCAAGGGGCGGGACTATAAGTCGAAATTTCTTGCCAACGCTTCGTTCGGAAAGCCTTATAAGAAGTACGATATGACGGGCGCCCACCCGGAGAATTCCTGGCTTTCGAAGAATATCGAGTCGGTCACCAAGTACTATAAGGACCCCAAGGACACCTTCGAGTTCTCGGTCAACGGCTACCGGATTCTCTACGAGGCCTGCAAGTACGACAACGATCCGAAGAACATCGCCCTGATGAACAAGGACATGCCGCTTCTCGTGGTTTCCGGGGCGGACGACCCCGTGGGCGACGCGGGCGCCGGCACGACCGAGGCCTTCAACAAGTATAAGGAAGCGGGAATCAGGGACGTGACTCTCAAGCTCTTTCCCGGCGACCGGCACGAAATCCTGCAGGAGACCGACCGGGCGGACGTATTTGCCTTTCTTTTCGATTGGATGACACAGCGGATGTGATATAATGATTTCCATCCAAGTGCTTTTTTAAGGGGTGTGCATTATGAAGACTCAGGAACTTATGAAACAGATGGACAATCTCGTGGCCGAGCTGCTGCGGCGGGAGCTTTCCGACCCGGTGAACAAGGATGTCTGGGGCAATGCAAGAGTCGCCATTACGGATGCGATGAACCAGATTGTCGCGCTCGAAAAGAAGTGAGACACGGGAAATGCCCTGCTTTAGGCGGCAAGAGCAAAACCGTCTCTGCAGCAGGCAGGGCGGAAATGAGAGAGGTTACAGAAAGGGAAAACTGACAATGGGAAAAAGCCGGATTGACGAGGGGCGGACCGAGGAAGAGCAGAGCATGCGTTTCTTCCATGGGCCGGATTATGATTCGAAGAAGCTGGGCTACCGCAAGAGCCCGGTGGTCCTGAAGATGTGCCAGATGATCACGGACCGGATGGGCCACAAGGTGAACTATGACGACCCGGATTACTATGGGGTCATCACCTATTGTACCGATGAAATGGCTCGCGTGGCGCTCGCCATGGGCGTCCGCAAGGACCGGTCCTTCGACTGGATTCAGAAGAAGACGAATAAGGACCCCCAGCGCCTGCAGAAGGTCTTAGACGACCTCTGCTTCTTCGGCCTTGTGGAGTACAACTGGGAGAACCCTGAGCACGAGAAGCGCTACCGGGTCATCATCTTCGTGCCAGGGAGCGCCGAGCAGTACAATATGCATCCCGAGTGGATGATCGACGTCGACAAGCTGGACGAGAACGAGAAGAAGTTCGTCCTGACGAAGCCCAAGCGGGTGCATCCGGAACTGGCCGAGGCCTTCAACCAGCTGACCCAGCTCCCCTTCACGCCGACGGAGCTACCCATGGACGGCATCACCCAGCTGGTTCCCATGGGCGGGGCCGGCACCGGCATGCATGTCATTCCGGTGGAGAAGGCCATCGAGGCCGAGAACCGGTCGGTTTCCGTTGAACATCTTTCCCACTGGCTGAAGAAGTACGATTACTTCTGTATCGGCCCCTGCACCTGCCGGATGTCCACATCCGTCCGGGGCTGCGGCTGTGAGGACGACTGGGAGTGGTGCATCGGAGTCGGGGACTACGCCCGCTACGTCGTCGAGACGAAGAAGGGGCGGGAGATTTCCTACGATGAGGTCATCGAGACCCTGAAGAAGGCCGAGGAGAACGGCTTCGTCCATCAGATCACGAATATCGACGGGGAGAACAAGATTTTCGGCATCTGCAACTGCGACCCGAAGATCTGCTACGCCCTCCGTACGTCCCAGCTCTATAACACCCCGAATATGTCGGCTTCGGCCTATTCCGCAAGGGTCGACAAGGAAAACTGCGTGGCCTGCGGCCGCTGCGAAGAAGTCTGCCCGGCCGGGGCGGTGAAGCTGGGCCAGAAGCTCTGCCTGAAGAACGGCCAGGAGCGCCAGTACCCGAAGGCGGAAGATCCGGCAAACACTGTCTGGGGCAAAGACAAGTGGAACTACAATTACCGGGACGACAATCGTATCAATACCTATGATACGGGTACCGCTCCCTGCAAGACGGCCTGCCCGGCCCACATCGCCATCCAGGGCTACCTGAAGCTGGCCCGCCAGGGCAAGTACATGGAGGCCCTGCGGCTCATCAAGCGGGAGAATCCCTTCCCCGCTGTCTGCGGAAGAGTCTGCAATCATAAGTGCGAGGAGGCCTGCACGAGAGCGACCGTCGACCAGGCCATCGCCATTGAAGCCATCAAGCGTTTCGTAGCCGATCAGGACCTGAAGGCCGAGACCCGCTATATTCCTGAGGTTGTCCTGCCTTCCATCGAACGGGATTCCTATCCGGAGAAGATTGCCATCTTCGGGGCAGGGCCTGCGGGACTTTCCTGCGCCTACTACCTTGCAACGAAGGGCTACAAGCCCACGGTCTTCGAGAAGAATGAAAAGCCCGGCGGCATGTTGGTCTACGGCATCCCTTCCTTCAAGCTGGAAAAGAAGATTGTCGAGGCCGAAATCGACGTTCTCCGGGAACTCGGGGTCGACATCCGCTGCGGCGTGGAGGTCGGAAAAGACGTCACAATCGAAGGCCTGAAGAAAGAAGGCTACAAGGCCTTCTATGTAGCCATCGGCTGCCAGGGCTCGCGGAAAGCCAATATTCCCGGTGAGGACGCCGAAGGCGTCATGAGCGCGGTGGATTTCCTCCGGGAGGTCGGTGGGGCTATCACCGAAGACGGCGAGAAGTCTACCTATGAAGTGAAGGGCGACGTCGTCGTCATCGGCGGTGGAAATGTTGCAATTGACGTAGCCCGTTCCGCAGTCCGCTGCGGGGCCGGCAAGGTTTCCATGTACTGCCTCGAGTCCCGGGACATCATGCCCGCGGCTGATGACGAGGTGGCAGACGCGGAAGCAGACGGCATCACGGTAAACTGCGGCTGGGGCCCCAAGGAAGTCCTGACCGACGAAAGCGGAAAAGTAAAGGGCATTGTCCTGAAGCGCTGTGTCAAGGTCTTTGACGACCAGCACCGCTTCAACCCTGTATACGATGAAAACGACACGGTGACCGTGGACTGCTCCCATGTCTATACTTCAATCGGCCAGTCCATTGTCTGGGGTGACATGCTGAAAGGCACGGCGGCCAAGACCGGAAGAGGAAACGGCATTCTCGTCGACTCCTTCACCTATCAGTCGGATGACGAATGCATCTTCGCCGGCGGCGATGTGGTGACCGGACCCAAGTTCGTAATCGATGCCATTGCGGCAGGACATCAGGCGGCAGAGTCCATCCACCTCTATGTAAGGCCCTATGCAAGCTCCCTCACCATCGGTCGGGACAAGCGCTTCTTCAAGGAGCTGGACAAGGACAATATCTCCCTGCCCGAGTACGATAAGACTCCCCGTCAGGTCGGCGGTGTGGATACCACAATCGACAAGAAGTCCTTCCGGGATGCCTCTCTCACCTTTACGGAAGAGCAGGTCAAGAAGGAGACGGCCCGCTGCCTCTCCTGCGGGGCTTCCGTGGTCGACGAGGGCAAGTGCATCGGCTGCGGCCTCTGCACGACCCGCTGCGAATTCGACGCGATCCACCTGCATCTCACCCATCCCGAGCGGTCGAAGATGGTTCCCTGCGAGGACCGGATGAAGGAAGTGGGCAAGTACGCTGCGGCAAGGGCTGTGAAGATTGTCACGAAACGAAAGTAAAAATATTAGTCATAAATAATGAAGAGACGTCGCAACCGGCGTCTCTTCGTGCTATACTGAAGCAGTGTGAAAACCATAGAAGCTTCAAAGGAGATGCATTCATGGCAGAAAGTGAAACAAAGAAAAATACGAAGCAGAACCACAAGTTCCGCCTGACCATTATCATACTGGCCAGCGCGCCGCTTGCCATCGGGGCCCTGCTCATCACGATCATTTCATCTATGGAGCAGTACAACTCCCTGAAGGAGGCCACGAACACCCAGCTCGTATCCATAGCCGAGGCCATGGCTTCCGAGCTCTCGAGCGCCGGGACAGAGGACTCCATCACGATGGAGGACGGGCAGATGCTCGTGGACGGAGAGGATTCGACCTATATTTCGGACGTCTTTGACGACATCAAGGCCCAGACGGGCGTCATCATGACGATTTTCTACGGGGACGACTCCATATATACGTCCCTCATGGATGACAAGGGCAACCGCCTCCTCGATGCCCCTCTCGACGCCGGCGTCTGGTCGACAATCCAGTCCGGGCAGAACCACAGTGCCTACAACCTCAATATTGACGGGACGTCCTACGCTGTAGCTTATGTGCCCCTGAAGTCCAAGAGCAATGGCATCATAGGTTCCGTATTCGCCGGCGTGTCCGACGCTTCCATCAAGAAGGCGGCCACGAGAACATTCATTATCAATATCATAATAATGCTTGTCATTATTCTGGTCATCGATATCATCGCCTTCTTCATCGCAAACAGCATTACGAGGTTTATAGACCGCATCAAGGAAGCTTCGAACTCCCTGTCCGAAGGCCGTCTGGCCCAGGAAATCCTTCCGGAGGGCGGCCAGGCCGTTGCCAAGAAGGTGGCCAGCCGAAACGACGAGCTGGGCGAGCTCATGACGAATACGACGGCAGTGACCGAAAAGCTCCGCGGCACTGTCATCGCCATCAAGGACCAGGCTGCGAAGGTCAAGACTTCGGCCGACGACCTTTCCGGCATTGCGGCCCAGACCTCCGATACCTCTGAGGGCGTTACCTCTGCCGTAAACGACATCGCCCAGGGGGCTACGGGCCAGGCCGAAGAGGTTCAGACCTCTGCTTCGAACGTCACGGAAATCACGGACAAGATGAATTCCATCATGACGAATGTCAGCGATGCCGACAAGCAGGCCCAGGATATGGCGGATATCAGCAATACCGCTTCCGACAACTTCGGCCGCCTCATGGATGCCATGCAGCAGACCCAGGACGCCATCAATGAAATCACGGACAAGATGAACAATGTGAACCAGGCCGTTGCCAATGTCAACGAGGCCGTCACCGCCATCAACTCCATCGCTTCCCAGACGAATCTCCTGTCTCTCAATGCTTCTATTGAGGCAGCGCGCGCAGGAGAGGCCGGCAAGGGCTTCGCGGTCGTCGCCGAGGAAATTCAGAAGCTCTCAACCGAGTCCGAGCAGTCGGCCGACTCCATCCACGAGATCATGGCCACTCTGGGCAAGGACACCGGAGCCGCCATCGACACCCTTGCCCGCCTGCATGTCACGGTCGACGGACAGATGCAGCAGGGCCACGAGACCTCGGAATCCATGGAGACTTTGACAAGCTCCATCAAGGAGACCCGGACCATGTTCTCCACGGTCCAGTCCGACGCCTCCGCGGTATTCGACCTCTGCAAGAAGCTGGATGACTCGATTTCGAACCTGTCCGCGATTTCCCAGGAGAACGCGGCGTCATCCGAAGAGACCTCCGCTTCCATGGAAGAAATCAACCGGGAAATCGAGAAGATCAACGACCTTTCGTCGAACCTCAAGGAGGTTTCCGATTCCCTGTCCGATGCCCTCGACTTCTTCAAGCTCGACTGAGAAGGATGAGAATAATGTAGAACAAAAAGGCGGAAAGGGACCTGTACTCTTTCCGCCCTTTGTTTCATAGAAGGAAAAGAAAAAGACTCTGCAATACGCAATAGAAAGAAGGAAAGAAGAAAGATGATCAAGGAAGCCATTGAAAAGATTGTCATGCGCCAGGACCTCACCTACGACGAGGCCTATGCCGTCATGAACGAGATCATGTCCGGGGAGACCACCCAGACCCAGAACGCCGCCTTCCTCGCGGCCCTTTCCACCAAGTCCACCAAGGCCGAGACCATCGACGAGATCACTGGCTGCGCCAATGCCATGCGGGAGCACGCGACCCCGGTTCCCCATCCGGGCATGGAGGTCCTCGAGATCGTCGGCACCGGCGGAGACAAGGCGAAGACCTTCAATATTTCATCGACCTCTGCAATGGTCATCGCAGCTTCCGGCATCAAGGTGGCCAAGCATGGCAACCGGGCAGCGTCCTCCGCTTCCGGGGCAGCCGATGTCCTCGAGGCTCTTGGCGTCAACCTGGACCAGAGCCCGGACAAGTGCGTGGAACTCCTGAAGGAGGCCGGGATCTGCTTCATGTTCGCCCAGAAGTATCATACTTCCATGAAGTATGTCGGCGCCATCCGCAAAGAGCTGGGCATCCGGACCGTCTTCAATATTCTCGGACCCCTTACCAACCCGGCGAAACCCTCCATGTATGTCCTCGGCGTCTATGACGAGTACCTGGTCGAGCCCATCGCCAAAGTCCTTTCGAAGATGGGAGTGAAGCGGGCCTTCGTGGTCTACGGCCAGGACCGGCTAGATGAAATTTCCCCTTCAGCGCCGACCACCATCTGTGAGCTCAAAGACGGCTACTACCGGACCTTCGAAATCTGCCCTGAGGACTTTGCCCTGAAGATGGGAGAGAAGAGTGAAATCGTCGGCGGCACCCCCGAAGAAAACGCCACCATCACCCGGGACATCCTCTCCGGCAAGACTCAGGGCACCCGCCGCAACGCTGTCCTTCTGAACGCCGGCGCCGGCATCTATATCGGCGGCAAGGCCGAGTCCTTCAAAGAGGGCGTCTCCATCGCCTCCTCCATCCTGAACAACGGCGGCGGCCTGAAAGTGCTGGAGAAGTTCGCGGAGGTAAGCAACCGGTAGACTTCAAGCGACAGTTGAACTACATATAAACCAGGAATCCCAGTCTCTGCAGCAGCAGGGGCTGGGATTTTTTGGCTCAGGAAGCCAAGTACTATCGAGCGCAGCGAGAGTGGCCGAGAGGGGTCTGACCTCGACGGCAGGTGCTTGAAGGCCCGTACGCTGTAGGTCGGAGGAGTGGGTCAGACCCCCGAGAAACGACCTGAATCCAAACTTGGAGTTGAAAAATCAACCAACCAATGTTAGACTTGCAGTTGAATTCAACTGTGAGGTGAACCTATGGAAAATTCCGATGAGAAGCCCTTCCACTCCTCCGTGGACTTCCGGGTCCTGGGGAAGAAGATCCAGAAGACGCGGAAGGCCAAGGGCATCCGTCAGGCGGAACTGGCGGACCGCCTGGACATTTCCTACCAATATATGTCGATGATTGAGAACGGCCGGAGGCAGGTTTCCCTCCCCCTTCTGGTCCAGATTGCGAACGAGCTCTCGGTTCCGACGGACTATCTCCTGGCCGATTTTCTGGAGGCGGTACAGGAGAAAAAATGAAAAAATATGAAAACTTCAACAGTTGGTTGCTTAAACCGGCAGGCGAATGTGTGTAGAATCTTCAACTGATAGAGACAGGCGAAGATTCTATTTTTTTGCCTGTCCACAGGAAGAGATATCTGTTGATCTGTTGGGAAATGAAGCAAAGTCCCCGATCAAGGACCGGGCCGTCCCTTCCTGTTAACAAAATACTGCGGGCGTATCTTCAGCGCCCGCAGCGGGCCGGTCTTTGGTCGGGAATTTTGACACCGAAGTCATCTGTCAGAAGGAGCGCCGCAAAGGCGCTTTCGAGCGCCAAACCGGCGGACAGGGACTTTTCAAAAGCTGCAGGAGGTAATCTCCATGAGGCAGCCCGGTGAGGATTCCCGAAATGCTCAGGAAGGAGGCTTTGAAGAGAAGAATGTAAAAAATCCGGTCCGGCCTCGCACGAGGCTCGGCCGAAACCAATGTCACATGAGGACCAAAATCAAGACAATATTGTTTTACGAAAGGAAAAAGAAGAGATGAAGAATACTTTTCTTAAGAAGGCCGGCGCTGTTGCACTTGCTGCAGTCATGGCTGTCACCTTCGCTCCTGTCGCTTCGCTGAACGTCTTCGCCGCGGCGGTCGCTAAGGATGGCAAGCTTGTCACAGGCGATACTGAAATTGAAAAAGACGGCACTTATACTGTTAGCGATAGCGGGATTACGGTAGCAGTTAGTGGTGGCGCTCATGCGGTTACAATTAAGCCGAACAAAAAGGGCGTTACGATTTCGAGCAACAATGCTACAGAGTCTGATGCAGTTCTTAATGTAAGCGGAAATGCTTACCAGTGGACTGACGATGCAGGATACACCGTTGATGAAATTAATCTCAAGAATGTAACATCCTTCAGCGCTATCAATCTTAGTGGTAACCTTAAAGTTATTACGCAAGACACAACTTTTGCTTCTAAATTCCTGAACAAGGCATTCGGAACAGAGCCTGTAGTTGTTGAAGCTGGGGCGGATCCTACAAAAGCAACTACATATTACATCGGTTCTAAAGCAATCGATACTTTGGCTGCGGACAAGAGCATTGAAGCTGTAAATGGAACTGTAAAAGTTTCAGGACTGGCCAGCGGAAAATATGTAAAGGTTTCTGATAAGGCTAACCGTGGTACATCTGTTACTGCAACAGCTGCTGATGATACATCTCTTGTGAAGGCGACGACGACCTATACATATCGTTTTACAAGTACAGATGCCACGGACAGATATGGCACGGCCGTTTGGACTGACACCCAATATGCTGCTGGCAAAAAGGGCCTTGAAGTCCTTGAAAATGCAGGGTTAACTGCTCCCAAGGCGGGGATAGATCATTATCTGTCTGAAACAGGCATTCGTGCTGACTTCCTTGCAGGCTCTGTCGGCTCTACAAAACAAGTAACTTCCATTAAGTATTATGATAGAGCTATCGAGCTTACCCAGAATGATAAGGATAAGTTTGAAAAAGGTCTGCATGTAAACTATGCGGATGAATGCGACTACGATGACGATAATCCTCAGACAGCAGGAGAATTTGGTATTACATACTTTACCAAAGATCCTTCATCTTATATGTCTGATAAGGATGGCCTTACTCTCATTGATGGCACCAAGTATGTGATTAATGAGACTGGCATCAGTAACGGCAAGGACCTTGGTCAGCTTGAAGTTGCATCTATGGCTGCTACTAAGTCGCTTAAAGTAATTAAGGGTACTTCCCAGTCTGGAAACGCTGTAGATGATTATGATACTATTCATCCCCAGACAGCACTTGAAGTAAGTGGTCCTACAAGTTCTTCAATCGTTATTGCGCATTACACGACGGTAGGTACGAAGCATAACGAAACGAAAAATATAGGTTATGTTTATGGTGCAAACCATGTTGAAGGCGTAAATGGATCTTCGTTCTTTGCAACCACAATCGATTCTGCAGCACTTAGCAACAACATTGTAAGTACTGAACTTGAAGTACCTCAGGTAGCTGCTAATACCTTTATTCTTGTAAGAGATGCATACGCTGATACCGTTGCAACTCCTGGCACAGGCGTTACTTACTATTACGAGCAGGGTCGTACCCAGCTTTCTGGCAACAAGGCAGATTTTGTATTTGGTTCTTCGACTGTAGTAGACAATGCACTGAAGATGGTCCTTTCTGGACAGTTTAATACTGGTGCAAACTATTTCACGAAGGCGAAGAGCGGTGAGAAGATTTTTGTCGCCAAGGGAGTGAAGGATACCTTCAAGAATGTTGAGCCTCTTGTAACGGTCGTTGGTGAGATTTCTCAGGATTCTGAGAAGCAGTCTGACGGCTACTTCACTTGGACCGTTAATACCGGTACTGCTGAGTCCATCGATCACGTAAATGCATATCGTATGTATCGTGCATCCGGTGAGCATGTATACACCATCAATCCTGACGAGGTTACTCTGCTTGTAAATGCAGGCTGGAAGAACGAGGGTGTTGCCTTCAAGGTTAACTCCGTAGCTTCCAAGAAGGGTACACCTATCTATCGTGTATACAATAAGAACAACGGCGGCATGCACTTCTACACAGCTTCCGCAGCTGAGAAGGATATGCTCCTTGCAAACGGCTGGACCGAGGGCGCAGTAGTATTCTACGGCGCAGACAAGGCTACAGGCATCCCTGTATACCGTACATACAACACAGGTTCCAACAACGGTGAGCACAACTACACCACAAACATCAAGGAATCTGACATGAATGTAAAGGCCGGCTGGAGAGCAGAGGGCGTTGCATTCTACGTGTTCAAGTAATTCAACCATGTGACATCAGGACAGGATTGCTAATGGTTCGGTGAACCTGCCCGACATATACACATTCAAAGCATGTGGGCTAAAGATCCCGGCCCGGGAGGGTCGGGATTCTTTTTGAAAAGAACTATTTTCTGATAGTTCTTTTTAAAGAGAGATAATTTGTCTGCCCCGTGTACAGATCGGCGGTTGTTTTCCTAAGGGATCCTCCCATCGCCAAGTTTGGATTAGTTCCGTTTCTCGGGGGTCTGACCCACTCCTCGGACCATGAGCGGACAAGGCTTCAGGCACCTGCCGTCGGGTGTCAGCCCCCTCTCGGCCACTCTCGCTTCGCTCGATATTACTTTGGCAAAGTGCCCAACGGCAAGTTTCCTTTCGACGTATGTAGCTGCGCTCGAGGGCACAGGATTCCGGAGCTGGGGAAGTTCCGCACGTATTTTTCCACATTTCTCCTTGACATTCATCTGCCATTGTAATATTTTCTTAATATCTCTATACGGCACTTCGCCGCGGCTGCACTCGCAGCAGGGCCGGTCCTTTCCGGACGGCTCGGATTTCACATTATTCTTCTACCTCTATCGTACGGATAGGAATAGAAAAGCGCATTGGCAGATGCTATAATCGAAAGGAGAAAACACTTGGGAAGACGCAAAACGTAT
>Ga0256404_1011037_pt1 | contig 12260 bp, 13 predicted proteins | sample RumenRJG_01DNA_FD_185990 | JGI IMG/M metagenome (GOLD analysis project Ga0256404, IMG submission 185990) | Bovine rumen microbial communities from Lethbridge, Alberta, Canada - RJG_01 | ecosystem: Host-associated > Mammals > Digestive system > Stomach > Rumen | place: Canada: Alberta | collected... | reverse complement strand
ATCAACATCAATCGCTTTTAGATCAGATACACTTCCTTGAACTTATAAATATCACTTGTTAAATGTTAACCATACTACATCTACCGTAGTAACTTAATTTAAAAATAGAGTCTATTAAACCAATTTCTACACATAACTTTTTCATTTTTCAAAAGGTATCTAACTTCACTATTATCTTTCATATTATTTTATCTAGTTTCCACCCTTTATTTCTTTTAATGATTCTACTTTATTCAATCATTTCATCTAAAAAATATCTGTCTTATATTAACTACTCATATGCAAATACTTCAACATAGAACATATCTACATTCACCGTACACAATTTCTCTGAAATTTTATTCTACGAAACATCAGCATATAATATTAACTACTATGATTCATAGTTAAAATTCATCATCTATGATATTCATCTTTAAACATTGGCATCAGATATCTAAGTAAACAAAATCACGTCAAATTAGCTCTTCAATTCATGCTGCCATACATAATTCAATAGGCAAACCATCCTAAATCTACTATACATTTTCCCATAGCTTCGCCATGATGACTTCATTCAGTCACCCTCGCCCCCTTGCTATATCCACTGCCTCCCGCCATGCGCCTACCACGACACTTTGTTCTTCAGTTTCTTAAAGTCTGCCGTACTATGTAAATCTCTCTTTTGGAAATTTCATCTATGAATATCATAACATTAACAAAAACTTTTTTCACCAAATTATCCAAAACACATTCTAATCCTATAATTCGATTATATAAAATATCGGCTCTTTATCTGAATTTTATAAATATTTTTTTAATTCAGGGAGATTAAAAGGTTTATTCCTTAAAAATTTATTTTATTCCACAAAAAAAGCAGGGTTCCATACATTTTGAGAATGCAAGGAGCCCTGCTCTAAGTCTTTTAGATATTCTGTTTTAACCGGAATCACTTTTCTTTATCAAGCTTAAAATTCTTTCAGTACACATCTGATAACCTTCTCTTCATCAAAATCTGGTGCAAACTTTGCTGCTGCATCGTAAATTGTCTTTACCTTTGTTTCATCTTCTTCAAGGTCTTCAGCAATCTGAGAAACAGTCTTTTCCTTACGAAGCTTTCGACATATCTGTCTGATAATCTGCTCTTTACACCCTTCTTGGCGACCTTCTTTACGTCCTTCTTGGCGACCTTCCTCTTTAATACCATTTACGAAAGTTTTTTCATCATATTCTGTCAAGCACATATCTATCACCTCCGCTCGATGAGCAATAAGAAAGTCTCTCAATATCCCTTCATCAATACATGAAACAACTGCTGAGTCCACAGCCTTCTCAACATCTTCTGTGCTTTTAAGATTTCCCCTGATTCGTTCGATCAGCGTCATATATCCATCCAACACTTTACATTGAGATCTGAGCTCGTCATTCTTTCCCTTATTAAGGTTACACAATGTCGCTGTCCATTCAAAAGCTCCTGTCTTATCCGGTTTTATAAAGGAATCTGATAACTTTAACTGCTTTATTGAATCGATTTCCTCTGTGCCGTTGTAAAACACTATATACCTTGGTGTGGGTATCTGTATAAGCTTTGATCCATAAATATTGAGTGACCTGCTTTTAATATATTTATCATCATCTTAGCGTAATACATTAATCCCCGCACCGGCATGTTCGGATTATATGTACTTTGCTGTTCCCATAATGACAAATAACTCTCCAAAATGAAGGCCACATCATTCTTCATCTTGATATAAATAACATCTTCTATAGTGTATAGTTCCAGTTCTGATACATCCTTGTAATCAGAATTGTTCAAGGCATTGTAAAGGCTCAGGATAGCCTCTTTATTTTCCTCTCTGCCAAACAGCAGTCTGAATAGCCTGTCTTTATATTTAACGTTGATATTGATTTTTTCTTTTTCCATATATGTTCCTTCATATAGCTTTAGTATAGCATCAAAAATAAAAGCATTTATTAAAAATTTCGTTAACAAACGCCTGCTTACAACTAATGTTTCTCGGGTTTCGTTTTTGAAATAAAAGAAGATTATAATCCGGAAATAATCTTAGAGTGAACTGCTCCGAAGAAGTGGAGCAACTGAAATATATGCTATGATAATGGAATCTAAGCTATTCTGTCAATAATTAATTTTGAAAAAGGATTTCTATGCTTTTGCCCATCTTGCCTTAACGCCGGGATATGAGCTATGATGAAATTGGAGCCTGCATAGAAGGTGACGTTCTCGTCAGTAAGGTATATGTTGACAGTGGTCTCACCAATGCAGGTGAACGGATTGATGGTTTAAATACAGAAACCTATTTTAACGAAGAAGGGTTGGACCGTTATGATATACGTACGTATCTCAGGCTGCCAGGCAAAGGAAGTTCAGGGTATATTAAACTCATAATTAATCTTGAAGCCCAAAACGAAGACAAACCGGGTTATGACATACCACTGAGAGCATTATTCTATTGCTGCCGCATGATTTCGGCACAATAGGGAGTTGAATTCACCACGGACAGTGATGATCCTGTGAAGTATGGAAACATCAAGAAGGTTTACTCAATTTGGCTTTGTACGGAAGCTGCTCAGACCATAGCTAATTCAATTGAGATTTATGATATAGACAGAAACTTCCTGTGCGGTAGTAATACAGATAATCCAAGATATGATATTCTGAATGCCATCATCATTTATATCAGCAGAAAGCATGATTCAGAAAAAACAGATAATGAACTAATCCGAATGCTCACTGATTTGTTTGATGAACGGATAAGTGGAACAGCTAAAGTTCAAAAATTAAAATCCGAATATGGACTTAAGATAACGAAAGAAGTTGAAAGTGAGGTAACAGATTTGTGTACTTATTCAACCGCCATGGAGAATAAAGGAATAGAAAAGGGTATGGAAAAGGGCATAGAACGCGGACTTGAGGCTTTGGTACAGAGTTTAAAGGTTTATATTAGCGATTTTGATGCATTGTATGCAGCCGTCACAAAAAACGAAGCCTATGAAAAAGTCTCAAGAGAAGCTGTCTTGAAGTATTACAATAAAGAGCCTAAAAACTGATACAGGTATCTGGAGACTGTGAAAACTTTTCTGTAAATAGCCTTCTATGATTTAATATGATAAGCCGATGAGCATTTATGGTGCTTATCGGCTCTTGTCAACAAGGTGTCATGTTTTATGCTGATTCTTATTTGTCATCATAATGACCTTTGCACTGCCATACTATAATTTCCTTATCATTAACTTCATATACTAAACGATCCTTTTCGTTTATTCTTCGACTCCATACACCATCTTCTCCCTTTAACGGTTCTGGCTTTCCTTCTCCATCGAATGGATTACGTTGGATATCTTTTAGCAACTTATTGATTTTCTTTAAAGTCTTTTTATCCTGTGTCTGCCAATAAATATAGTCATCAAAAGCCTCTTCAGAAAAGGCTATATTACTCATCGGCCATGGCCTCCAACTCTTCCATTGTCTTAACAACAACTTTGCCCTGTCTGATCTGTTCTTTAGATCTTTGCAAGTGTCGTATATTGCTTTCAGAATAGAACGGGTCTTCTGCAGCAGTAATCTCAAAAGGTATCTTGCGATCTCTTATGGTTCTGAGAGTATATAGATTATAAAATGTTGCAATATTCATTCCCATAGACTCGAGAATCTGGTCAAGTTCATCTTTGGTGCTATCATCCATTCGTAATGTAACAGTCTTCATATGACTCACCTCCTTGCCTTCATTATATAATATTATGCATTCAAATTACAATGAAAATGGCCGTAATAGAGATTATATGTCATATTTGAATTGAATTTGCATTACTTTTGAAGATGACATTGGTACCTGTCACCTTTAAGTTTATTATCATATCGATCTTAGCACTGTCATACTGAAATTTTTTTGTAGATTATCTCATATATTAAACAATTTCAAAAATATTCTCTATTGCATTCTGAACATTTGTTTGATATATTGGCTTAGGTGCTACCAGTATTTACGGTAGGCGGTTAGCCCTTTAATCAGGGGGCGCTATGTGCCAATGGCACATGCTTAGCGCCGACCGAAGTGGAACGTAGATGTGACCTCTGTTTACTATAGAAATCTCTTTTGAGAAATTATTCAATAAAAATCATAGTGATTTTTACACAGCCCTCATTCAAACATCTGCCACTTTTTAATTATCTCAGCAAATCTTGGCAGACAATATCTGACTTTGCCATGACCATTTTCTCTGATGAGTCCTTTATCTATCAGCCTGCGTCGATAAACAGCCATTTGATTTGACTTGATATTTAGTTTATCTCGAATCACAGATACATCTTCTATACCTTCTGACATGATTATCAGGACTTCTCTGTCCCTATCTGAAAGTTCGCTCCAGAGCTTTGCATAGACATTCCTGTCTAACTGATTATCGTATTCATCAAGTACTTTATCCCATGGCTCACCATCATATTTCCACCTCATATATCCCAGTGCCTGAAATGCAAATGAATATCCTTTTGTAAGTTTGGCCATTTCCACCGCTTCTTCATCACTTATATTGAAGACCTTTTTATAATCCTGAGAAATCAGGTACAGTCCCAATGGTTCCAAAACTATCTTGGGCATTCGATAAAGAAAAGTGAGGGTCTTTTCATCTTGCAGATCAGAAATATTATCATATAGCCCTGTCATCAGGAGGTATATAGGAAGATCCTCGCGGATATATATCTGATACTGACTGACAAATGGTCTCACATACTCATTGTTTACAACCTCATCCAACATTATAAGAACACGTTTTCCCGCTGCTTTTATCAGAGACAGCATTTTTCCGACAGTTACAGCCATATCAACCGGGACATTTTCCTGACGTATGGAAACTCCTGCAACAGCGATGGATATATTGATATCAGCTTTTGAAAATAAAGGCTTGAGGATGGGATTTTCATAAAGTGCAGACGCTATAGTCTGAAGTATATCTCTTTCCGGATTGACATTGATCATAATCCATCTTGAGTAGTCCTTCATCTCTTTAGCTATAGAGGTCAATGCAACCGTTTTCCCGCATCCCCTTACACCTGTAAGAATACACGCCATGTATGGTGGTGTTTCAGAGTTAAATGTTGATACTATTTCGTCAACCACCTCTGGTCTTGATATATATTGATTAGGTTTAATTCCAAATGCTATTGTGTACGGATTCTGTCCTTTCATTTCTACCTCCATCACTATATCGCCATGTCTTTTTGCACGAGTGATGAAAAACAGCACATTATCAACACACCTCACATTCAGGACAATTAGCCTTTATATCTAGTGATTAGATTTATATTTCTTTGCATTTCTTTATATGTCTTTATATATCATTATTTCTTTTATATTTCAACACCTCATAAATTCTTTCAATCCACCCTAAGCTGACACGATTCTCGCCATGTTCTGTCTGTCATATTTATTATCATCACCCATCTCTTCGTTTGTGATGTGCTTTACTATCTCTAGGCCTATGCTCACTTCCACATCTCTTCCCATCATAGGGACACAGATAACAGCTCTTCGTTTGTGACGGTCGATTTTTCTGATCTCACCCTTCCATCCCTTAAAGGAACCTGAAGTGATACTCACCCTATCATCCACACGAAATCCAATTGAATTTCTGACTATATGTTCATCTCCTCCGATTTTTGTTAGATACTCTTCTTCCTCGGGTCTTATTGGTGTGACCTTACCATCTGCCTGAAGAAGCTTCAGGGGGTGTTTTTCTTTCCTCAGTCTGATATCGAAGTCTTCGGCCTTGTCTTCATCAAGATCTACAAAGATATATCCGGGAAAAAATGGATTTGTATCTTTTATCCATTGTCCCTTTACCTTGTATTCCATCTCATTCTCGAAGATAAAGACCTTTTCTCCTGCTTCTGCCACATCATATCTGATTGCATTTGCAACCTTTTCTTCTTGACCTTTCATCGTCTGGATTACATACCACATAACACAAAAATCCCCCCTATAAGATCATCCAAAAACTGTACTATTCAGAAAGCCTCTAAGTATCCCTAAATCAAGACACGATATATCCTGGTATTGGTATCTTTATCAGTTTTGAGCCATAGATATTGAAAAATCTGCTCCTGGTCATATATCCTCTTTCACCATGATTTTAACATAATCCTCTGTCTTATCTCTCATGATAATGAGACCTTTTTCAAGCTCACCGAGCTTCAGCCTGTGTGTGATCAGCTTCTCCGGGTGTATGTTTCCCCCGGAAAGCTTCTTCATAACATAGTGCCAGTCATCAGATTCCTCTTTCTCATCGTCACCAAGATATGATGAATTCCAGGTTCCCTTGAGCGTCAGCTGTTTTCTGAGTATCTTCCAGTAATTCGCCTTTTTGAATGTCATATCACCTGCGGGATTTCCCATGAGGCATACCTGTCCCCCTGCCTTTACAAGCTCAAAGCTGTCAGCTATAGTCTCATTTCTGCCTACACACTCAAAATATGCATCCACTCCTGAACCTGAAGTTACATCCATTATCCATTTTCGGAGATCACCATCTTTTATATCATAGAAATTCTTCTCAGGAAGTCCCATATCGATAAGTGATTTTTTCTGAAAATCCTTATTCCCTGCTGCATATACATTTTTGATGCCGCGTTCCAGCAGGAACATAACGAGAAGCTGCCCAATGGTACCACAACCGCACACAAGGACAGAATCTGTTTCTTTCAAAGTAAGCTGTCTCATGGCATGAACTGCTACCGCCATAGGCTCAAGCATAGCTGCCTGTTCCCATGTCACCCCCTCAGGGAGCTCTATAAGATTCCATTCAGGCACCGTTACATATTCTGCGAATCCACCGTCCCTTCTGGAGCCGAGATAGCTGTAATTCGAACACATTTCGTACTTTTTTTCGAGACATTGAGGACATTTCCTGCATGGAATAAGAGGAAAGATCCCCATCCTTTTTCCAAGCTTACTCTTATCCACATTCGGCCCAAGCTTTTCCACCTGTCCCGAAAACTCGTGCCCTATTACCAGAGGCATACTGTGCGCACCATCTTTATAGACTCTCGGAACATCCGAACCGCATATACCTGCTGCCTTTACTTTTACAAGCACTTCCCCGGCTTCCGGTTCGGGAACAGGCACCTCATCATATAATCGTATCTTTCCTATTTCCTCAAGTTTCCAGGCTTTCATCTCCACATTCCATCTTTCTGACCATTTTCATTTGATACTTATATTCCAAATATCAGCCTCAAATCATCGGTTATACCACCACTGTCTATTCAATTTATGAAATGACGTGAGTGTAAAAAGTATCTGCCACTTACTAATGTTTCGTAGTACGCAAACATTAGTGTGCAATGTGCTGTTGAACACACATAACTCACGCTCTTTAACTCTATCCATTCTCCATCAGTCCCCTGAACCTGTTAAGATCCTCCTTCGTTGTTATCTTGAAATTGTCCTCCCTGCCCGGAATCGTTGTGATATTCATACCCGCAAGTAACGCCGGTTCAGTTGACCCATTGATACTTTCCATGTGACCGTTCTTTATCATTTTCTCGTTTGCCTTAAGATATTCCTTAAACAAAAAAAGCTCAGGCGCCTGACCTGCCACTACATTCTTTCTCTCGAGAAGCGACTTAAGCTTTCCGGAATCATCAACCATATAAACCGTATCCTTCATGGGAAGAACGGGCATTACTCCCTCAGCATCTTTAACAGCCTCGAGCATTTGCTTTATCATTGAATCTTTAAGGCATGGTCTTGCAGCATCATGTATCAGCACCAAGTCGCCCTCAAAAGCATCCTCCTTCATCTTCAAAAGCCCGTTATATATTGACAGCTGTCTTGTTTCTCCGGGATCTGCAAAGCCTATGAACTTATGACTGTTCTTCTGTTTTTTTATAGCTTCCGAAATCACCATACGCCAGGATTCCTCCGAAACTATCATAAGAGACTCCACTTCATCACAGGATAACAATGTCTCCATACTGTATTCGATAATCATCTTTCCATTAACTTTTAGATATTGCTTCGGAACATCCTCTCCAAGTCTCGTTCCTTTCCCACCGGAAAGAAGAAGCGCTCTCATCATTTCTGATCTCCTCCCTAATCTACAGACTGATATACAGATAAAGTTTTAAAACAAGCTTAATATACAATAGCATCCTGAATCTCCGTAAAAATCCGGGATCCAGTACGAGCTTTATACCTGTCGTATCAGATCATCACACTATGACCGACTCATATCTGATTTTGTAAATACTCTTTGTTATTCAGAACTTCATCTTCCTCACATCATCTATGATTTCTTTATATGGTCTGTCCTTTCCGAAAAGGATGGTGCTTCCCAGAATGAATCCATCTATTCCTTTTGGAGCATAGGTCTGTATCTTCTCATAAGAACAGGCGCCGTCCCAGTAAAGCTTTACATTCATCTCTTCCTTAAGTGAAAGAAGCTTTGTGATCTTCTTATCCACATACGGAAGGAACATCTGCCCTGCACTTCCCGGATTTACGCTCATCACCAGAATTTTATCAACAACTCTCATAAGTTCCATGATGGTCTCGACACTGGTTCCCGGATTTATGGCTATCCCCGGAATCATACCTGCATCGATTATAGTCTGTAGTGTGGCAGACGGATGATATTCTGCTTCTGGATGAATATAGACGGTGTCTCCGGATCTTAGTTCCTTTAAAAACATATTTATATTGTTTCTCGGATGTTCTATCATAAGATGCACATCCAGAGGCTTATCTGTGTTTTCTGCTATGCACTTAAGATCGTAAAGTGACATGGCAAAATTAGGCACATACCGTCCGTCCATGATATCCACATGGAAGGAATCGATATCCGCCTCTTCAAGTGCCTTTATCTCATCATACATGTGCCCGAAATCCGCACACATCATCGATGCATTTAATTCAAATTTCATCCCCGCACCCCTCTTTTTTTATAAACCGTTTCGCATCGGAAATATTACCTGATATGACCTTTTGCTTTATTTATACTCTTATGACGTGAGTGTCTAAAGTATTTGCCACTAACATCATATGATGCGCAGCACCCACACATTCGTGTGCAATGTGCTGCATCATCATATGAACAATTCAAAAAATACATATTCGCTTCCGGACGAACAGACTTTTAAATAATCGTTTTATTCCTCTTCTATCACATATGCATTTTGTATCATTATAGGCTTTCCTATTGCCTTGCAAAGTGTCACCAGGCTGCTGTAATCACCGTAGTAGGCATCCGCCATAACGAGAGCCCTGTCCATATCCGCAGTATCATCATATATACCGAAATCCTCAGCCTTATATATATCCACGATTTTCTCATAGGCTTCATACAACTGCGGTCTCATGGAACAGATAGTTGCTTTTATAAGAGGATGTGGTCGCCATAGAAGCGTCACTTCATCCCTATGCTCCTTAAAAATCCTGAAAACATCCAGCAGCTTCCTGAGCATCTGCTCCGATTCCTGAAGAAGTGCTGTCACACTTGTATTGTAAATGATTATCTTCTTACGGCTTCCGTCCTCCCTGAAGATGTGTTTCTTCCATTCATCGGGAATTTCCACATCATCGATGGTCATGGACCTGATCTTTTCGATCTTTGGAGAACCCGTCCCCTTGATCTTGTCCTCAAAGAGCCGTCTGTTTTTTTCTCCCAGATAATCCACAAGGGCTTCAATATAAGCTTTCCGCATATTTTCTGACTGCACTATGACTTCATGGGCGTTTATGACCCCCGGAGTATCTATAAAATGCTTTATCCCATCTATTGCTGCTTTGTTTCCGGGATCGATCTCATCAAGCACGAAGTAAGGAATATATACAAGTTTATCCGTAAACTTTCTTATATTTGAAGAGTAAAAATACGGATGTACGCTGGTTACAAAATTCCTGTCATCATAAGGATTATGTATATATATCTCATCAGGATGATTCTTTTCGAGATTGTATTCCTCATAGGAAACTATAGGCACATCCTTCGGGAATTCTACCCCCTCATAGTGAAACTCCCTGAAGGAACCATCCGGATTTTTGTCATAGTACGGAATCGGCATAACTATGGCTTTCACCATTGGATCGGCCTCAGCTTTTTTCCACACACTTTCAAGAGAATCCCACATTGACGCTTTGTATGGAAGGAAAACCACTTCCTTAGTATCAGGAATCTCGAACTGTAATTTATTGGAAATGTCTATAAAACTCTTCTTCAGCCGTTTTTGTATACTCTTTTTTTCAGCCTGGCCATTTATTATCTCCTGATGAATCCGGAACAACAGCTCGCAGTACTCTTCCAGTGCCTTCACTGTGGTTGTTCCTTCTCCCTCGGTCTCATCGATTTTTGTACCTACAGAAACAGCAGCGTTCTGGCAGTCGGTAAGGCATACCGTAATCGTATTGACATCGTTATCATCGATACCTTTTAGTATCGTTTCATGAGCTTCCGGCAAAAGCGCGATAAGCTCTGCCAATTGATTTTTTAGCGCCTTCCGCATACCACACCCTCGCACTTCTAAGCTTTGCCAACTGAATACAGCGATAACGAATCGTTTAGCTTTCGTATTCTCATCATCATATAAATTTTCGACTATTCATAAGATTTTTATAAATATTTTTTCATCGTGCTCCGATTCCTTTTCTTATGTTTCCGGTTCCCTTTAATTTTTAATGAATCAATATTGCAGAATTACACAAAAAATCGCGGCTTCAACATTAAATGATGCCGCGATTCTGAAATTAAAAAAATACTTCCACTAAGTACCTGATATTCTTTATAGTATTACTGCATATCAAGATAAACCTTGTGATCGGGTGCAGGATATGCCTTATCAATGAGAAGAAGGTCCTCTTCCTTAAGCTCAATGCTGTCTGCGTGAGCATTGGACAGGGTATGCTCAGGTCGTGAGCTTCTCGGTATAGCTATGGTATGACCGTTTCTTATATTCCATGCAAGAAGGATTTCAGGTACAGATACTTCGTATTTCTTTGCAAGCTCTTCCAGAGTCTGATTCTGCATGATCCCCCGCTTCAGTGAACCTGCCTGCGCCAGCGGACAGTAGGACATAAGCGCCACATCATGCTCCAACATCCACGGAAGAAGTGAATATTCTATGCCACGGGACCCCGTATGATAAAGCACCTGATTCACGAGGCAGTTCTTTCCCCCCGGCACACTCCAGAGCTCCTCCATGTCATCTATATCAAAGTTGGAAACTCCCCAGGCTTTTATGAGTCCCTCTGCTTTCAGCTCCTCAAGTCTTGCTACTGTTTCGGACAACTTGAAGGAACCTCTCCAGTGGTAAAGATACAGATCCAGATACTTCACACCCATACGGGAAAGACTGTTTTGAAGAGCCTGCCGCATGCGTTTCCCACCTGCATTGGTAGGCAGAACCTTCGATACCAGATAGAGCTTACTTCTGTCTACAGTGCTGATAGCCTCACCAAGCATATCCTCTGCTGCACCGTTTCCGTACATTTCCGCTGTATCGATAAGGGTCATTCCGGCTTCGATGCCCTTACGTATACCCTCAATTTCTCTTTTTCTCAGAAGACTGCTCTCTCCCAGATACCAGGTTCCCTGTCCGAGAGCCGGTACTTTTGTGCCATTTCTTAGTGTAACTTCATGTCTCATAACTGCCTCCCATCATCCTGTTTATTAAATTAAATATACCACATGGCAGAAGATTTTTTACAATGAATATCTGCTTTCCATGGCACTTTCCCCATGTTATCCGGTATTTCCGAAAGTCCTAAGACCGAAGACATTTTCAAAAAAAACGACAGCGGGAAGATAACTGTGTCCCACTGTCGTTGCATTATTTGGGGAAATAAAAAATAATATAAGCAAAAGGAGCTGCCCTTTAAACTCAGATGAGTCCTGCTTCCTTCATGACCTTTCTGAAGTACTCAAGTGTTGCTTCATTTGTGGTTGGAAGCGATGGAAGATAAGGATCTCCCACATTCTCTCCCCGGATGTTTGCCATATCCTTTGCAGCAACCGGGAAGGAAGCCTTGTCCATGGCAAGTCTTACAGGATTCAGCTTGAACTGTGCCTCACGTGAACCCTCAAAATCACCGGCAACATACTTATTGTAAACATCGCCGATAAGCTCAGGCATGAAGTTTCCTGCTGTACATACACCGCCTACCGCACCGAGGCAGAGGGATGCAAAAAGAAGTGTGTCTTTACCACCGAAGACCTTAAAGTTAATGTCTCTGTTTCTTCTTATGAACTCCTCCGTAAGAGTGATATCT
>Ga0256404_1011036_pt1 | contig 12260 bp, 7 predicted proteins | sample RumenRJG_01DNA_FD_185990 | JGI IMG/M metagenome (GOLD analysis project Ga0256404, IMG submission 185990) | Bovine rumen microbial communities from Lethbridge, Alberta, Canada - RJG_01 | ecosystem: Host-associated > Mammals > Digestive system > Stomach > Rumen | place: Canada: Alberta | collected... | reverse complement strand
GGCAGACTGAGAGGAGCTACATGAATGCCGGTTCAATAAAAGTTCAAAAGGAGATTCTGTTTAACGCAGCATGATGGATTTATGGCTTTTTTCAGGAATGAAATTGCGAACTAAATTTGACACAATCCTTTAGAAACCAAAAATATTCCGTATATAGCAGAATTTGACAAGTGTTATTGGTATACAGTTCCACTCTCATTTTTGAATTCAAATGCAACTTCTTTACAGAACGTAAATATTGGAATAAACAATAGTCAAATTTTTATAAATGAAAATGTTCAAGAGAATAAAGAACCAAAACAAAATATTTTAAATAATGTTGAAAAAATCATAGAGATTCTAAAAAACTTGTTCTCATCTGGAAAATAATTCTTTCCATCGTTCTTTGACAACTAACCCAATCTATCGTTTTTATTTGTTGTTTGATTTATGAAAACTGCTGATTTAGTCTTTTGCAAGATTTGTAACTTCAGAATGAACTTATAAAAGCGAAATGACCGCAGGGCTATTCCTTTAGGCTGTTCACTTCTGATAGAGAAAGTCCTGTACATTCCGCGATTGTTTCTGCAGGAATATTTTTCTTTAGAAAATTTCTTGCAATCTCAATGGCTTTATTCCGTGCACCTTTCTCAAGTCCTTCTTCGCGCCCTTCGGCAAGCCCGGCTTCCCGGGCCTCGTCTTTCCATTCGCGTATCTGGTCTTTCCACAGCATATATTCTGCCCTCCATTTCTGGTGATTCTTGCATGAGTCGACTGCGCTTTGGATCTCCTTTGTCAGCCGGTCGGTGGCGGAGTGTCGCTTGACGAACTCAAGGAATGCGCGCACATCCGGGTTCTCAGCCTTCTCAAAACTGCTTGCATTATAGATTACTTTGTGGATTCTGTCATTCAGAATAAGCCCGCCGTCCGCCTCTTTTGTCACAAAGTTGTAGACCGGTTTTCCGCCACCGAGCGGGTCGTCCAGGCAGATGAACACTACGTATGACTCCTTCAGGTCGCTATAGCCCTCTCCGCGGTTCAGGTGGTCTATGTCCATCATGCTCTGGTAGTAGCGCATGCGGAGCCCTTCGTCTTTTTTGATTACGGTCTGCATTTCAATGTCGATGACCTTATCTTCATCCTCAAGGTAGGCGTCAAGCCGGATGCCTTTACCGCCGTAAAGCTCGTCGATTGAATACTGTGATGTGATGAACTCAATCTTTTTGACCTTGATTCCCAGCAGGTTCTGCACGACACCCTTTGCGATTTGCGGGTCACGCATAATCTTGGTAAAAAGGAAGTCGTCTGTGAAAAACAACTCATCATAGGGTTTAAGTGTGTATTTTGATTCATTCTGCATATTTTTGCTCCTACATAGTTAACGCAAAAATATTTCAGAAATGGAAATGAATCACAAACAAAACCTGTATTTTTTTTCAATATTCTGTGGATTCAGGTTTTGTTTCCAGTTTTGCATTGCAAAACTGATGTGTAGATTCTGCAAAAAGCGGTAGCAAATTTTTGTAAAACAGGCATTGTACGTTTCACTAGCGGGCATTGTGGGCGGCGCTTGAGCCCGCAGAGAGGGTAGGACGCAATGAAATGCGGCCGCAGGGGGAGACTTTCCCCCCCCCCTCCTGTGATATCGGGTTTGGGTTTTATATTGGATATTTTTAGGGCGATGCCCTTTGATATAAATAGAGAGTTTTCATAGATACATACAGACTTTTCTGGAGGTTTTAATGAAAAGAATGAGATTTTTGCTTGGGTGCGCTGCCTGCGTCCTTGCTTTTCTGGCTGCAGGATGCAGTGATGGCGGAGGAAGCGGTTCTGCGCCGCAGAATGCTGTTGAGTTTCCTAAATATTCAGCGGGAAAAATCATAAAAAACAAGGTCGTATCGCTTTCGGACGGGGATTCCGGATATTGTGAGTATCTTGAGTTTACGTCTGAAACAGCAGGAGAATATCATCTTTATAAGGATGGCTCGGAAGTTCCTGAATACGCGAGGGATTTTGTCTATGAACCGGCAAGCGGAAAATTTTCCGCAGGCTCTGATGAATCTGCAGTTTCCTCGTATATGTTCGACACAAACAAGGATGGAAAGAAAGTTTCTGTAATCGCCAGAGAAGAGATGGAATGCAAGGCGGAAATTCCGGCTTTATGCGCGGAATGGAGTGCGGACGCCGTGTCTTTTACTTTTGATGAAGAGATGAAAGTCGCTGTAAGCCTGTCTGATGACTTGGAATTTTCCGCAAAATATACAGAGGAAAACGGCTGGATAACAGTTGCGACATCTAAGGATGATATTCCCTTGTTCTATTCCGCCGCGAACAGGATGTACTATCTTGCATACGAAACGGAGCGTTCCGAGGTTGACGGAGTTGGCCGAAATGCCGGCGAGAGCCACATTCTTTTGACTTCCCTGGTGTTCATACTTGCGGATATTCAGCTTTAATTTGGAGGACATTGATTTATGAAAAGAACAACAGGACTTATTGCTGCCCTATTTGCCGGTGCCCTGATTTTTTCATGCGCGAACGGGCTGGATTCTAGCGCAGAGAACTCAACAAGAAATTCCAGGGAAGCGGCTAAAACGTATAAGGTGGATGAAAAATTAGCGCCAGTCGCAGATGGTTACCTTAGGATAAATACGCTTTTGACAGAGGCGAAAGATTTGTGGATATGGAATGACTTTGATCCTTCTGCCACAGCTTTATGCAAAAACTGGACTGAGATGGCATTTCCGATTGCAGGAAAAAATGGCGATTTTGTCTATGCTGATATAAAACTTCAGGATGCACCACAACAGGTTAGTTTTATCTTAAGAAAAGATTTCAAAGATGAAGGAAAACTCACAGGTGATATAACTTTTCTTTTTCCTGCAAAATACAACGAAATTTTCTTGAAAGACGGTTCCGGCACAATTTATATCGATTCAGATTTAACGAAAGAGCCAAGCGGTCTTGCGAGCGCAACGGTTACTGGTGAAAACACAATCTCCGCGACTATAAAGGGCATAACGCTTTCAAAAGAAAACACAAAGGTTTTGGAGGCGGACGGAACAACGGAAATTGAAATCACGTCCATCAATGTAAGCGAAAGCGAAATTTCAGTCTCAAAAAGTCTTAAGGAAACAGGAAGCGTATATGTTCAATATACTGACGACAATGGAACTGACAAGCGTGTGGCAAATTTTGACTCAACGCTTATAGATGAATGGTTTGATGTTGATGAAACAACGATTGCGAAATTCGGCTATAAAAATGGCGTTTTCACAACATGGGCACCACTTTCCTCAAGCGCGAAAGTCCTTCTTTTTGAAAGTGCGGACACTGTTTCTGGCGACGGATACAAGGTCGCTGAAGAAATTCCGATGAAGCGCAATGCGGACGGAACATGGCAGACTGAAAATGTCTCTTCAACAGTAGGCTCAAACAAATACTACAAATATTCATTTATGACAAATGGCGTGCAGTATGATGTATGCGACATCTGGGCAAAATCCGCAAGCAAGGATTCTGTTGCCTCTGCGATTGATAGACTTGAGACCAACGGAAACTATAAGAATCCCTTTGGAAACAGCGGCTCGGAAAGTAAAAAATATAATGATGCTGTAATCTACGAGATGCATATAACAGACTGGTCTCAGGCGTTCCGCAGTTCTGTAGAAGAAGACAAGCCTGGAACTTTCAGGGAAATCACAGAAGCCCTTGGAGCAAATGGAAGCGGTCCGTTCGGTCAGCACCTTAAGGAACTGGGAGTAACCCATGTTCAGATTCTTCCGATGTTTGAATATGCGGTTACAACAAAATCCGCTATAACCGGCAAAGATGATGATAAGGACGTAATTGAAAGTTCAGAAAATGACAACGCCTATAACTGGGGATACAATCCATACAACTGGAACACTCCGGAAAGCCGATATGTTCAGAATATGAATGACGGCTCTGATGCGGTTGAGCAGATGCGTGAGATGATAAATGCATTCCACGATGCTGGAATTTCTGTAATTATGGATGTTGTATACAACCATACGGCAGGAACAGGAAATGGTTCAATCTATGACATGACAGTTCCGAAATATTTCTACAGAATGGACTCTCAGGGAAATTATTCAAACGGTTCAGGCTGTGGAAACGAGACTGCAAGCGAGCATGCCATGGTTCGTAAATATATGATTGACTCGCTTAAGCACTGGATAAACGATTACCATATCAACGGATTCCGCTTCGACCTGATGGGACTGCATGACAAGGATACAATGAAGGAAATCTATGACGAGCTTTCTTCGATTGATAAGAATGTGCTGGTTTATGGAGAGCCTTGGGATGCCGGTTCTAACGCATCCTCAAAACCGCTTGCAACTTCTGCCATTGACGAAGGGACATGGGGTGTAGGCGCGTTTGATGATAACTTCAGAGATGCCGTAAAAGGCGGTGAGTACGGTGGATTCCAACTTGGGCAGGTTCAGAGCGCAAATTCTGACAGAGAGATTGCAAGCGGTCTGATTGGAGCAAACAACAACCGGAACTCAACTGGAATTTCCGGGCTTGCGCTTCATTATGCAGAATGTCATGACAACTACACACTTTTTGATAAACTTGTTTATTCTCTGGAAGAAAATTTTGCAGCGGCAAAGGAAGCAGACTCTAATAAGGATGGTTCTAAAATTGCCACAACTTGGCCAACTGCTATAACAGAAAAACAGATTGAACTCATCAAAAAGGAAGAAAAGCTTGCGGCGGCTTATGTGTTGCTCAGCCAGGGAACACCGTTCATTAATGGCGGTCAGGAATTCATGAGAACAAAAAAAGGAAATCCGGACAGTTATGCGGCAGATAATAAAGGTGGTGTTTTCTGGAGCAATATTGATGAATGCAACGCAATTGATTTGAAAATGAAAAAAACTTATTCTGATGTCTACAATGTTTACAGAGGACTTATTTCTCTGCGAAAAAAGTACAACGCGTTCACAGATGGAACAAAGTCAACCGCAAAGACACTCGCAAAGGGCGTTACATTGTACAATGCAAAATCAGATTCATGTGAATTTGAAGTATATTTCAATGCCTCTGATAAAGATTTTACAATACCTTCTGCGAACCTTAGAGGAAACCTTGGTCTAGGATTTGACAAGACAGATATTTCATTCGGCGTAAAAGGAAAAGTTGTTGATGTTTCGTCCGGCAAGGAAGAAATTGCCGAAACAGAAACTCTTGTTCAGAAAATTCCAGCAAAATCTTTTGTGATTTTAATGAAATAGCCATTTTTGCCAATACAACGGTCATTCCTCAAAATTTTCACAAAAATCTTGGAGAATGACCCTACTTAGGATTTTCAGATAGTAAGATTAATTGGAATCTACTTTTTTAAGGAATTTTTTATCTCTACGACTTCTTCAACAGAGAGCTGTTCTGCCGCGGCAATCTGTTCAACTGTAAGCAGATTCATTTCTAGAAGTTTTTTTGTGGCTGAAACAGCTTTATTCCGTTCTCCTTCCTTTAGACCAGCTTTTCTTGCGTCGTGAAGTGGCAGTGCATCCATCATATAGTCGCTCCTGAAAATCTCGTTGATTTTTAGCCTCTCGACGCGCTGCTCGATGTCCTCTGTGAAAGTGTCGGAAGGCTTTCCGCTATAAAGATAACCCAAGAAGCCCTTTATTTCAAGATTTTTCTCAAGGGCTGCCGCGCTCGCATTGAAGAACAGCTTGTTGATTCCATCATTTAAGGCGAAGTCCTTTTTCTCCTTGCAGACTGTGCTGAATGAATAGACCGGAAGCCCAAGACCGAACGGGTCTTTTGTGCAGAGGAAAATAACGTAGCTTTCCTTGAGAGTTTCATACTCGCTGCCTTTAATAAGAGTATCAATGTCTATCATGCTCTGGTAGTAGCGCATGCGACGCGGCAGGTCATCGGGGACGCTTGTCTGCATTTCAATATCAAAAATGCGGTCGCTATCTTTTACATAGACATCCATGCGGACTCCGTGCGCGCTGTAGTAAGGGCGGATTTCTTTTTGTAGCTCGGGATATTCAATCCGTTCAACTTTGATTCCAAGTAGGCGCTCGATTACGCCCTTGCACAAGTCGGGGTTCTGCATCACGCGGCAGAACATGAAGTCGTCGGTGAATTTCAGTTCCTCGACCGGCTTGATTCGGTAGATTTCATTTTCAATGTTTCTCATATAACTAGTTAACGCAGAAAAATTACAGAAAATGAAATAAACCACAAAAAATTCTGCAAGTTTTTGTAAAAAAACTTGATGGAAGAATATTGATGTGCCTGCACTTGGGAAGGCGGGGCGTTACGGGGTGTCCCCGTTGGGTGGGGTAGCGGAAAAGGGGGCGCGGCGTGAAATGCCGTGCTCCGGTTGCAGCGAGAGGCGGTACTCCGCCCCACAGGAGTATTATTTTTTAAGAATCACGAATGATTTTGCTGGAACTGATGTGACAACTTCGACTTCTGTTGGCGTTCCCGAAGCCACATCAATGACTTTTGAATAGCCAGAAACATCAATGTTTGCCGCAGAATCTGTTGCATTGAAGTAAACACAGAAATCTCCGGTTGTGTATTTTGTTACACCGGAAGAAACGGTTTCAGCAGATGCATTTTTGTTTGCCCCAAAAGCGGCTGGATTATCTTTTCTTAATGCAATCAAACCTTTGTAAGTGTTGTAGACATCGGAATAGGTTTGTTTAAATGTTAGGTCGATTCCATTGATTTTATCATCTGATGCATAGCTGTTTTCATCGCCTTTTTTTGTTCTTAAGAATTCCTGACCGCCATTAATGAATGGGGTTCCTTGCGCAAGTAAAACATACGCGGCAGAAAGTTTATCCTGAGCTTTTACTTCTTCCAAGCCTTTTGTTCCTATGGAAGCAAATAAATCTCCGGCAAAAGAATCCTGATTTAAATAAGATATTGCAAGTTTATCAAATAATGTATAATTGTCATGACATTCTACATAATTCAATGAACGTCCAAGAACATTTGTAAATCCTTTTTTTGTTCCCGATGTAGAAGTTCTTAATGAACCTAAGAGTCCAATCTTGATTGAATCATCTGCAAATTCACCTTGAACATGACCTTTTTTGAATCCTCCAAATTCAGCACCCTTTATTGCGTTTCTAAAATCATCGTTGAAACATGCAACTCCATTTACTGTAATTCCAGAAGTACATGCATCAATATTTTCCTTTTTAACTCCTGAACTAACAGTAGAAGTTCCACCTGTCCAAGGTTCGCCATAAACCATTACATTAGGGTCTATTTTTGAAAGTTCTGTATAGATTGCTTTCATTGTTGTAGTTTCATGCAATCCCATCAAGTCAAAACGGAAACCATTAATATGATAATCCTTCATCCAATGAACAAGAGAGTCGATAACAAACTGTCTTACAACAACATGATTTGTTGCAATTTCATTTCCGCAGCCTGAACCATTTGAATAGGCTCCAGCAGAATTCATTCTATAGAAGTATTCAGGAACTGTCATATCATAAAGAGAACCAGTCTTTGTTCCGCTGGTATGATTGTAAACAACGTCCATATTGACTGCTATTCCAGCATCATGCACTGCTTTAATAAATTGTCGGAACTGTTTTACAGCATCCGCGCCATCCTTCATATCTTGTACATAACGACCTTCCGGAACATTATAGTTATATGGATTATAACCCCAGTTATATTCTGGATCCGCATTGACCTGTGCATAATCAAAGCTTGGCAAAATCTGAACGTGAGTAATTCCAATATCCTTAATATGATTTATAAAATTTTCACTTTCTGCAAGATTAATAAATTTTCCGTCTTTACCGATTGCCTTACTCCAATCCCGGATATGCATTTCGTAGATTATAGATTCGGAGTATGGTTTTGATTCAGTGTTGGATGCCCATGGGTTCACATATTCTGATTCCCAGTCTGCCGGAACACAAGCTTCATCATCAATACCTATAATCTGGCTTGCCATTGAATCAATGCTACCAACTTTGCTCCAAATATCTGCTACATCATGGCTTTCTGCGCCTGATTCAATTCTATACTTATAATATTTAGCGCTTGAAACATCTACATTGTCAATTGTCCAAAATCCGTTTTCTGAAGAATTCATTTCTGAATTCTCCAATATTGTTTCAGAGTCAACAGCAGCTGCATCTTTGAAAAGAAGAAGAGAAACTTTTGTTGCAAGTGGAGCCCACATCTTAAATGACGCTGTTGAACCGTTCAAAGTCAAGCCCATGTTATTTATGTTTGAAACGGCTGATTTTCCATACCAATCTTCTATTAAATCTGCTTTCAGAGCAACCTGTACACGATCTGTATTTGTATCGTCAATTTTTACTGATAGTGTTAAAGGTTGCATAGAAGCGTATGTTTCTTTTATGTTGGAAGCAAGAGTCAATTTTTGATCTGAATAACTAGAAATTGCAACAATTCCTCCATTCTTGTCTACCAACGATGTATTTTCTTCTGAAACAGCAACACCTTCTATATTCAAAGAAATTTCAGATGTACTGGTCAATGTTGCAGATACTAAACCAACAGGTTTTGTTGTCAATGCGGAGTCTATATATATAGTTCCATCGTCAGTAATAAATATTTCATGATATCTTTGAGGGAAATAAAAGAAAATATCATCATTTCCAGCCCCCTTATCACCTTTGTCATTTACAACAATGAGTCCAAGAACTGATGGATTTTCGGCCAGTTTTAAATCCCAGCAAATAAATTCTCCATTCTGATACATAACTTTGATACCATCAGGCCATTTTGTGCATTTATTCACTTCAGTCTCATCAAAATCCTTCCAGGCCCAAAGATTCCAATCGCCAGAACCTTTATAGTTTATTCTAATATAACCAGATTCTATTGTTTCCGGTGCTGACGGCAGAACAATCTTTGGTTCATCGCTATCGGAAGAATCTGTGCTGCATGCCATAAACGTAGTTCCGCAAACAAGTAGAGCAAGCATGGCAAATAATTTTAATTTTTTCATTCTTTTTACTCCTTAAGTGATATTCTTATTTTTCAAAACTTATAAATCCCCTAAAAAATATCACTCCTAAAATGATTTTTTTTAGAAAGTCAATAAAAAGGGCTGTTCCTTATTTCAGAAACAACCCTTTTTGTGTTCTAACTCAAAAGAAGTTTTTCAAATTAGTACAAAGTAGCTTCTACTGTACAACCGTCAGCAGCAGCTTTTACTGTGATAACACCTTTTGTGCCAGCAACAATTTCAGCAATGTCGATATTATTTTCTGCGTCGAAATTTAATTCTCCATCAACATAATTGAACTTCTTATCTGCGGCAGCAACAAGATCATTGTCACCTACACCGATTTTTCCCCATGCCTGCAAATGATCAAGTTTCCAACCATTTTTTGCATCATCAGCAATTGCAAATGGAATAACAGCTACATAATCATCACCTGATTTGTTGAAGAAGTATTTTCCAACAATAGAATCACTCCAAGCATCACCCTTTATTTCTATGTAAGCGTTTGGCTGTGCCATTGTTGTTGCGTTAATTGCTGTAAGGTCTGCTTCCACAGGATCTGGTTTTACATATCCTGTAAGAGCGACAGAAACATCATTTCCAGATGTTGTTGCTGTAATTGTATATTCCTTGCCATTTACAAGACCTGTGGCTTCAAAGTTTGCCTGACCACTACCTTGCTTTCCTGCAACAGCATCTCCGTTTACAGTCAAGATTGCATTGTCTGATTCACTTGTAGAGCCCCATCCAGGAGTTTTCCAGTTGTCATTAACTTTCAAAAGCTTGAAATACATTTTTCCGCTTCCGCCACCCCAGGCAGCCCAACTTGCATCATAAGTGAATGTATAAGTAGAAATGTTGCCATTTACACTTGTCATATCAGTGCCAGCACCATTCATATCACCAATGATATAAGGTAACTGCAATGCTTCATCATCGTGTAAATCGCCAGAACAGCTTGCAAATCCAAAAAGAAGAGCAAGAGCGGCAACTGCACCAGTTATTAATTTTTTCATTCTTATCTCCTAAAGTTACAATTCTTTAGTCTGCAAAAGCGTCTGAAAGTTGCCGCCTGAAAACAAGCGGCAATATCTCAACTCGCTTTCATCTTTTGTTTATATATCCCAGCGGATACCTACGCGCATTGCAGCACGTCCATCATACCAGTCAACAGCATCGATTTTTCCAACGCCTTCTTTTTCATGGCTTCCGTTTACGTTTGCACGGTCAAGGTTAAGAGCATCCTGTCCGTCGCCAAAGTGCTTGAATGGATCCATGTTGTATACAAACTGCGCATACAAAGTAGGTTTCTTCATAGCTTTGAACTGCTTAGAAACGCCTACAGCAAATGCAAATGGATTGTTTGTGTCTGAATCAAAAGAGTTGTCAGCAGAAGCTGTGTTTTCTGTCTTGATACCGATTGCAAGGTTTGCAGTGATGTCCATAGGGAACTTAACCTGTCCAATCAATGTGTTGAAATACTTAACGCTGTTAGACATATCAAGTCCGTAGTAAACATTTACACCTTTAACAATGTCGCTGTCCGGCTTCATGCTGAATGTAGCACCAGCTTTCTTGAATCTGAATGTAGAATCTGAAGCACCATATTTATTAGCCTCATCTTCATCAATTCCATCTGACCACTGATATGCACAATAGTTCATGTCACCATAAGCACCAATTGTGATGTTGTAGTCTTCAAGTGTGTAAGAAACAGCAGGTTTGAATGTAAATTCAGCACCACCAGTTCTGTTGAACAATGGTTCATCTTCCTCAATAAAGCGGCGTGATCTCCACCATGCAGGACATTGTGCAAACCATCCGTCAAATTCCTTGTCTCCAGCTTTAAGTTCACTCAATGCCATCTCTGCATTTACGCCAAGATCAATCTTAAGTGCTTCAGTCGGGTTTACAGAACCATTGAATGCAATTCTCTGGCTGTTAAGTACACCAAGCGTGTCTGAAAGGTCAAATGTGCCATCGTCATGATTTTCACGGAGATAGAGCATAGAAGCCTGCATACCGCGGAAACGATATTCAACATTTGCATTAAACAAGTCTGTCTTATATCCAATCTGAGCATTTGCTGCCATATTCTGGATGCCATCAAAATCATCAGAACGATACCAAACGTCTGTTGAATATCCAAAGTAGTCAGGAGCATTTCCTGCATCTGGATTATCTTTTAAACTCCATTCTGTAATTTTTGCAGTATCAGCCTGATGTGTTGCAATCAAACCTTGAACAGCAATAGAAAGTTTTCCATCTCCTACATCAAATTCATCTTTTGCACCAAGAATGAAGTCATGTTCAACTGGCTGATAGAAAAGATAATCACCATTGTACATACCATTTGTCTGGAAATCGATTACAAGAGAATCTTTCTTGAGTCCAGCCCATCCCCAGTAACCATATTTTGTACCTCTTCGGTCTGCTGTTCTGTTAGGAGCAAATCCGATATCGAATGTAATACCTGTAGCTTCTTCAAGCGCAGCAACTGCCTTTGAACCAAGGCTGAACTGATTGAATCCGCCCACATGCTCATAACCTGCATCCCAAGAAGAACATACAGTTGTCCATGTGATTGCCTGACGTGTATCTGGCTTTGCATAGTTGAAACCTGTCAAGAAATTGATATATGGAGTGTTCCAACCGAATTTAAGGTGTCCAAGGAATGGATTTGTTCCAGGTCCCTTCTTGCCTTCTGAATTATTTGTTGTATTTGCAAAATAAGAAACAGGATTTGCAAAGATACCACTTACCAGCTGTTTAAAGCCTTCTTCAAATTCGATTGTTTCGTCATTGAAATTGTTCTTTGCGTAAAGTTGTCTGATTTTCTTTTCACCAGAATAATCTTCCAAATCAGTTTCAGACAAAGCAATTTCAATATAGAAAGGTGCGTTTGGAAGGAACATACCTGTGAATTTATCATAAGACTTGAATCCAATATTTACAGAATCCAAATCCATACCTTTATCTTTTGAATCTTTTGCATTCTGTGTCAAATAATTAGCCTGAACACCGAGCATTGTCCAAGAAACAAAGTTGATTTTAGCCTTTCCAGCTGCCGCATCATCATCACCGCCAACAAGATCAGCGATTACAATGTGGCTGTTCTTTCCGCCGAATCCGTCGTCAACAAAGTCTGGCGCACGGAGGTCAGTCGTCCAGTTTCCGTCAGAAATGAACTTGTAGCGGGCCTCGTCACCAATCTTGAATGTGTGTGTGATAGAGAAGCCCTTGTCTCCCTTAGTCATCGGAAGCGCTCCGTCCTGCCAGCTTG
>Ga0256404_1011033_pt1 | contig 12264 bp, 8 predicted proteins | sample RumenRJG_01DNA_FD_185990 | JGI IMG/M metagenome (GOLD analysis project Ga0256404, IMG submission 185990) | Bovine rumen microbial communities from Lethbridge, Alberta, Canada - RJG_01 | ecosystem: Host-associated > Mammals > Digestive system > Stomach > Rumen | place: Canada: Alberta | collected... | reverse complement strand
TAGTGGATTTATTTAAAGAGTACATAGGAATCTATACTGTTAAAAAACGCTATTCCTTATATAAATCATACAAACAAACAATAAGATATTACAGAATATTTGTAAATTTGCAAACTAAACTATAAAGATTGGCTTAACAACAATGAAAAAAATCGTTTTACTAACTGTCCTCGCGGTTCTCATAATACTACCGGCAAAGACACGGGGGCAGATACGTTATAACCAGGTGGGCTGCTATCCGCAGCAAGAAAAATTCATTGTTGTAGAGGATACAGCCTCCATACACAAATTAAAAATCAAAACACCTAAGGGGAAAACGCTGAAACCTGCAAGTATTCGGAAAGCTGTATCACCCCTTTCGGGGAAGACCCGCTATGTTGTCAATCTTGGTGAACTGACAGCCATTGGTAATTATCAGATTAGCATCGGCAAAGAAAGATGCAGCATCCAGGTATCGGACCATCCTTATCATGATATTGCCAAATCATCCTTACGCCTGTTCTATCTTATACGTTCTGGGATACCCATCGAACAGGGCGGCATTTACAAACGTCCCCTAGGACACCCCGACACATTGGTACTTATTCACCCATCAGCTGCCACCGACAAACGTCCTGCCGGCACCGTAATCAGTTCTCCCTATGGTTGGTATGATGCGGGTGATTACAACAAATATGTTGTCAACTCCGCTTTCAGCATCGGACTGATGTTTGCTGCATACGAACAACAGTCAACCTACTTCACCAATTTAAATACGGAGATTCCTGAGAGTCATAATCAAACACCCGACCTGCTTGACGAAATGATGTTCAACCTGCGTTGGTTGCAGACCATGCAGGACCCAGACGATGGCGGTGTATATCACAAGCTGACGACCCCCAATTTCGAAGGTTTCATTATGCCCACAGCATGTAGGCAACCACGCTACGTGGTGGCCAAGAGCATAACTGCCACCCTCGACTTTGCCGCAGTAATGGCGGACGCCGCGCGTCTTTTTGAACCTTACCAACAAGATTATCCGGGTTTCACAGAGCAAGCCACCATCATGGCAGAACGAGCCTATCAATGGGCGAAGCAACACCCTACAGCACTATATCGTCAAGACCAGTTACACCATCCGGAAATCACCACAGGGACTTATGCCGATTTCAATTCACGTGATGAGCTGTTCTGGGCAGCGTCTGCCCTCTATCGACTAACCCACAAGCAGATGTATTTTGAAGATGCACAGCAAAACCAGCCTCAACGGTTCAACACACCATCATGGGGAAATGTTTCCGCACTCGGTGCATTCGAATGGCTTTCAGCAAAAGCATCACCTCTATACAACGATATGCTTCATCAACTCATGGACTATTGCAAGAATGCCATCAGAGATGTTGAGAAATCTTCGTTTCAGTCGCCTTTTGGTAACAACGCCCGTGACTTTGGATGGGGCTGTCTGGCAGAACGCTGTTGCTGTCAGGCCATGGCATTGCTCTATGCCGACAAGATACAAGGTAATTCTAAATATCGCACCTTCGCACTTCAAAATGCCGACTACCTATTGGGACGCAACGCAACTGGTTACTGTTACGTCACCGGCTTTGGTGACAAAAGTCCGACGCACCCCCATCACCGTATCAGTTCGGCCGACGGCATAGAAATGCCCTTCCCAGGCATGCTGGTTGGTGGTCCGAACCCTGGACAACAGGACAAAAAAGACATGCACAATACCGTCTATCCGTCAAATATCCCTGATGAATCGTATATCGACAACGAGGAATCGTATGCCTCTAACGAGATTGCCATCAACTGGAACGCCTCCCTCGCAGCTTTCCTCTGTTGGCTTGATGCCTTATCGGAGATGTCTGCCACACCGCATGATAATGGCATACAACTGGATAAGAATCACTTGTTGCTCGACGCCTCGCTCAGTGATAGTGAGGTAGCCAACCGTCCATTCATGTTCAATAACTTCCATAAGATGTTAAAGAGTCTCTCGGATACCACTACACTATATATTAAGCCTGGTGTCTATTGGATAGACAATCCCGATATTCCAGAAGTAGTGCATGGCGAGAATGGACGCGAACCATTTGGCTGTGTAATCAGGGGTAAGATACTGCATCTCATCGGGCTCGATACCGATGCACGAAATATTGTGCTAGCTTCTGCTCGTGGACAGACACAGGGAGCTGTAGGCAATTTCACCATGTTTGATATTCATTGCGACTCGCTTTGGGTAGAAAACCTCACAATGGGTAACTTCTGTAATGTTGACCTTGATTACCCTTTGAACCCCACGCTCGCACGTAAAAAACGCAGCGATGCCATCACACAGGCACATGTTGGCTATGTACATGGCAAGTGGCTCATGGCTCGCAACGTGCGCTTCATCAGTCGACTGAACCTGAACCCGCTGAACGGTGCTGAGCACTCTTACTACGAGAACTGTCATTTCGAATGTACCGACGACGCCATGAACGGTACCGCCGTGTATCGTCACTGCAGCATTGACCTCTACGGACAGAAGCCCTTCTGGAGCACTTTCAACAAGGGAGCGATGTTTGTAGATTGCGACTTCAACGTGAAAACAAGCAATCGCGAGATGTATTTCTGCAAACAGGGCGGGCCTTTGACACTTATTGACTGCAGATACCATGCTCCTTCAGACAGCATCTATATCGGTTGGACAGCCTACCCACAACCCTGGCTTCGCTGCTACCAGCATCATTTCACGCTTAATGGGAAGCCTTACATCATCGGCAACCGTCAAAGAAAGAATACGCTATCACCTTCTTTTCTCAATAACACACTGAGAGAAGCCCCCTATTTAGCTATCAACAAACATGAAAGCACGCTTCAAACCGGTCACGACACGCTGCGGTTATCCTGCAACGAAATAGTTTCCTGGCGGATAGAGGAAGGTTTTGAAAAATACGTCGTAATGAAACACATTGATGCAGAAACAATCGAGTTAATCCCTATCAATAGCACTGACGAGACTATCAGTTGTTGCGTTATCGCCACCTCAACCGATGGACGGGAAGCCGCTTGTTATCTGACTATCAAACCCTCTCAACTGCCACCACCAACAGTATGCAACCCACGCCTCACTATGACTCAAGACAGGGCTGTGCTAACCTATTTTCTGAATACGAAAGAAGCGGCTGACGACTCCCGCATCATCTGGTATAGAGATAGCATTCCCGTGGCAACAACCAATACCGGTTCAAATGGCATCTACCTACTTCAAGAGGCCGATAAAGGACACACGTTGAGAGCTGTACTATTTCCAAAACAGAAACGAAGCGACTATGGCGCACCTATTGAGTGTCAAGTCAAAGTGCGACATACGTCCAGACAAGACAGCCTTGACACAGATTTCAGTCAGCTGTATTGCGACTGGCAACCAGTTATAGCCGAAGGACTATGGACCGTTGACGGCCACAAACCTATCGACACATCTGACTATGACTGGTCCTTTAATTCCATGAAACCGATGTGGGAATATGGCGAGGGATTCAACGGTGCCATAGGAAAAGGTCTTTTGCAAGCACAACGAGGTGCTCGCCTGATGTACACAGCAGCAAACAGACGCTATGATAACATGTCACTGACACTAACCGTTGACCCAACCAAGACTGCCGGTCAGGGGTTCGGTTCTGCCACTGGACAGTATATGGATGTCTGCCTGAAATTTGACACGAAGACATTGACTGGCTATGGTCTGCGCATCATCCGCACCGTGAAACACGCCAAGGCAGTGGACTTCCTCCTGGTTGAATACAAAGACGGACAGGTTACTCCTCTGACCGAGGCCATCAGCTCCACTTGTTACCGCACAGGATGTACCATTAGCCTCAACTACTCCAACGGGTTATTAAGAGCCCATGTAGAAACAAAGACACCCAAACCTGCCGACTCCTCCCTACCCCATCAGGTTGACCTGCAGTCACACGTGACAAGCAATCCCTTTGGGGGCATCCACATCCAGCATACCGGTTCCTGCGGTGAAAGTACCACTATGCTGCATCACCTCCACGCTACATGGAAACGTTTATAACCAAACAAAAACATATATGAAACGAACAACAGTATTAATCATCAGCTGTCTCATGATAATGAGCAGCATGGCACAACAACAATTGGGCCGTCGGCCAAACGTGAAATCGCCCGTCATCCACCAAGACGGCTCGGTGACTTTCAACTTCTTTGATCCTACTGCCACAAAGGTCAGCGTCACCGGTGATTTCGATGAACTCACCAGCAAGCGACTCGACATGACGAAACAAGAAAATGGTGTATGGACTGTGACAACGGATCCGCTGACACCCGAGCTATACTCCTACAGTTTCACCGTTGACGGTCAACGTATTGTAGATCCTGCCAACAGCTACGTGAACCGCGACATCAACACACTGAGCAATATCTTTATTGTATCCAAGAGCAACGAGGACAAAGGACATACCTATGCCGTAAATAACGTGCCTCACGGCACCCTGTCTCGCGTATGGTACGACAGTCCCACACTTGGTCAGCAGCGACGCATGACAGTCTACCTGCCAGCTGCCTACGACGGAAAGAAGCGTTTCCCCGTAATGTACCTGCTTCACGGATGGGGTGGCGACGAGACAGCATGGGGCGACCTGGGGCGTGCCTCGCAGATTATGGATAACCTCATTGCCGAAGGAAAATGTGTGCCGATGATTGTTGTGATGCCTAATGGCAACCCCACCTGTGATGCGGCTCCTGGCTGGTGGCACGAGGGAATGTACGTGCCCGATGGCAACGCCTTCCAAAATCGTCCTGCCAAAGCATCAATGGAAGAGAGTTTTATGGATATCGTCCGTGCTATTGACAGTCGTTATAAGACCATTGCCAAACGCTCTGGCCGTGCCGTTACAGGTTTGTCAATGGGGGGCGGCCACACCTTTGGAATCTCACGTCTTTATCCAGAAGAATTCGATTACTACGGTTTACAGTCAGCTGCTACAATGATGGCTCTTGGTGGATGGCTGAACAGTCAGGCTCCAAAACCCAATGCCGAATATGACGCACAGATGGCACGTCTTTTCAACTCAAAACCCAAGCTATACTGGATTGGCATTGGCAAAGACGACTTTCTGATGCAACAGAATACCGACCTGCGCAAATATCTCGACTCTAAGGGTTACCCTTATGAATACTACGAGAACGACGGTGGTCACATTTGGCGCAACTGGCGCATCTACCTAACGATATTCGCACAAAAGATTTTCAAATAAACAAGAAATATGAGAAAAGAAATATTATTGACAGCCTTTGCTGCATTGCTGATGCAACCACTCGTTGCACAAGAGAAGAAATCACCATCATTTGATGAAGTATTAACCACCCGTCGCAGCATTCGTAGTTATGATGCCACAAAGAAAATCTCCGAACAGGAGGTGCGCACGCTGATGGAGGCCGTACAAGAGGCTCCTTCGTGGGCCAATCAGCAGCCTTCTAAATACTACGTGGCGATGACACCCGAAAAACTCGCTGCTGTGCAGGAGCTCATCGGTGGCAACAAACGTAATGTGCAGGGAGCACCCGTACTCATCGTATCCACCTTCGAACGTGGCAAGAGTGGTTTTTTCCAGGGCAATCCTGCCAATGAGGTAGGCGACGGCTGGGGTGCCTACGACAACGGTCTCTCTAACTGTTATCTCATCATGCAGGCTCGCGCCATGGGTTTCGACACACTCATCATGGGTATGCGCGATGCCAACAAGCTCCGCTCTCTTTTTAACATCCCGGAAAACGAGGCTATCATGGCCGTCATCGCCCTTGGTTATCGCAAGAATCAACCCGTACTGCCCCGTCATAAGCAGTTGGACGATGTCGTAAAATTCTATTAAATAAGCTATTATGAGAAGAACTCTCTTTATCAGCCTGTTTGCAACCATTTGTCTTCTGGCGGTATCTGCACAGCGCAACATTCGCATTCGAAAAAATATCCCACTGGATTCGATACGTCTGAGCGACCCGGCTATCTTGGCCGACCAGAAAACAAAGATGTACTATATGACGGGTACGGGTGGCATGATGTGGCGCTCCAGCGATCTGAAGCTATGGGAAGGACCATTCCGTGTGACGGAATTTGAGGCCAACTCATGGATGGGACCGCGCCCAATGATATGGGCAGCCGAGTTGCATCAGACGGGCGATGGCTGGTATTACTACTTTGCTACATTTACAAACCAAGAAGTAAAAATTGATACGGTGCGCGGTAATGTCATTGAACGACGTGCCTCGCAGGTACTCCGTGCAGATAATCCCATGGGACCCTATCGTACCTTTGGTGATGCTACCTATCTGCCAGCCAATCGTCCTACGCTCGACGGCACCTACTGGAAGGATAGCGACGGCAAGCCCTATATGATATTCTGTGGTGAGTGGCTGCAGAACTGGAACGGCACGATGGAAAAGATAGAACTGAAGTCCGACCTCAGTGGTACCATAGGCGAGCCGAAGGTGCTCTTCCGTGCCAGCGATTCCCCCTGGAGCAGGGAGAAGAACGACAAAGGCGAAATAACATGGAACAAAGTGACCGATGGACCTTATCTCTTCCGTACCGCCACAGGCCGACTCGGCATGGTTTGGACCTCATGGGTCTATGATGTCTATACACAGGGAGTAGCCTACAGCGAAAGCGGTACCCTCGACGGTCCTTGGATTCAGGAGCCCAATCCCATCACGCCTCCAGGCTTTGGGCATTCCATGCTCTTCCAGCGCTTCGACGGTCAGTGGATGATGTCAGTACACCACCATTCCAAGGACGACCGCGGTCGCACCGTGCGCATTCCCCATCTCTTCAATGTAGATCTAAGCGGTGACAAACTCATAATAAAACCATAAGACATAGAATATGAAACGAATTCTCTTTTTAGTATTTGCATCATTATTCCTTGCAGGACATACATCGGCTGCTAAGCCAAAGAAGGTGCTTACAGAAAAGGATATGGGCGCCTATCTCTTCACCTACTTTAGTGACCCCACCCATGGTCTGTTCATGGCTATCAGCTACGATGGCTATACGTTTACCGCAGTAAATAATGCCGAACCAATTATCTCTGGCGACTCGATTGCCCAGCAACATGGCATCCGCGATCCACATATCTATCGCGCACCAAACAGTAAATTCTATATCGCCATGACCGACTTGCATATCTTTGGCAAACAGAAAGGTATCCGCACCACACAATGGGAGCGTCCCGAGGCATACGGCTGGGGCAACAATCGTGGACTGGTACTGATGGCCAGCGATGATTTGATACATTGGACTCACCATGTAGCTCGTATAGATAAACTATTCCCTGAGAGATTCGGCGAGATAGCCTGTGCCTGGGCACCGCAGACTATTTGGGACGCTGCCGTGGGTAAACCGATGGTCTATTTCACCATCCGTCAGAAGGCTGGCGGTCGCACAAAACTCTATTACAGTTATGCTAACGAGGACTTTACGACCCTCGAGACCGAGCCTCAGTTGCTCTTTGAATACCCCGACACAACGATTCAGGTGCTCGATGCCGATATCTGTCCAATGCCCGACGGTCGCTACTTCATGACCTACGTATCACAGGAGAATCCTGGTGGCATCAAATATATGATATCCGACAAGATTAATCATTTCGACGACTACCATGCTGAGCAGATTGATACAGAGCGCACGGGTTGTGAGGCACCTAACGTATGGAAACGAATCGGTGAGAACAAATGGGTTGTGATGTATGACATCTATTCCATCCGTCCTAACAACTTTGGATTTGTAGAGACCTCCGACTTCAAGACATTTACGCCGTTGGGCCACTTTGGCGATGGAAAGATGAAGATGACCAACTTCGTGTCGCCCAAGCACGGCTCTGTCATTCATATCACCAAGGCCGAGGCCAAGCGTCTGGAACAGTATTGGAACAACCAACAGGTACGCAAGCAACAAAAGACGATCCGTCCTGGTGAGCTGTGGCGCGACGATACGGGACGCCACATCAACGCCCATGGCGGTGGTGTGATGAAGTATGGCGACACCTACTATTGGTTTGGCGAGCATAAGAGCGAACGTACCAGCGATGCACTGGTAGGTGTGATGTGCTATGCTTCGAAGGACCTGGTGAACTGGCGCAACTGCGGTGTGGCTCTCAGCGTGAGCGATGAACGTGGCCACGATATTGAGCGCGGTTGTATCCTGGAGCGTCCCAAGGTCATCTATAACTCTGTGACGAAGAAGTTCTGCATGTGGTTTCACCTCGAGCTGAAGGGTCGTGGCTATGATGCGGCCCGCTATGGTGTGGCCGTGGCCGACCGCCCCGAAGGTCCCTATAAGTTCCTGTATTCACAGCGTGCCGATGCCGGTACCTGGCCTGTGGAGTTCAAAGCACAGGATATCACTACTGCCGACACTCTGAACGAAGACAACTTCAAGGAATGGTGGACGCCCATCTGGCGCAAGGCCGTTAATCAGGGGCTCATCCTGAAGCGCGACTTCGCCACTGGCCAGATGTCACGCGACATGACTCTTTATATCGACGATGATGGTAAGGCATACCATATCTTCTCATCGGAGGAGAACCTCACACTCCATATAGCCGAGTTGACCGACGACTATCTGCACCACACCGGCCGCTATACCCGCGTAGCTCCTGGCGGACAGAACGAGGCACCTGCCATCTTTAAGCACAATGGCACCTACTGGATGATTACCTCAGGCTGTACCGGATGGGCACCTAACGAGGCTCGCATGTTCTCGGCTCCCAGCATCTGGGGCCCATGGACACAGCATCCAAACCCCTGTCGCGGTCCGAAGGCCGATAAGACTTTCGAAGGACAGAGTACCTATGTGCTCACGCTCGATAATGGCCGTCATATCTTCATGGCCGACATCTGGCGTCCTCGCCATCCCATTGATGCCCGTTACATCTGGCTGCCCATTGAGTTTGAGAACGGCAAGCCCGTTGTCCGCTGGCAGAATGAGTGGAAACTCTAAGCATTTACGATAAAAAAGAAATCCCGAAAAGCAGATTGCCTTTCGGGATTTTCTGATTTATCGTGCATCCAGCCATTTACCAAGAGTGGCTAGCATCTCGTCGTGATATTTGAACCAGTTGCCGAAACCGTAGCCATGGCCACCGTTGGGATAGATCATCATGGCGCACTCATTGCCAGCTTCCTTCATGGCCTTATAGTACTCAAGTCCGTTGGTCACCGGTGGCACCAGGTTGTCGTCGGTCGACATGATGATAATGGCGGGAGGTGTCTCACCCTTCTTCACAGCATTCTGTGTTGAGAAATCGCGCACCAGAGCAGAGTCTTTTTGTCCCTCTTCTCCTAAGAAATTCTTGCACGACCACTTATGACTCACATTCTCGTCCATCGAGATAACGGGATAAAACAGGATGGTGAAGTTAGGACGTACCTCCTTGGGGGAGTGTGTCGAGATGACCGATGACAAATGGCCGCCGGCAGAGAATCCCATGATGCCCACTTTCTCTGGATTGATACCCCAAACCTGTGCAGAGTCTCTCACAATGCGGAAACCTTTTTCCACATCTCCCACAGGAATGGTACGGTCGCCATTAGGCAATCGATAATTTACTACGAAATAGGCAATACCTTGCTCGTTGAGCCATTCATGAGCCAGTGTACCTTCATGAGTATTTGACAACATAGAATAACCGCCACCAGGAATACCCACGATAGCCTTTCCGTTAGGTGTCTCAGGCAGGAAGCACACCATCTGTGCCTTCCCATCGTCCGTTAGGTTGAGTGTAAACTGGCGGGCTGTTTTGCCATGTGTTGTTGATACCGTCAGGAGTGTCAACGTCAAAAGTAAGAATGCTTTTTTCATCATAATATGCGTTAATTATTTAATAGTTAATGGTTCGCGACTGCAAAAATAAAAAATATTTTTCAATTATCAATTGTAAATTATCAATTATTTCATACCTTTGCGGCGTATAACTAAAAAAGACCATAAAAGATGAAACAAATTCTATTAACTATTTTATGCGTATGCACAGTCTTCACGGCATCGGCTCAGGAGAACAACGACAAAGTATTCACCCTTAAGAATGGTGATGTCACAATGACTGTCAACATCACAAAAGGCGGCAAGATTCTTTCTCTGAAGTATAAGGATCAGGAAGTTATCTCACAGTCGCGTTTTCCCGAATCCTTCGGCAGTACATTCTGGACTTCACCACAAAAGGAATGGAACTGGCCACCAGTACCCGAATTCGATAAACAGACCTATTCCGTCAACACAGAAGAAGAGAATCATCTCTTTATCACCAGTCCTGTGTCTCAGCGCCTGGGCCTCAGCGTGGGCAAAGACTTTCAGGTGGATAAAAAAGACGGCGCCATAGTTATCACATATTCCATTAAGAACGAAGGCACGGAGCCCCGTCGTGTAGCCCCTTGGGAGATTACACGCGTATCCAATGGCGACGGACAGATTGGCTTTGAAGCCCCCATTGACAGTATCTGGCCTGCAGGTCTCATGACCTTTGAGCAGAAAAACGGTGTAGCATGGTACAAAACTGATGAGGCGCCTCAGAACAGGAAAGTAAATGCCAATGGCACTGGTTGGCTGTCATACACCGCTAACGGGCTGACACTGACCAAGAAATTCCAAGACCTGAAACCTGGCGAGGCAGCACCCGGTGAGGCTGAAATCCAGATCTACGTAAACCGCGGAAAGACCTATATCGAGTTGGAGAGTCAGGGTGCCTATACACTGCTTCAGCCTGGTGAACAACTCCACTGGCCTGTACGTTGGTATCTCACACAAGTGAAATAAAAAAAATAAGCAGATATAAAGAAAGAAGTCTGGATGCCTCCAGACTTCTTTCTTTATGATGTAAATGACTTATTTCGCATGGAAAGTCTTCCCCCAGACAAGAACAGCATTGGATGGAGCATCAAAGAGACCCACTTTACCAACAAGAACTGTTGCATCAACGGCCAACACATCTGACTCATGAGCTTGGGCAATACTGTCACATATATGAGTAATAGCCATTGTATTAGCCTGTGTATCAGGAAGGTGTCTCGTGATATACCCTCCAAGTGCCGTCTCAAACGGAGATTTAAGAGATTTGCTACCAATCAGCTTAGCAAGTGTTTGGTACCTTTCTTTATACACTTCATTGCCAAGAGAGTCCTTCATCGCTGCCAAAGCCGCAAAAGCCTCATCCTTGTTAGAAGTATAGTAATAGGTAACATATGCCGTTGTAAGCGCTTTTCCCAACTCATAGGTAGCAATCGTATCTTTTTCATCTACCTTTCCAGGTTCAGCAGTAGCTGTAGTACGGACGAGTCCAAGTTTCAGATAGGGGAACTGAACAGTATTCTCATACTGTTTTCTTACAGCCTCACATTCAGCTTTCATCTCTGCGTCTTTAGGATTCTTGAGCATTTCATAATAGGAAGCATCTGCACCGATAGCATGTTTGAATGCAGCCTCGACAGTTTTAACCTCACTGTATTGTTCTGAATTAAAAAACGCTTCAGCTACTACTACATCGTACTTGTAGGTAGCAGGATAACTGGTGTCATCATCACCACATGCGGTAAACACTGTTGCTGTCATTACGCAGCAGAGGACGGCTGCAAACGTCATCAGAATCTTTTTCATAAAAGGGAAAAAATTAAATGATTAATGGTTTTATGAACTATTATTTGTTATCGACTGCAAAGTTACAAAAAAATAGTGAAACGAAGTCTCACTTACAGAAAAAACAATCAAAAAAAAGAAAAAACATACTATAACGGGTCTACATCATAGTAAATCTGAAGGGAACCATAGCGTTTATCCTGCAACATCTGTTGTTGTGCCAACAGAAGGTATTGACGCACACGTGGCATATCAATACCGTTTTCGAGTTTTATCACCAATTTACGAATACTCAAGGTTTTCACACGAGCCACGGCAGGCTTATCAGGACCAAGTACACGGTCACCAAACCATTGGCGCAAGCGGGAACCTAATTCAATGCCGGCAGTATTCACCACGTCATCCTTACTATGCTTCAGATAAACATAGATAAGACGATAATACGGGGGATAATGAAACAGTTGTCGTTCTTCCAACAGCTCGCGCGAGAACTGCTCGAAATCATTACGTACGACCTGTTGGATGACAGGCAATTCGGGATTCTTTGTCTGCAGGATAACAAGTCCCTGCCGCCCCTTACGACCTGCACGTCCACTGACCTGAGCCATCATCATAAAAGCATGTTCAAAGGCACGGAAATCGGGCTG
>Ga0256404_1011032_pt1 | contig 12266 bp, 6 predicted proteins | sample RumenRJG_01DNA_FD_185990 | JGI IMG/M metagenome (GOLD analysis project Ga0256404, IMG submission 185990) | Bovine rumen microbial communities from Lethbridge, Alberta, Canada - RJG_01 | ecosystem: Host-associated > Mammals > Digestive system > Stomach > Rumen | place: Canada: Alberta | collected... | reverse complement strand
GATGCGTCAGGAACTCATCGATCGCAAGGTGTTTACCAATAAAGATAGAGCCGCTGCCGTATCAAGGCTACAACATGCCTGCACCCAAAAGCGATGTGTTATCCTCCATCAGTATGCTTCGAACAATGGTGGCACTGTAAGCGATCGACACGTAGAAGCTTATGACATCAAGCCAGAAGATGGCCTCGTAGTCTGCTACGACATTATCAAGAAGGGTGTACGCATCTTCAGTATCAACCGCATCGGCTATGTAGAGATACTCGACAATGAGCCATGGCGCAATACAGCCAGTCATAAAGCGGTTAAAGTGGATGTGTTCCACATGAATGGTGATACTACAACTCGCATATCGCTACAACTCGACTTGATGGCCAAAAACCTACTCGTAGAGGAATATCCCCGTGCGAAGGAGTTCATTACTGGCCATAAGGGAGACGAGAACATCTGGTATTTCACTACCGATGTCTGCCGCATGGAAGGCATTGGCCGCTTCTATATCGGCCTTGCCGAACACATCCGGATACTCGAAGGAGACGGGTTGAAGAAGTATGCTAAAGAATACGCAGATAAATATCTGTCTTATTTTACATAAGACATGTCGCTGTAGTCTTGACTTAAAAAAAGGTGTAACAATTGTCACTTTTTTGCTGATTATTTGCTGTTTTATGGGAATTTTTCGTATTTTTGCCATCAATATACTAAAAAACAGAATGACAAATGGCTATTGACAAAGAAGAAATACCTAATCGCCTGCAGGAGATGGATTCAAACATCCAAACTCCAAATTGTCCTGCATTCCTTTTGGACGAAAGACTTGAAGATGCCTTCAGGGCTCCTGCATGCAACGAAGAAGGCTATAGCAAGCCATTACCAACTATTTGGAAAGACTATAGCTATGGAGAGTATCAGGATGGCACGCTTTTCATCACGCTAAAGAGTGCATCCATCAATAGCAACTTATACTCAAAATACCTTGATGAGGAAGCCATCGTTTGGGATTCTATCAATGAGCGACTCTTACTCTATACCCCAGACCCAGAGAAACCAAGAATAGCATTCAAGGGATCAAACTGGCAATACGCAAAACGTCTTAAGCCAGAGTATGAGGATTACATCACTTTAAGAGATGTTTATTGCGAGATAACAACCAAATAAGATTAGTTTTAAAATGAGCAGAGAGAAAGACTGTATATGGCACTTCGGGCGAGAAACTGGGCGTGAACAGTTGAGCGATCCTATGAGTGAACATTTTAAAGACGACTTATATACTTCCCTCGTCAGGGAATCCATACAGAATTCACTGGATGCTGCCAATGGAACCGAACCTGTACGGGTAGAGTTCTTGTATAAACAGATAAACAGCCGTGATTTCCCAAATTTCTTTGGTCTTAGGAATCACATTAAAGGCTGCATTGATTATTATGGTGATGATGCCAAGAAAGTTTATAAGCCCATGCTTGATAGTTTTCCAGAAACCGATGGGCTTAAGCAGACAATCCCATATCTTAGAGTTGCGGACTTCAACACTAAGGGAATGAGTTATGCAGAAGGTGATACAAAGTCAACCTTTTACGCGTTTGTACGTGCCATAGGTGTAACAGTTAAAGATGAAACTGGCGCCAGGGGTGGTAGCTTCGGCTATGGAAAAGCAGCCTACTACAAAATGTCTCCCTTTAGCACCGTTTTTATTTCAACGATGGACACCGATGAAAATCGTTGCTTCGAGGGTGCATCGGTATTAAGTACCCATAAGATAAACAACGAAGTGCTTACCTCAGTAGGTTACTACGACAACAATAACGGAAAGCCCATTACAATTGCTGATGATATCCCAGTCCCTTTCAGAAGAGATGATCCTGGTTCAAATATTGATATCATTGGTCTTGAGAAAGAAGATGATTCGGTTAGCAACATCTTAACTGAGGTTATTCGCAACTTCTGGATGGCCATTTATGATGGAATTCTCGAAGTAAAGGTCGAGGAAGAAATTCTTAATAAAGACAATCTTTTCACGCTAATGAAAAGATATTTCCGCAAGATGGCGGATAATGCGAAACGTAATTCCAGTACTTATACGAATCCGCGGCCTTACTATGATGCTGTAGCAAATGCTGGAGCCGACGAATCCCATAAGCTATTTGTTGACAAACTTGAATCGGTAGGTAAGGTTAAACTATACACCGCGATTATTCCAGAAGAAGAGGAGATGGAACGCACTAAGGTGGTGTTTATGCGCTCTTTAAAGATGCACGTATATACCCAGAAGTATAATCTCTCCAATTCTATCGCTGCAGTCTTCATCTGTGAAGACCGAAATGGCAACAAGCTTTTGGGACACTTGGAACCTCCTGCTCATAATGAATGGAAGGCCAAGCATTGGCGCGACGATCGAAATCGAATCGTGCCCGACGGCCAATTCGCTTTGGACGAAATTCAACAATTTATCGACAGAAGCTTCAGGTCGTTAATCAATGCAGAAGAAGGTGAAAGCCAGGATATTACAGAACTTGAGGACTATCTGCCTATACCGGCCGACCTGTTGCCTGATGATGACGACGAAACAAAATCAAAAGGGTTTAACCCCCAGTCAGGCGACCCTGGTAATCTGGATGAAAATGGTACCTACGCCACAACAGAGACAGAGACGCCACAAGAAGGAGGTGGTGAGTCTGGTGGAGGTGCTGACAAAGGTGAAGTGACTGCCGTATTAAATGGCGGATCATCACCATCAGGACTTCAAAAGACAGGAGGAGTTCATCAGCGCGAATCAGGAAAGAAGAAAAAACGAGGAAGTGAATCGAGTCCTGGCAAGAAGAGAACAATCCAAAGCTTCGATCCAAATTTGCCAGGCAAATACACTCAAGTTGTGGATGTCGATTTTTCTGTATTGGCCAAAACCACAAACGGCAAACTTTGGCATGACATATTTATCAATGCCGACGAAAATTATCCCGATGTACAGATGACTGTCGTGGTATGTGGAGAAGGAAGTGACGAAAAGCTTGATATTGCTGAAAGTAGCGTTGGAAATCCATCCGAGAATACTCTTTCTGGCTTTAGCTTGAAGGCTGGTATCAACAAAGTGAGCATCAGATTCCGAGATAATGTTAAACATACTCTAACATTGGAAGTTTATGAAGATTGAGAACGTTGCCTTCCCATATCCTGTACAAGGAATAGGAAATGATATAGAATCGATAAGCCAGTGGCATTTTTCTGTTGAGCAGAATAAGGCCGAATATATACTAACAGTAGATATTCAGCTGAATAACAAGAGTATCGAAGACTATATCAAATACGACATAGCCGACTATGTTTGTGAAATAGAGTGTACCTCTACATTTATGAGAAGATGTGAACGTTCTAAGGACGGACACTTCGATATCCGACTGTCAAAATCCGAGGTTGCTCGCGAAGTAACATTCGAACTCTCTGTTGTAGTGAAAGAGCACATAGAAAGATATACCAATACGCAACTTAATCCTATCTTCGCAGGCTATGAAATAAGCATGGAGCCTGGTGATTTGATGGCATACATCGGAAAGGATAAGTTCAGCTCAGATATTGTCTATGAGAAGTTGAGCAAAGTCAGTACCTTTATGATAATCCGCGAAGACAGCCAAGTATCGCAGACAGAGATTAAACTGGATACTGAGAAGATTGAGATTCTCATACCTTCGTCGATGTACGAGCATTATAAAGAGGAAATCAAAGGCAGTTCCACTTATTCCGCCATTATCCACGGTTCGTTGGTGTTTAACGCACTACTTCATGCTCTTAACAATATCACCGCTCACCCTGACAAACTGTGGGCAAGATGTATTATGACGAGAGTTGAAAAAGATGTTGAAATAGCCAAGTTGAACATTGATCCAACTGATGAGGATGACAGAGAGGATTTGCCAAAATTGGCACAGGCTCTGTTAGGAGATCCTTTTAAACGCCTATTTACGGGTATTGAGAAGATTCACGAATCATTAAACTTTGATGTGGAGGATTAAATATGGCTACACAGAAAACGTTTACAGATAGTTATGCAAGTTCACTAAACGAAAAGGTGTCGCGAGGTGAAGATTTGCAATTATACTTGAATAATACTTTTGTGTATGATGAGTCGCAGACACAATGGGTAGGCGGACTGGTACAACCCGAAGAATTGCTCGACAATATGCTCAAGTATTCAGACAAAAGTCAAGACTTGGATGCAGCCATAACTCTATATGAGAGTTTCAGACAATTGCGCCCAGTCGTAGCCTCAGAAAAGCCTTTCTGGATCTATTTGGGTCATGCAGACCTTTACCCCTATATGCACAAGAGGTTCTTGAATGATGTCACACGTCTGCTTCAGAAAGATCCGACGAAGCCATCTGTCATATTAAACCGTTGGTTCTTCCCTCGAGAGTTTGTCAGGAATCATCTGGCTGGTATGTGGTGGGATGTAAAGTGCACGATAGATGAAACAGATAGTGACCCCTATATTTATACAAGAACACTGTTTAAATACTACGATATGCGTAGCATGAACTTTGCGAACTATAAGATGTTTAGGAACAAAGCTCAGGTAAAAGGCATCTTAAAATGCATCGGTGAACATCCAGATGTATTTGACCCCTATTGGCAGCAACGTATCAGATTTGTGACCAAATACTTCAATCGACTTGGTGCTACAAAGCAACTAATCGCACTCCCTTGGGAGTTCTTCTATAATACTGTTGAATCTCTATTAGACGAGATAAGCAAGGTGACTGATTCTGGCAAAGAAACCATCATTGACACTCGTACTGAGAAAGAGAAACAGTTAGATTCAGATTGGGAAACAGAACAATAATAAATATAGAAACATATGAACAGTAAATTTTTCAATAACGTTGATTCGCCACTTATACAGAAATTTGCAGGTATAGCAGAGAACATGCACGACTTCTATGCATTCCAAGCTGTAGTTGGATATTTCCGTTCTTCAGGTTATTTTAAGTTGCGCAAGCATCTTGACAACGTAAAAAAGATACAAATACTCGTTGGTATTAATATCGACGACATATTCCGCAAACACGACAAGAGCCTTTTGATGCTAGGAGGCGAAGACGAGGCAAGAGCTAAGTTTACCAAAGACTTTATCAAAGATGTAGTTGAAGCCAAATACAGCAAAGAAGTAGAAGAAGGTATTCTTCAACTTTGCGAAGATCTCGCTTCTGGCAAAGTGGAAATGCGGATTGACAAATCAAAGAATCTACATGCCAAGTTCTATCTTTGCCTGCCAGAGAACCATAACGAGAATACGGATGGTTGGGTTATTATGGGCTCCTCCAATATTTCTGATTATGGTTTGGGTATCATCCAGCCTCCTCGCTACGAACTTAATGTTGCCATGAAAGATTATAATGATGTGTCCTACTGCAAAGAGGAATTTAGAAAACTTTGGGAGGAGTCTATTCCTCTATCACCAGAAGACATTGCCAGAATTCGCAAGAAGACGCATCTCGAAGGCATGCCTACTCCATACGAGCTTTATATTAAAGTGCTTATTGACGCCTTTGGCGATCAGGTGGAGGATAATTTCACGATGACCCTACCCGAAGGTTATATGGATTTGAAATATCAGAAAGATGCTGTTATACAGGGTTATCAGATGCTAAAGGAATACAACGGCTTCTTCCTTGCCGATGTCGTTGGTACTGGTAAAACCATAGTAGGAACAATGATTGCCAAGCGTTTTATTGAAGAGAACGGTAAGGATACAAACGTGTTGGTGGTCTATCCTCCAGCTTTGAAAGACAATTGGATGGACACTTTTAAAGATTTTGGCATTACCAGATATGCCCAATTTGTTAGCAACGGCAGTCTTGACAAAGTGCTTGAAGGAGAGAACAACTATAAAAGTCCAGAAGAATTTGACCTTATTATAGTTGACGAGGCTCACGGTTTCCGTTCTGATGCAGCTGGACGATATGATGAATTGCAGCGAATCTGCAAGTCACCACGAATCAACGAAGGTTTCATTGAGGGAATTCGTAAGAAAGTGATGCTTCTCTCTGCAACACCACTAAACAATCGACCTGAGGATTTCTTGAACCTCATCCTGCTATTCCAGGATGCACGCAATCCAACCATCGACGGTGTGGGCAATCTGAATCTTAAGTTTACTCCTTGGATTCAGCGCTACAAGCAAGCTATGAAAGATCGTTATAGTGCAACTATTACGATAAAAGAGCTTACCGACCGAGTAGAAAAGATATATGAAGAGATGCGTACTGAAATACTCGACAAAATTTTGGTGCGCCGTACCCGTAAGAACCTTATCAACAATAAAGAGTATAAGGCCGACTTGGATAAGCAGGGTGTTGTATTCCCTCACATAGAACAGCCCAATGAGTGCATCTATCAAATGGACTCAGAACTTTCTACATTATTCTATTACACCATCCATATGTTAACTGACACTAAGTCAGAAGAAAATCCTGATGGTGTAGGCTTGAACTATGCTCGTTACAGAGCCATCGAATTCTTGACAGGCCCTGCAAAAGAAAAATATAAGCAGGCTCAACATATCACTAATTTGCTCTCTGCCATTTACCGAGTACACATGGTTAAGCGACTTGAAAGCAGTTTCTCCGCATTCAAGACCTCACTTCACACCTTCCTACGCATCACCAATGACATGATTGACATGTTTGAGCAAAACAAGGTACTCATTGCTCCAGACTACGATGTCAAGGGGATGATGGCTAAGGATATGGAACTCGATGAGATTATAGAGAAGATTGCAAATAAGGGCGTGGATAAGGACGACTTCGTTTATCAGTCTTCAGACTTCCTCGGTGCATTCCTGCCATTATTAAAAGAGGACAAAGAGAAACTGGAAAAGCTATGTGAATCATGGGATAAAGTGAATACTGATCCTAAGCTCGACCTTTTTATTGAGTTGCTGAATAAAGAGTTGTTTGAAAAGAAAAGAAACGTTGAAGGCAAACTAGTAGTATTCTCTGAAAGTGTGGACACGCTCAAATATCTTGAGTCAGAACTAGAAAAGCGTTTAAAGAGAAAAGACATTCTGTTTGTCAGCGCAGCTAACCGCAAGGCTGTCAGGGATGATATAACCAAGAACTTTGATGCCAACTCTCGTAAGGGTAAGGAGAATAAGTACAACATCATTCTGACATCCGATGTACTGGCTGAAGGTGTTAATCTGCACCGTTCTAATATTATTGTCAACTATGACTCTCCTTGGAACGCCACTCGCTTAATGCAGCGCATAGGACGTGTTAATCGTATTGGTTCTGTAGCCAAAGCAGGCATTTTCAACTACATGTTCTATCCGTCTCAGGAAGGTGACCAGCAAATCCAGCTTTATCAGAATGCCTTGCTAAAACTTCAAGGCTTCCATACTGCCCTTGGCGAGGATGCTCAGATCTATACCCGTCAGGAGATTCTGCACGACTTCAAACTGTTCGATGAGAATGTAAGAGACAACATTGACAAGCAATTGGAAATGCTGAGAGAGGTACGTGACTTGTATGCTACAGATCCTGACCTTTATAAGAAAATTAAGGAACTACCTGTCAAGAGTCGTACCGTCAGGAAGGGAGAATATCGGAAAAAGGATATTCAGCCTCAGACCAGTCTCATTTACATCAACAAAGGGCAAAAGAGCCAGTTCTACAAAGTAACTGCCGACGGTAAACCCGAAAAGCTGGAATTTGTAACTGCTGCCGAAATCTTAAGAGCAGACAAGAATGAGCCTACAGGAAACTTTGAGGCTGTGAAGGATATTCATTATCGCCATGTTGATGCAGCATTCCAAGCCTATCTGACTGAAGACGAGCAAGACCACGCTGCACCTACGTTGAAAGCCAGAATCAATGACAATGGAACCAAAGCAATGGCTGCCATTCGTGAACTGAAGCGCGTTTTCAGGAATGATGATGTCTATGAAAAGATTCTCGCTTTGGAAGTTTATGTTGAAGAGGGGGTTTATACCCGTTTGACTAAGAGCATCAATCAGCTCAAGAAACAAATCAACAAGATGACTAAGGACGGCTCAAAGATAACAGACCACAAACTGGATATTCAGCGTGTCGTCGAGAGCCTATATGATACCTATCATATACCCGAGTCACGTCAGAAGAAAGACCAAGACTTTGGCGACCCCATTATTGTTACATCAGAAACATTTGAATAATTATGGCATACACTAAAGAACAAATACAGCAACAGTTTCAGTCACAGTTCAACGTTAGCACCTGGACAGACTTTATCATTAACTTCTTCAAGGCTCAGACACTCATGAGAGTGCCTGAACCTTTGGACATAAAACCAGAAGAAGGCACAGGTTACTATTGGGGCAAACTATCGACAAGTGACACCTACGAAATTAGTTTCTTCTATCTGAAGATGAATAGCGCCATAGATCGACGAAAAGTTGGTCTACGCCAATTGATAGAAAAGTATATAAAGATAGACTCCGATGCAGGCATTGCAGTTTTCGATGACGGCAATCATTGGCGTTTATCATTTATCACAGATATGCGAGGTGAGAAAACATCACCAAAGCGCTTCACTTTTGTCTTTGGAGATCCAGAGAATCACTATCTCACTCCTGTCACCCGATTTTTGGAGCTACAGCGGAAAGGCATCAGTTATGCTAACATCCGTGACGCATTTTCCGTCGAAGCTCTTACCAAGCAGTTCTATAACGATTTGTTTGATTGGTACACTTGGGCTCTCGATCCAACATCTGGTGTTTATTTCCCCAATAATCCAAATACACCTGAAGATGATAGAGATAAATTAGACACAAAGATGATTCGTCTGATTACACGATTGATGTTCGTGTGGTTTATCAAGCAGAAAAAAGACGCTAATGGTAATGGTTTGGTACCGGAAGGGCTTTTTGACCCTGAAGAGCTAAAACTCTATCTGAAAGATTTTGATCCACAAAGCATGACATCTGGAAACTACTATCAAGCTATTTTGCAGAACCTTTTCTTTGCTACTCTTAACCGTCCTATCAAAACTGTCACATACGACAAAGACGGAAATGAGCATGTAGAGCGTCGTTGCTTTGCCACAAACAAGGACAAGCCCGATGTAAAATCAAAATATCGCTATCAGGAACTGTTTAAAATCAACGAAGATAGGATACTTAGTCTCTTTGAGTTTATACCTTTCATCAATGGTGGACTATTCGAATGCCTGGATAAAAACAAAACCAGTGATGGTGTAGAGCGCGCATACTTTCACGATGGCTTTAGCCGTAATGACACGATTGTTGCTGGGCATTTTACAAAACGTGCTTTCGTCCCCAATAAATTATTCTTTGACCCAGAGGACGGAATCATCTCCATCTTCCGTCGTTACAATTTTACGGTTGAAGAAAACTCTCCTTCAGAACAATTAGTTGCCCTCGATCCTGAGTTATTAGGAAAAGTATTTGAGAATCTATTGGGTGTTTATAATCCAGAGACGCAAGACACTGCACGCAATCAAAGCGGTTCATTCTACACACCAAGGGAAATTGTCAACTATATGGTTGACATCAGCTTGGAAGCATATCTTGGTAACACAGATGAAGTCAAAGCTCTCTTCGCTGATGACTTCGAGTATGATGAAAAAAAGAAGTCGTTTTATGAAGATGTAATAAAGAAACTGAAAACTATCAAGGTGCTAGACCCTGCATGTGGTTCAGGTGCTTTCCCAATGGGTATGCTCAATCGCATAGTCGAAATTTTGCAGAATCTTCATGCAGAAGGAAACAAATATGACCTGAAACTTGCTATCATGGAAAATTGCATTTTTGGTGGTGACATTCAGACGATTGCAGCTCAGATTACCAAACTACGTTTCTTCATATCATTGGTTTGCGATTGCAAGAAGAATGATAATCCAGATGACAATTTTGGCATACCCAACTTGCCTAACTTGGAAACTCATTTTGTTACAGCAGACTCGTTGATTGCTTTAAAACGTCCACAACAGCAGAATCTGTTCGAGCAAGATGTCATAGAGTTACAAAAGAGACTTCAGCAAGTTCGCCATGAACACTTTATGGCAAAAACGGTTTATCAGAAGACAAAACTTCGAAATCGTGACAAGGAGTTAAGAGATGAACTCATCGAAATGCTAAAATCTGACAACGTAATAGCCAGCGAAAATGCCTATCAGATGGCTAAATGGAATCCATATGACCAAAACGGCCAGTCCCCATTCTTCGATCCCAAATGGATGTTTGGCATTGAGGAGGGGTTTGATTTAGTCATTGGTAATCCTCCGTATCGTCGCTTACAAGATAACGGAGGAGAATTAGCAAATAAGTACATGTCATATGGATATGAAACATTTGATGGAAATGGAGATATATATTGTCTTTTTTATGAAAGAGGTTGGCAGCTTCTAAAGAAAGAAGCTCACTTGTGTTTTATTACATCAAATAAATGGATGAGAGCTGGGTACGGAGAAAAAGTAAGAGCTTTCTTCTCTAAAAAAGTAAACCCTATGTTGCTCATCGACTTTGCAGGAGTCAAAATATTTGAAAGCGCAACCGTTGACACCAATATATTGCTTTTTGCCAAGTCTGCAAATATGCATCACACTATATGTGCTGTAACTAACAAACAAAATAAAGATAGTATTAATAATTTGAGCGTTTTTGTAAATCAACAAAATTCAATTTGCGACTTCGACAAATCCGATAGTTGGGTTATCCTTTCTCCTATTGAGCTAAGCATTAAAAAGAAGATAGAGGCAGTAGGTACACCACTTAAAGATTGGAATATCAACATCTATCGTGGGGTACTTACAGGATGTAACGAAGCTTTCATTATCGATTCAGAAAAACGTGAGGAGATACTGGGCAACTGTCAAACAGAGGATGAACGCCAAAGAACGGCAGAACTTATTCGACCGATTTTGCGCGGCAGGGATATAAAGAGATACGGCTATGTGGATAATGGATTATATCTCATCAATACCCATAACGGCGTTCGTGGGCGTATACCACGAATAAAAATCGAAGATTATCCTGCTGTAAAGGCCCATCTAGATCATTATTGGGATAGAATTGCCGCAAGAGCCGATAAAGGAGATACTCCATACAACCTACGGAACTGCGCTTATTTGGAGGATTTTTCTAAGCCAAAAGTAATGTGGAAAATTATTGGTTGTAACATTAACTTCTGTTTCGATGAAAAACAACTTATCTGTAATAATGCTGTTAATATAATGGTTGGAGATAGAGATAACTTAATTCAATTTGTAGGACTAATGAATAGTAAGCTTTTTGATTGGTATCTAAAACTTACAACGGAGGCAGAAGTTCAAGGTGGCGGCATACAGTTGTATGTTACAACTTTAGAGAAAACTCTTTTGAAGTTGGATTTTAAGCAGACTTTTACTGATATAATATATCAAAGGATAAAGAATCAAGTATCTGACGATGATGTTAATAAAGCTGTTTTTGAAGTATATAGACTTACTGCAGAAGAACAATCTTTTATTCTGCAAGACAGAAGAGTAAACAGAAATCGAGAGGATTAACCTCTCGATTTCTAATCTATTTAGATTTGGCTCTCTATAAAGGCTATTTCAGCTTTTGTAAAACCGTAATTTTTATAGATAGCAGTATTTATATCATCATAAGATAATCCATCGACTTCTAATCTTCCAATTGGGACAGGAAATCTTGTAAGTGATTGTATATTCAACATAATATCTCCTGCTCCAGTCGTGTCGCTATTTTTGTAGATGAAATAAGTACCAACATTACTACACAAATAATGAAGAATAGTCTCGTTGTATTCTCCTCCTGATATAAAACTTGCTGGTGCAGTCAAAAAAACACCACTTTCTACCAATGCAAAAGCTAAATTTCTTCCAACCGCTTTCCAACATATATGTGGCTGGAAAAATAAGTCCCAATAACTTATACTATCCTGAGTTTCGAACCATTTATTATTTGTCTTCTTTCTGGCTTTTTCAGCAGTAGCCCCAATTGTAACACGTTTCCCACAAATTTCAATGAACTTGCCTGTTTGTGCGAGCTTTTGCTTGCAAAAATCAGCAAGATAATTATCTGCAATCCAACCCAGGCCTGCTTTTCTAAGATTAACTTCTGAGAATGAAAGAAGATAATTTCTGACTGCAGGAAATCTATCAATGTCATAGTGACAAGAGGGGAATGTTGCAATCAAATACAAATTAGCCCAGTCATATCCATACCTCTTAATGTCGCGGCCTCTAAGAATCGGTCGAATAAGTTCTGCCGTTCTTTG
>Ga0256404_1011028_pt1 | contig 12268 bp, 11 predicted proteins | sample RumenRJG_01DNA_FD_185990 | JGI IMG/M metagenome (GOLD analysis project Ga0256404, IMG submission 185990) | Bovine rumen microbial communities from Lethbridge, Alberta, Canada - RJG_01 | ecosystem: Host-associated > Mammals > Digestive system > Stomach > Rumen | place: Canada: Alberta | collected... | reverse complement strand
TTTTTTGGTAAAAATATTCTATCAAATCGGTATCTCTTATTCAATTTTTTTCTAAAATTTTCCTACTAAAAGTTTATACTAACGGGACGATAAGAAAAGTGGAAAATGTTCCGATTTCTCAATTAGAATTAACATAAGAGAAAAGCAAGGATAATCCTTGCTTTTTAAAATTGTATATAGTAAAATAATGTTGTGCGAGAATGGTCAAAAAAGGGCGTCCTAATTGACTACAATTGACCGCCAATTGACCACCAAAGGAGGAATTATTTTGAAAATTGAAAATATTGAAGAGTTAAAAAAAATAGCAAAAGAAATAAGAAAAAGCATAATACAGCAAGTATATGAGGCAAAATCTGGTCATCCGGGAGGAGCTTTATCATGTGCTGATATTTTAACTGTTTTATACTTTAACCAAATGAACATAAATGAAAACGAACCAAAAGATATGTTAAGAGATAGATTTGTTTTGTCAAAAGGCCATTCAGTTCCAGCTTTATATGCTTGCCTTGCACAAAGAGGTTTTATAAAAAAAGAAGAATTAAAAACTTTTAGAAAAATAGATGGAAAATTACAAGGACATCCCGATATGAACAAAGTCGCTGGGATTGATATGTCAACAGGTTCTTTGGGACAAGGATTATCAGTAGCAAATGGAATGGCACTTGCTTCTAAACTTAACCATGATGGATATAGAGTATATTGCCTTCTTGGAGATGGAGAAATAGAAGAAGGACAGGCTTGGGAAGCTACAATGACAGCTAGTAAATATAAGTTAGATAATTTATGTGCCATTTTAGATTACAATCATTTACAAATTGATGGAACAGTTGAAGAAGTAAAAGGTTTAGAAAATATAGAAGGAAAATTTAAAAGTTTTGGATTTAATACAATTGTTGTAGATGGACACAACATACCAAGCTTGATAGATGCTTTTAATAGTGCAAAAATGGTAAAAGGAAAGCCTAGCATAATTATAGCAAAAACTATAAAAGGAAAAGGTGTTTCTTTTATGGAAAATAAGCCAGAATGGCATGGAAAGGCACCAAATGATGAAGAGTTAGAAAAAGCAATGAAAGAGCTTGAATAATCAATTGACCAGAAAATAAATAAAGGAGGAAAACATGAAAGAAAATATAAAAATTGCAACTCGTCAGAGTTATGGAGAAGCATTAAAGGAACTTGGAAGGGAAAATAAAGATATTGTTGTTTTAGATGCTGATTTATCGACTGCAACAAAAACTAATATTTTTGCAAAGGAATTTCCTGATAGATTTTTTGAAATGGGAATTTCTGAACAAGATATGATGGGAACAGCTGCAGGTTTTGCTACATGCAAAAAAATCCCTTATGCAAGTACATTTGCGGTTTTTGCAACAGGAAGAGCTTATGATCAAATAAGAAATAGTATATGCTATCCAAATTTAAATGTAAAAATATGTGCAACACATGCAGGAGTAACAGTTGGAGAAGATGGTGCAACACATCAAATGCTAGAAGATATTTCTATGATGAGAACACTTCCAAACATGACTGTTATTTGTCCATCAGATGATACACAAACAAAATGGGCTATAAGAGATATTTCAAAAATTAATGGACCTGTATATGTTAGATTATCAAGAATGGCAACTCCTGTAATTTATGAAGAAAATCAGAAATTTGAAATAGGAAAGGCAGTTCAAATAGGTGAGGGAACTGATGCATCAATTATAGCAACAGGAGATGTAGTTTGCGAAGCAATTAAGGCAAAAGAAGAGTTAGAAAAACAAGGGATTAATGTTAGAGTTATAGATATGTTTACAATAAAGCCAATAGATAGAGAAATTATTGTAAAATGTGCAAAAGAAACTAAAAAAATTATAACCATAGAGGATCACAGCATTATTGGAGGACTTGGCTCAAGTGTATGTGAAGTTTTAGCAGAAGAATATCCATGCAAAGTAATAAGAATGGGAGTTAAAGATAAATTTGGAAAATCTGGCAAGGCAGAAGAACTTTTGAAATATTTTGAACTTACAGCAGATGATATTATTAAAAATATAATTTAAAAATAGTTTCAGTTAAAAGATAGATTATATATTATTTTTTAACTGTATTATAATTTTTTTGTGAATTTTAAAAAATAATGAAAACAGAAGAAATTAAAATAAATTAAGAGATAATGGGATAAATTTCATGCTTTTTTTACAAAAAAACTATTGCAAATAATTGGTTTTATTGTTATGATATTGTAGTAAAGATAAAAATACAAGGAGTAGTATTTCGATGATAGAATTTAGAAATGTAAGTAAAACATACAGTACAGGAACAGAAGCTGTACATAATGCTAATTTTAAAATTGAAAAAGGTGAGTTTTGCTTCCTAGTTGGAACTTCAGGTTCTGGAAAATCAACATTAATAAAAATGATATTAAAAGAAGAAAATCCTACAGAAGGAAACATTATTATAAATGGAAAAGATACAACATATTTAAAACCAAGTAGAGTGCCATATTTAAGAAGAAGTATGGGAGTTGTATTTCAAGACTTTAGATTACTTCCTGATAAAACTGTATATGAAAATGTTGCTTTTGCAATGTACATAGTAAAAGCAAATCCAAGGCATATCAGAAGACAAGTACCTATGGTTTTGTCATTAGTAGGATTAAGCGGTAAAGCAAAAGTTTATCCAAATGAATTATCTGGTGGAGAACAACAAAGAGTTGCACTAGCAAGGGCATTAGTTAACAATCCTTCTATGCTAATTGCAGATGAGCCAACAGGAAACTTAGATCCAGAAACTGCTTGGGATATTATGACATTACTAAATGATATTAACATGAGAGGAACAACAGTTGTTGTTGCAACACATGCAAAAGATATTGTTGATCGAATGAAAAAAAGAGTAATCCATATTGATAAAGGAATTATCGATAGAGATGATAAAAAAGGTGGGTATGATAGTGAGATATAATGTACTAACTTATTTAGTAAGTGAAGGTTTTAAAAATTTTTTTAAAAACAAAAAATCAACAGGTGCATCATTAATGATTATGTGTGCAACAATGTTAATATTTGGTCTATTCTTTTTAATAGGGCAAAATGTTAATTATATGTTAAAAGAGATAGAAACAGAACAGGGAATGCAAGTTTTTATTGAAAATAGCGCAACAGAAGAACAAATAAAAAACTTAGGAGAACAAATACAAAATTTGGATTATGTTGCAAAAACAGAATTTGTATCTAAAGAAGCAGCATATAACATTGTAAAGGAAAGATATTCAGAATATAGCAGTGTTTTAGAAGGATATAGCATAGAAAAAAATCCTTTTAGGGCATCTTATGTAGTAACTCTTACAGACCTTTCAAAAAGTTCAGATGTAAAACTAGAAATTGAAAAATTAGAAAATGTAAATAAAATAGAAATGAGAGATAAAACAATAAATGCCCTAGTATCAATAGCAAATGGAATTAAGTGGATATCTCTTGGAATTTTGATTTTATTAATAATTATATCGATATTCATTATTGCAAACACAATAAAATTAACTGTTCATGCAAGAAGAAAAGAAATTTCAATTATGAAATATGTAGGAGCAACAAATGGTTTTATAAGATGGCCATTTATAATAGAAGGTATACTTATAGGAGTTATTGCAGCAATGATATCTATACTTATTTTAGGTGGACTATATAATTTACTTATGAATAAAATAATGGAATCTTCAATTACAAATATGATTAACTTAACATTATTACCATTTGCAGAAATATTCAAGTTAATAATACTCGTTTACCTAGGGTTAGGAATAGGAATTGGTGCAATAGGAAGTACAATTTCTATGAAAAAATATCTAGAAGTGTAAAAAACAAATAAGTTCAGCAACAAAAAAAGTAATTATGTTGAACTTAAGAGGAGGAAACTATGAGAAAAAAAATAGCAATTCTGCTATGTAGTTTACTAATGCTAGCAAGTACTGCTCTTCCAGTATTTGCAACATCAACAACAGGATTAGAGCAACAAAAAAAAGAAATTAATGAAAAAATAAATGAAGCTAAAGAGCAAAAAGATGACGTTCACGAAGAACTAAGTAGCCAAATGAAAGAAATATCTTCATTAGATACTTCAATTTCAGAGCTTGATGAGCAAATAACAAATTTAAGTAATCAAATTTCAAGTTTGCAGACTTCAATAAAAGAAAATGAAGATAAACTTGTGCAAAAACAAAAAGAACATGATGAAAATCAAAAGTTAATGGAAGAGCGTCTTGTAGTAATGTATGAAAGAGGAGAGACAACTTTTTTAGATGTGTTGTTTAATTCAGATAGCATTATTTCATTTATTTCAAATTATTATATGCTTGCAGAATTAACAAATTGCGATAAAGAGCTTCTAGATACTATTGAAAAAGAACAAGATGAAATTAAAGATACAAAAACACAGCTTGAAAAACAAAAAGAAGAATTAGATAGTGCAAAAAAAGAAAAAGAAACAAAAAATAATCTATTAAAAACGCAAAGAGCAGAAAGAGAAGCAAAAGCAAGTAGCTTATCTCAAGAAGAAAAGCAATTGCAAAGTAAAATTGATGATTATAATGCTAAAATAAAACAAATTGATAATGATATACAAAAAATTATAGAAGACCTTAGAAGAAAAGAGGAAGAAGCAAGAAAGAAGAATGGAAGTAGCAATGCTTCAACAGGAATATCAGGTCTAAAATTTGATGGAAGTTTTATTTGGCCATGTAATAATAAAATAGTAACATCAACGGTTAAACAGAGATGGGGTAGAATGCATAAGGGAATAGATATTGGAGCAAGATTCGAAAATGTATATGCATCTGCATCAGGCTATGCTTATAATTTAAGAAATCCAGGTGGATATGGAAATTATATTATGATTGTTCATGGAGATGGATACATTACACTATATGGACATTTAGATTCATATAAAATATCTTATGGACAATATGTAACACAAGGACAAGTAATTGCAATTTCAGGAAACACAGGATCTAGTACTGCTGCACATTTACATTTTGAAATTAGAAAAGCAAGCAGTATATCTAGTTACTTTAGTATGAGTCCACTAAATCCATTAAATTACTTACCTGGTGGATATACATTTGCTGCAGGAGCACAAACACCATCGTAAAAAGGAGGCAAAGTATGAAAAGAAAAATAATTTGCATATTTAGTATGATTGTTATTCTTTCATGCTTTTTCTTTATTCCAGCTGTAAATGCAGAATCCTTAGAAGAGAAAAAAACACAAACACAGGAAAAAAGACAAGAAGCCGAGGAAAAACTACAATATGTGGAAAATGAGTTAACAACATCACTTGTAAAAATACAAGAAATGGATGATAAAATAAGAGAAGCAGAACAAGAAATATCAAAAATGGAAAATGAACTTAATAAACTAAATTTAAAAGTAAATGAAACTACAGCAGAATTAGAAGAAGTTCAAAATAAATACAAAGAAAATAGAAAATTAATGGAAAAAAGATTAGTAGTAATGTATGAAAGTGGTGATATTTCATATTTAGACTTATTACTACATTCATCAAGTTTAATTGAGTTTTTATCAAACTATTACATAATAGAGGAAATTGTTGCAAGTGATAACAAAATATTAAAAGAAATTGAACAAGAAAAACAAGAAATAGAAGTAAAAAAAGGACAGCTAGAAAAAGAAAAAACAGAATTAAAATTATTAAAAGTTAAGCAAGAACAAACTAGAATTATTATGCAAAATAATAAAGTAGTTCAAGAAAAAGCAATGGCATCTTTATCTGAAGAAGAATTAAATTTGCAGGAGCAAATAAAAAAATACAAAGATGAAGAGGCAGCTTTAGAAGCTTTAATACAGCAAGCAAGTAGCATAGGGTACAGTGGAGACTATGCCGGTGGAACTATGCTTTGGCCAATAGCAAAAAGTGGGACTTATATTACATCTGGATATGGAACTAGAGTTCACCCCTTGAGAGGAATATCAAAATTTCATACAGGGGTTGATATAGGAAATGCAGGATTTGGAGCACCTGTTGTTGCCGCAGCAGATGGAGTTGTATCTCTTGCAACATACTATGGTGGATATGGAAACTGTGTTATGATAAACCATGGAAATGGAATTGCAACATTATATGGTCATGGACAAAAAATATTAACAACAGTAGGAGCAACAGTAAAAAAAGGAGATTTAATTATGGAGGTTGGTTCAACAGGGGTATCTACAGGACCACATGTGCACTTTGAGGTAAGAATTTATGGACAGCATACAAATCCATTACCATATTTGTATGGAACAAATACTGAAAAATCAGAAGAATCATAAAATTAAACTTCTAAATATAAAAAAATAGAGTATAATTAAATTAAAGGAAACATAGGAGGACAAACAAAATGAATGAGAATAAAACTCAAAGAATTTACAAAGCTATTATGCTGATAGTATTAACTGCAGCAGTAACATTTATTATAACTAGCATATTAATGTATAATAAACTTGGAAGTAAGTCATTTAAAACTATTAGTACAACAGATACTTTAGATACAAATTTTAAAACATTTCATGACTTTATACAAAAAAACTATATAGGAGATATAGATGAAAATGCAATGAATGAATCTGCTATAAAAGGATATGTAGCAGGATTAGGAGATGTATATTCTGAATATATTACAAAAGAAGAAATGAAAGAATATATGGAATCAGCAACAGGTAATTATGTTGGAATAGGTGTATACATTACAAATAATACAAAAACGAATCAAATTGTAGTAATAATGCCTATAAAAGGCTCTCCAGCAGAAGAGGCAGGAATGCAAGCAGGAGATGTAATAACAAAGGTAGATGGAATAGAGTATTCTGGAGAAAGTTTAAGTGAAGCATCTGCAGCACTTAAAAGTAAAGAAGGAACAATAGCCAAAATCGAAATATTAAGAGGAGATGAAGTACTTAACTTAGAAGTTGAAAGAAAGAGGATAAAAATAAATCACATTGAATCTGAAGTTTTAGAGAATAATATTGGATATATAAATATTTCATCTTTTGATGAAGGTTGCTATAAAGAGTTTAAAGAAAATTATGAGCAACTGAAAACTAAAAATATAAAATCTTTAATTTTAGATTTAAGAAATAATGGTGGAGGAATAGTAGACGAAGCTGTAAATATAGCTGACATGTTTGTAAATAAAAACGAAAAAATATTAACTATTTCAGCAAAAAATAAGAACAATGATGAAATTATAAAAGCTAAAACAGAGAAACAGATTGATATGCCAATTGTTATATTAGTAAACGAAAATACAGCAAGTGCATCTGAAATATTAACAGCAGCTATAAAGGAAAACAATGAAGGTGTTACAATTATAGGAAAAAATACTTATGGAAAAGGAGTTATACAAACAATATATAATTTGTCAGATGGTAGTGGCTTAAAATTAACAACAAATGAATATTATACTCCTAAAGATAATGCAATAAATAAAAAAGGAATAAAACCAGATATCGAAGTAGATCTTCCTGAAGAACAAAGTATCTATACTATAAAAAGGGAAGAAGATACTCAATTTAAAAAAGCTATTGAAGTAATAAAATAGATAGTTTAATAAGTGTATTATAATAATAGAAAAACATAGTTTATAGCTATGTTTTTTTAACTAATCCTTTAAAATTAAAGAGAGTTCAAAAACTGAACTCTCTTTAGATTAAATAAATATATTTTAATCTTTGTAGTGAAGAATATACCGTACGCATACATATATTACCAGGATGAATCCAAGTCCTACTAAAAAGAACATTGTTGCACCAAGTGCCAGTAATATACAATAAAATAATGGTTCTTCGACTATTCCGCAAATCATTCTGAATGCAAGCATAAATAGAAATAATGCTGCGACTGCGGAAAACAGTGACATAAATAATGCTACTACGAAATCATCACTAAGTTTGTTCATAGATACCTCCTGTAGTAAAAATATATTCCCACAAACTACAAACTATATATATATTATAACATTTTAGAGCAAAATAGTCAAAAAAGAAGTAATCAGGTGTATGACATTTTAAAGATATTTTAAATTTTTCCGTTTTATTTTATGATTTTTACAAATCTTTAGTACATTGGCTCTGGATAAACATAATAATAATATATTTTATTATCCGCCGTTTTAAACCACAAACTATTTTTTATTCCATACTTCGAAATTTCATATCCAGAATCAGTATAGTTATCATCTTCATCTCTCATAAATAATTTATTATCTAACGAAATATATCCTTGTTTTCCAATATCTTTTACATTTTCTGCTATCTTATTATATGCATCTCCATCATTATAAAACAACTCATTAGAACTATTAACATATAAGCCTCCACTCCATAATTTGACGTTTTCTGCTACTTTAGAGAATGTACCATTTTTTTTAGTGAATAACTCACCATTGTTACTTAAATAAGTATCCCAACCATTAAATTCTTTTACATTATCTGCAACTTTATTAAATTCGCCTTTAACACTTGTATTTTCTTTATATAAATCATTATTACTCGTGATGTAATATCCATTATGAAAATATCTAATATTTTCCTCTATTGTTATAAAGGTACCATCACGATCTAATCTAATTTTACAAGTTCCATCTAACATCGAATAAGAAAAGTTTCCAAAAAATTCTTTAACATTATCTGCATATTTTTGATAATTTGTAGAGACTGGATTAGACCAATCAAAGAAAAATAGTTCATTATTATTTGAAATATAAGCCATTTCTTTATCTGGATATATCTTTTTAACATTATCTGCTTTTTTATAATATTGTCCATCATTAGCTAAAATATATAATTCACCATTATTGGTTAAATAACTACCATTTGAAAATAATTCTTTTACATTTGTATTTATAGAAGTTTTTTTAGAAATATCAATTTCTATAATTTGACTATTATCTGGTTGCTCAAAATTTATGTATGATAACTCTCCAGCTTTATTTAAAATAGCAATTTTGTTGCCTTCTTCAAATTGTACCATCTCTTGTATTTCTTCATTGTTATAATCATTTTTAATTCCAGCAAAAGCTATTTTCCCATTATTAACATTATAATTATGTTGCGTATCTTTAAACAAAACATTTAGTAAGTCATTTCCGTTGGTAGATACTAATGTTTTACTATTTCCTACGGTTTTATCTAATTCATCTTGTAAATCATCTTCTTCTACATTACTACCAAGTTTTTTAACTGCTGCAGATATGTATGCTAATTCAACTTGTTCTTTTTCTTGACCTACTATAGTATTTTCTTTTGCTTCTTTTGATTTTGTTATTATTCCATTGTTTCCTAAAACTAGGCTTATACTAATTCCTGCTAGAATAATTAAAACAATAATAGTTACCACGAGAGCTACTAAAGTGATACCATTTTTGCTTTTTAGCAAATTTTTTCTACAATTTTTCATAATTAAAAACTTCCTTTCTTTCTTCATTTGATTTCTTCATTTCTAATTTACCATATTGTTAAAATATTTGCAAGTACTTTTAGGTGTATTTTTTATACGGTATTCTACGATAATCTAAAAATTTTATCCAAGTAAGAAATAATCATTTCCTGCTAAAATAAAAAGGACGTAATCAGTTTCTGATTACGTCCTTTTTGGTGCCATTTCGAAACAGGTATGCGAAAAAAGTATATTCTGTTTCAAGCACTCTATATAATTCGATTTATTGTTTTAAATTTTACATAATTTTTTTGCTTTTGTCAATAGAAAATAAATAATTTGTAAAGAGTTTGGTATTGGAGTAGAAGATAATTTAGTTGTTTTTTTGTAAAAGAATAAAAATTTTGATAAATGCCAGAAATTAAAGTAGAATAGAGAAAAAAGGAAATAAAAATTAGAAATGTAATAAAATTTGTTATATTAAAAAGTGGAATACAAAGTATTTAAAATTGGATTTATAAAGGAGAACAAAATATTAATTGATTTTATTCTCCTTTGTTTATATTATTTTCCGCAAATGGATTTATATTTTTTACTTTAATTTATAATATCCATCATCTGTAATTGATATAGTAACTCCAGAAAAAGAAATTACAGGACGTACACCATACGTGTTAGAAGCATGAGAACCTGGATTTCCATTATAACTAATATATTTTATAGAATATGCATTATTTATATCAGGTGTTCCTATCCAATACCTACCACTATCATATGTATAAGTTGATAAAGTTGTAATATTTTTTATATTTTGAAGAACAAATAGACCTTTTCTGTTATTTCCTGTTCCGTCTGATATTACCATTGACGATGGAGCTTTATTTGCATCAGTATATCCTTTAATATCCCTATATTCTACATTTCTAATACTTGTTATCTTTGCTGATAATGAAGAATCTGTAAAAGCATCTAATATATCTAAATTTGAATTTGGAGAAAATATTGTTCCTGAACCATTTCCATTTATTTTTTTATAAACACCTTTGTTACTTGACGCAATCATATCAGATTTATATTCAAATGTTATTTGATTAAAATTATTTATTAATCCATATGCAACCCAATATCCTCTTTTTAAACCATCATATGAATCAAAAGATGTACCATAATATTTATTTACCTTTGCTGTTCTTGCAATATCACTTAAATCTCCCCACCACGAATAACTTGCATTTGCACTATTAGTCGGATCTTGGCCAGAACAATTCAATTCAGCTGGAATTCCCGTACTTATTATATCTATATCATATTTTCCTGAATCATTTTCTTCTATGTTTAGGATTCGCCATCCATTTGTCGCCGAATAATTATAGTCTTTGTATACATCTATGTACGATACATTGTAATTAACAAAGCCTCCTATTGCGTTTGCAATTTGTTCATCTGTCAGAGGTTCAACAGGTATATAATCTTCCATTTTACCATTTTCATCTATGGTATATATTTGATTATTTAAAGAAACTGTTATAGGAAATTCGTTTCCATTAACAGATGCTCCTATACTTTCTAAATTAGATTTTAGAGTATTTAGATTTAAGCTAACAGATTTATCGTAGCTACCCAATATTTCTAATAATATTTGTTCTTTTGTTGATGATGTTTTTGTATTTATTTTAGCATTTTCTGCTCTTTTAAGTAGTCCATTATCTCCACTTAACATTGATATACTAATTCCAGCTAAAATTAAAAGGACAATAATCGTAACAACCAAAGAAATCAAAGTAATACCCGAATCTTTATTTTTTACTACACCTTCCTTATTAAATTTTAAATTTAACATTTTTTACCTACCTTTCTTGTCTTTTGTAAAAAGACATTAACAAAATTATTTTATATTATTATAAAAATTAAAATCTGAATTTAAACACAAAAAAGACTATTTTTACACATACATTTTTGAATTTCTCAAAAATGCACAAGAAAAAATAGTCTTGTACTTATATAAATTTTTTATTAAATTAAAGTCCGCAATATATATATATAGTTTTAAGCCATTTTTAACAGTTTTGTTCATTTGTTTTGCCATCCTTTGTTCTTTAATTTTCACAATTTATATTATAACAGTTATCTATTTTTCTTGCAAGATACTTTTTAAATTTTCTTATTAAGGAGTTCCTTAACAAAGCATATGGGGACACCTCCCAAATGCATCTTGCACTTCATGTTTTTGGAAGGTGTCCCTAAATTCATCCCTAAATTCATACATTATAAGTATTACAAAATTCTAGTTTCCGCCATATTTGCCTACTAAAAAAAATCGAACTTATGAATATTTTCAAAAGTTCGACTTCATGTCATTGGTGCTTCGAAGTGGAATCGAACCACTGACACAGGGATTTTCAGTCCCTTGCTCTACCAACTGAGCTATCGAAGCATATGTTTTATTAATTATAATATCGAAGCATATATAAAAAAATGGCGACCTGGATCGGGCTCGAACCGACGACCTCCGCCGTGACAGGGCGGCGTTCTAACCAACTGAACTACCAGGCCATAAATGCTTTATAAAAAAATGGTGGTCGCTATAGGGCTCGAACCTATGACCCCCTGCTTGTAAGGCAGATGCTCTCCCAGCTGAGCTAAGCGACCGTATTACTTTCGACGAAATTAAGTATACAAGATTTTAACTTAAATGTCAATACTATTTTGAAAATTTTTTTGAAAATTTGTATAAGTGTCAATGATGTGAAACAAAAAAATATAAAAATTTTAATATAATTAAACTGCATATCCTATCTTTCCCAATATTTCTAATTTCGAGCGTTTTTCTTTCGGTGTTAAGTATCCTAAT
>Ga0256404_1011026_pt1 | contig 12270 bp, 10 predicted proteins | sample RumenRJG_01DNA_FD_185990 | JGI IMG/M metagenome (GOLD analysis project Ga0256404, IMG submission 185990) | Bovine rumen microbial communities from Lethbridge, Alberta, Canada - RJG_01 | ecosystem: Host-associated > Mammals > Digestive system > Stomach > Rumen | place: Canada: Alberta | collected... | reverse complement strand
TGGTAGCTGTGCAGTTCCTCCAGGATGATGCCTTTTTCCTTTTCGACGGAATCCGGGCTGATGTCAAAGCTCTGTCCCAGCTTCAGCAGCAGCCGCAGCGGGGCGGAGATATCCGAATCCTGACTCGTAAAGTAATAGGCTGTTTCCTCCATCGATGTCCATGCATTGACCGAAGCGCCAAGCAGGGAAAATTCATTCATTGCGTCGCTGCCGCGGCTTTCAAACATTTTGTGTTCAAGAAAGTGGGCGGTCCCGTAGGGGAGGGTGATCCGGTGGCCCTGGTCATCTTCCAGAATATGATCAAAGGAGCCGCAGCGAGCAGCCAGAATGGCACACGAAGTTACAAACAGCGGTTTGCAGAACAGAACGACATTCAGGCCGTTGGAAAGGACGGTGCTGTACCAGGTTTCCTGAAGATCTTCTTCACGATGCTCAATCATGTGATACTCCTTCCAGAATCTCTTCCGCCGCCGGCTTCAGCTTCCTCGCCGCATGCATGACGTCCTGACGGCTGACTCGTTCAAAAGCCGCGATGGTTTCGCTGGCAAAGTCCGGCCGCTTCAGAAGGGATGCGACATATTCTTCCCTTGCCTGGGCACTGATAGAATCCAGGGAGCCGCGCCAGCTGGCCGTGTACAGCCGCTTGGCACTGAGAAAAGCCTCGTCGCTGAAGTCACCGGTTTTCAGCCGTTCAATCTGGCGGTCAATCAGTTTCCGCGCCGGATCGATATGTTCGCCCGCCATCGTCGCTTCAATGGACAGCGTTCCTTCATATACGTGGTTGTCGGAGCTGATCGCATAGCAGAGGCTGTGATGTTCGCGGACCTCCTGAAACAGCAGGGAAACAGGCAGCGCTCCAAGCATGCCGTTGGTGAGCATCAGGGCCGGCATATCCGGATCACTCATGTCGCAGTCGGTTGTATACATCTGAACCAGAGCGCTCTGAATGGTGTCCTTCTGATTGCGACGGATCTTCGGCATCCTGGTTTCCGCCCGTGTGCAGATCGTCAGGGGCAGCTGGCTGAGGGTGTCGTGGAAATATGTTTCGGCCAGTGAATGGATGCGCTGAGGGTCGCCTGGCCCGATGACGGTCAGATCCATGCGGGCAGACGAAAGAAATTCCTTCCAGCTGTTCTCGACATCCTGCAGAGTCAATTTCTGAAACGCTTCTTCCAATGGTGAAGAAGTGCGCTGGGGCAGGTCATTGAACAGGCGGTTGGCGCGGTCGATGGCGTCGCTCAAAGGATCATCGAGCGCCATGGCCCGGTTCATGAGCAGACGTGTGCGGCATTCTTCAAATGACTGCGGCGTAAAGAGGGGATGATAATACAGTGCGTTCAGGAAGCGGAACTGTTCTTCCAGAGGATCTTCGGAAAGAAAGCGGCGGTCCGGGGCGCACAGTTCGAGGCGCAGATTTTCGCTCAGACCGATCTTCTCGATGCCGATGGAAAGATCGCCGCCGTAAAGGTCATCGACTTCCTTCTGCATGGCCCGTTTGTTGGGAAAGGCCTGACACGCTTCTGCAAGCATGTATGACAGCAGGATGCGGGCGGGATGTTTTTCTTCACTCAGTGGAAGGGCGGCCCGCAGGGAAATGAGATTGGACTTGAAGGCCGTGGTTGTACGGATATGGAAATTACTCAGCGTCATATGGAAACCATTATACAAATGATTTCCTGAAAGAGGCGTTATGCTAAAATAACCGGGTTAGGGAGAAACATCTATGGCGTTTGACTCATTAAGTGAACGGATGACAAAGGCGATGCGCAACATTGCCGGAAAAGGCAAACTGACGGATGCCAATATGGAGGACATGCTCAAGGAGGTGCGTCTTGCGCTTCTGGAAGCCGATGTCAACTATAAGGTAGTCAAGGACTTTCTGAACAATGTGCGTGACAAGGCGCGCGGTGCGGATGTCCTGAATTCGGTGCAGCCGGGAGATCAGCTGGTCAAGATCGTTCATGATGAGCTGACAGCGCTGCTTGGCGAAAATCAGGAGCCGCTTCACTATGCTTCCAGCGGGATTACGACAATCATGATGGTCGGTCTGCAGGGTACCGGCAAGACGACGTCAGCTGCCAAGATCGCCAACTATATCAAGAAGAAGGACAGCCGCAGGGTGATGCTCATTGCGGCGGATATCGTGCGTCCGGCTGCCATCGAACAGCTGCAGACGCTCGGCCGGCAGATTGATACGGAAGTGTTCACGGAAGGAGCAGAGACACCAGCGCTGAAGACGGTGCAGGACGGTCTCGCCCATGCGAAGGAAGCCGGCTATGATACGGTGATCATTGATACGGCCGGTCGTCTGCACGTCGATGAGACAATGATGCAGGAGCTGAAGGACATGGAGGCTTTGGTGCATCCCAATGAGATTCTGCTCACTGTCGATGCGATGACGGGTCAGGATATCGTCAATGTGACGAAGTCGTTCCAGGAAGCACTGCCGTTAACGGGTCTTGTGGCGACGAAGTTTGATGGTGACTCAAGAGGCGGCGGCGTTCTTTCTTCGAAGGCCATCACCGGTCTTTCCATCAAGTTTGTCGGTGAAGGCGAGAAGATTGATGATCTGGATGCGTTCTATCCGGAGCGTATGGCGGATCGGATTCTGGGCATGGGCGATGTTGTGTCGCTGGTCGAGAAGGCGCAGGAAAAGATCGATGTTGAGGAGTCGAACCGGATTGCGCAGCGGATGATGGACGGCACCTTTACGATGGATGATATGCTGTCGCAGCTGGATCAGATCCGTAAGCTGGGACCGCTGACCGGGATCATGAAGCTGATGCCGGGCTTCAATCAGTATGCGGACCTGGTGGATGATGCCAAGGCCTCCGATTCCATGAAGCATATGCGGGCGATCATTCAGTCGATGACGCCGGCGGAGCGGGCGGATCCTTCCAGGATGCGCAGCTCGATGAAGCGCAGAGTTGCTGCGGGCAGCGGCACAAGCGTGACGGAAGTGAACAAGGCGATCAACTCGTATGAACGCATGAAGAAGCTGATGATGTCGATGGGCCGTCTGCAGAAGAGCGGGAAACTGAATGAGGAGTCTCTCAATAAGATGATGGATAATCTTCCGGAAGCGGCAAAACGCTATCGGAGATAAATTTCTTGTTTCTGTCTGCGCGAAAAAATGTAGAATAGAACAGGAAACTACAAAGAGGGGAAACTATGAATAAACCGGAATTCAACGATGTATTTGCAAAAACCAGCAGGACCCGTCACAACAAGTTTGACGGCTACGTTGTAGAGATTCTCTACGGCGCAAAGGATGCGGAAGGAAATCCATGTGCGCCTCAGGCGGACGCGGATGACGGACACGGCCGCTGGTATGGCATCGATGTAAACGGTGACTATACGATGTTCCAGTGGAAGCACTCCAAGGATGAGGGGGGAGCTGTTGAATATGGAACAAAATATGAAGATAAGGCTCTGGAAGTCATGGAGGATCAGCTGCAGCAGAAGCGTGATCTGTGCCTGAAGGCGGAACAACTGCTGGCAGACAGCGGCGATGAAGCTGCTCTTGAGGAAATCAAGAAGCAGTGGGATGCGCTGGATGACTGGGGCACGCCGAAGGATAAGGAATGTGCAAAGCGTTTCGCCAGAGTTACAGAAGAGTTCGGCCCGCTGAATGAGGCACGCAAGGCAGCTTCTGCAGCCAAGGAGGCTGTTGTGCAGGAAGCTGAAAAGCTGCGGGAAGCTCCGAATTTTGCAAATGCGCGCAAGCAGCTGCGCGATCTGCGTGACAAGCTGCGTGATCTGGAGAGCGCCGGTGAGGCGGCTGACCGTGAGTTCGCTTCGCGGATCAATGCGGTAGACCGTGAGCTGCGTCAGAAGCAGGAAGAGTACAACGCGAACCGTGAGACCCGTTATGCGGAAGCGAAGGAAAAGAAGACCGCCATCATTGAGGAGACGAAGAAGGCTGTTGCTTCGGTAACCAATTTCAAGGATGGTGCTGCGAAGCTGGATGATCTGTTCCAGCAGTGGCGTGCAGCTGGTTCGGCAGGGCATGAGGAGGATGATACGCTTTGGGCATCTTTCAACGAAGCCCGCCAGCAGTTCTATGACAAGCGCAAGGAGTTCTTCAAGCAGCGCAATGAAGCCTTCAAGGAATCGGTAGCCAAGAAGGAAGCTCTGATTGAGGAAGCCAAGAAGATTTCCGATACGGCAGACTATGGCCGTGAGAATACGGATCGTATGAAGCAGCTCGACAAGGAATGGACAGCTGCCGGATATTCCGGAAAGACGGACAACGATCGTCTCTGGAAGGAATTCAACGATGCCAAGGAAGTATTCTGGAACGGCAAGCGTGATCGTGCGATGAAGCGGATCTCGGACAGCCTCGAAAGCAAGAAGATGGAGCTGACGAAGCTGAAGCACAATAACGATGATCTTGCATACCGGATTGACATCACGGATGCGCCGAATCTGAAGGACGAGTTCCAGCGGACCATTGACTTCAATGAGTCCCGCATCGAATCCCTGCAGAAGGAAATCGATGAGCTCGAAGAACGTTTGAAGTAAGCAAAATTCTTAATACAGAAGAAGCGGGTCGTACGTGATCCGCTTTTCATTTCGAGCAAACGAAAAGGACCGTTTTCACGGTCCTCATTCGGAGTGTTTCTGTTCGTTCATCTTCCGTTGACGGACTCAGAACTGCTTTACACCGCCCTTGACGCCGCCTTTTACACCTTTGGCACCCTTGACGCCGCCGGCAAAGTTTTCCAGCAGATTGGTGTCATAGCTGAAGGTGATACGGGCGCGGCGACGTTCACGGTCGAGAGCCAGTTTAACGAGACGGTTCATCAGTTCCTTGAAGGAAACATTCTTCTCGGTCCAGAGATAGAAGGACAGAGAGCCTGGAATCGTATTAATCTCGTTGACGTAGATTTCGTTGGTGTCCGCATTCATCAGAAAGTCAATGCGGCACACGCCCGAAGCACCAAGGACACGGAACGTCTTCAGGGCATAGTCCTGAATCTTCTCCGTCAGCTCTTTGGACAGAGGTGCCGGAACCTGGCGCGAAGCACCGGCCATGGAGCCGGAGGACTTGTACTTGTCATCAAAGGAAAGCAGCTCATCGTTCTTGGCATGGTGCACTTCCTCAAGAACAGAGGCCTCCGCATGGACGCTGTTGCCCAGGACGGAGCAGTTGATTTCCTTGAGCGGATCAATGGTCTTTTCGGTGATGACCTTCTCGTCATACTGCCGCGCATCATCGAAGGCATCGAGATATTCCGCATCATTGTGAGCGACCGTAATGCCGACCGAGGAACCGGTACGCGCCGGCTTCAGAATGACCGGATAGCCGATCGCATGGACCTGCTTCAGGATTTCATCCTTCTTTTCTTCCATCTCATCGCCATAGACATAGAACCAGGGAGTGATGGGAAGACCGTTGTCATGCAGAATATTTTTCTGCAGAACCTTGTCCTGACCAACAGCGGCCGCATAAAGATCGCAGCCGGCATACGGCAGCTTCAGATTTTCAAAGTAGCCCTGAATGGTTCCGTCCTCGCCATTGGTGCCATGCATGACAGGAATGGCCACATCGATGGTGCCGAGTTCCTTTCTTCCGAAAATTCCGGATTTCACCGGAAGAATTCTTACCTTGTTATCGACGTTGGCCAGCGTGATCTGCGTGCACTTTTTCGTTAATGCATTGAGATCGCGGTAGCTCGCCATATCGCGCAGCCAGCCGGCCATAGAGACATACATCTTGCGGTCCTTCGCGACATAGACAGGGATGACATTGTATAACTCCGGATCCAGGGCATTGATTGCCTGCTGACCGGAGATGATGGATACTTCATGTTCTACGGACTCGCCGCCGAAGAATACAGCGATATTGAGTTTCATACGGATGGTTCCTCCCGACGCATTATTATATAACGAATCACCTTTGGAAAGAATGATAGAATAAGCTGGCGGAAGGCGGCAGATATGAAAAAAGCACTGGTACTTGCTGGCGGCGGAACGCGGGGCTCCTATGAAAACGGAGCGGTTCATGCGCTGCGGCGGCTTGGAAAGGACGACTGGAATCTCGTCTGCGGAACGAGCATCGGCGCACTGAACGCGGTGCTTGTTGTACAGAAGGACTATCAGGCAATGGATGATATGTGGCACCACCTGTCACAGGATCAGATCATCAACGGCGGTATCCCCATCGACATGGACCTCAGCGAGATGATCAGTGAACGGGCGGACATCCAGAAGTTCGTCCATCGTTTTCTGAAGGAGAAGGGAGCGGATATCAGCCCGCTGATCCAGCGGATCACGGACATGTATCATCCCGAACGATTCTTCGCAAGCGATATTGACTTCGGCTGCGTCGTGGCAAAGCACAGAACCAAGGAACCGATCTACGTTACCAAGGAAATGATGAAGGAAGATGGACTGGACTGGTTGATTTCAACGGCCAGCGCCTATCCGGCTTTCCCTGTGCACAGCTTCAAGGGTGGAGAATACATTGACGGCGGCTACTTTGACAATCTGCCGATCGATGAAGCACTTCAGCTGGGGGCGGATGAAATCATTGCCATCGACCTCAACAGTGAGCCTCAGCATCCGAATTTCATGGACCGTCCGGGCATCACATATATTTTCCCGAGGATTGAAACCGGTTCGTTTCTGCAGTTTGATCCGCAGGTGGTGCAGCGGCTGGAAGTTGCCGGCTACTACGATGCGATGAAGGCGTTCGGCATCTTCGACGGCGTCAAATATACCTTTGAGAAGGCGGATCTTCCTTCCTGGTGGCACAGCTTCTACCGCCACCTGCTGATCTATGAAGGAAAAGTCAAGCTGGCGAGCATCCTGAATGAACGCTTCCGCTCTTCACAGGTCATCACCGACCGTCTGCTTGCCCAGCAGCACAAGCGGGTGCTGAGTGAAAAGGATATGTTCTACGGCCTGATGGACAATCTGATGGATGTCTGCGGGGCGAAGGTGGAGCCGGTCTATACGTATCATGAGGCGCGCAATCTGATTCTGGCGGCCTTCAGCGACAGCGCGGACCGTTCGTATGCGATGAAGCCGGGACTCAATCCGAAGGAGATCCTCGACTATGCCTCGTCGCTGGATACGAAGAGTATTCTGGATCGCATGGTGCACGGCATCCTGTATCCGGGAGATGAATTCTTTACACCGGGACTTCAGCTGACGGTGTATCCGTTCCAGATGATGCTCGCGGAATTTGTGGTTGAAATGATGAAGGAACTTGGTCAGGAGTAAGCAATGGGAATTGCCCGATTTGAAAAAGTAAGCTATGCCCGGTTTGCGGAAAGCTGGAAGGAACTGTCTCCATTACTGACGGAGGAAGAAATCAAACGAGCCTATGAGCAGCTTCGTCTGCCGGTGCGGGCGACAGCGGGATCGGCCGGCTATGACTTCTTTGCGCCGATGGATCTGAGAATTCCGGCGCAGACGGAAATCAAGATTGCGACCGGGATACGGGCATGGATGGATCCTCATTATGTTCTGATGCTGTTTCCGCGCAGCGGGCTGGGCTTCAAGTACCGTCTGCAGCTGAACAATACCGTCGGCATCATTGACAGTGACTATTACGGGGCTGCCAATGAGGGACATATCATGTGCCGGCTGTTCAATGATTCCCGCGCAGGCCGGGATCTTGTGATTTCGGAAGGTGAAGGGATGCTTCAGGGCGTATTTGTTCCCTTCGGCATCACTGATGATGATGAGGCAGATGGCGTGCGTACCGGCGGATTTGGCAGTACAACAAAGAAGAAGGTGTAAACAGATGACAGAAGAAGAAATTGATGCGAAGAAGCGCTCCTATTTTGAGACGGAACCGATTCCGGAGCACATTCGTGCAAAGATGGAGGAGTGCCGCAGGAAGCACATGATTGTTCCGGATGATACGCTGATCAAGCGGCCGAGCCAGATTGAAGGGATCCGGAGGGCCGGTGTTGTCAATACAGGTGTTCTGGATGCGGTTGCGGCAGTCATTCATGACGGCATGAGTACGCAGGAGATCGATGACATTGTCGTCAAATATACGCATGAGCACGGCGGTATCTGTGCACCGTATCACTTCGAAGGCTATCCGAAGAGTGTATGCACCTCGATCAATGATGAGGTGTGCCATGGCATTCCTGCCCGCCATCGCCATCTTCATGACGGCGACATCATCAATGTCGATGCGACAACGATCGTCGACGGCTACTATGCGGATGCTTCGCGCATGTTCATGATCGGTGAAGTCAGTCCGGCAAGACGGCGTCTGACGGAAGAGACGAAGAAGTGCCTCGAGATCGGCATGGCCGCCGCACAGCCGTGGAACACGGTCGGTGACATTGGCGCTGCTATCGCGAAATATGCACATTCCCTGGGCTATTCGGTGGTGCGCGATCTTGGTGGACACGGCGTCGGCATCGATTTCCATGAAGATCCGTTTGTCGCCCATATTGCCAAGGCCCATACCGGCATGGTACTGGTGCCGGGCATGGTCATCACCATCGAACCGATGATCAACGCCGGCAAGGCAGGAGTTGTCATCGATCCGTACAATGACTGGACCATCTATACGGCGGACGGCTCCGACTCTGCACAATGGGAACATACGATTCTCATTACCGAGACCGGAAACGAAATATTGACTTATTGATTTGAAATGATCGGGTTTGAAGATATTGAAACCTGATCTTTTTTTTTTATATATGATGTAGAGATAGTTTTCGAAGAATGAGAGGAACAGCTATGAAAAATGTCTACCGCTTCATCTTCTATTCTGCGGCAGTTTTTGCGATGGCTCTGTCCGGCTGCGCATCGAAACCCGCTGCTGTTCAGGAAATCATTCAGTCGTCAGATACGATGGCTGTTACGTTATACGGGTATGATATCGGCGGGGGATATAAGTCTCCCTCCTCCTACACGGCATTTATCAATGTGAAGGATTTTGATGAAAGCAGTCTGGAAACGATTGGAGCTTCGGATGACTTTGCTGCAAGACTGAAAGAAACATCGGATCAGTATCAGAGCATCTGGAATTCGTTCGGCGATGAGCTGGTTCAATACCTGAAGACGTCCGATTTCAAAGAAACGGCGCAGGTTCCATCGAATGATGATCTTGCCTTTATGGTGGAAACTCCGGATGCCGGCAATGTCTATTTTTACAGGTATGACCTTGTGAAATTCGTTGGTGATCAAACGGTCTGCTACTCGGTTTCCGATATGAAGGATCTGCTGGACACGCTTGCTGGGGCGGCACAGGCCAATGATGCGCTTTTCTCCTCGCTTACCAGCCAATGAGCAGGCACAATATTGATGCACAGCGAAAAATAAAACGGTCGCAGCTTCCTGTCTACGGCCGTTTTTTATGAATGGTGCGCTCGGTGGGGATCGAACCCATAACCTTCAGCTTCGGAGGCTGACACTCTATCCAGTTGAGCTACGAGCGCGGCAACACACTTATGATAACATAATCTGCAAAGGGAGGAAAAATGAATAGACAAGGAAAAATCGACCTGATCGCAGTCGATCTGGACAATACGACGCTGGTTCCGGGAAAGGATTCCTACAGTCCGCGGCTGGTGAAAGACATTCAGTTATGCTCTCAGAACGGCGTCCACTTCATGCTCAATACGGGCCGTCATTATACGATGATTCCGCCGAAGGTATTTGCGGCGCTTCCCAACGGACTGATCGGGACGATCAACGGTGCCTGCCTGGTGGATCATGAGGGACACGTTCTTCGCAAGCATCCGATGTCAAAGGAAGACATGGATGCGCTGGTTCACTGGTGCGATGTCTATGATGTCGGTCTTGGCTTCAAGTTTGAAGATGCGGTCGCTGCCTACGTGAACTATGAAAAGTTCCGCGACGGCTACAGCCATGGCGATCCGTTTGTGGCTGACAGTATTCTCGACTGTACTGCGACGCGCGATCATCATTGTTCGGTTGGACTGCCTCTGGGAACGTTCATCATCTGCGATGATGCGACGGAGGCGAAGCTGAAGCCGCTGCTGCCGCAGTTTACCTTTGCCTGGAGTGCCTGGAACGGCTTTGATGTGTTTCTGAACAACGTCACCAAGGCCTTGACGGTTCAGGATGCCCTGGAATATTACGGCCTCGGGTGGGAGAATGTGCTTTCCTTTGGTGATGCGGAAAATGATACGGCGTTTCTGGTTGCAGCAGGTTATGGCTATGCGATGGCAAATGCTGTTCCGGAAGTAAAGGCGGCAGCCCGGTATATGTGTGAAAGCTGCGAGGATGACGGTGTCGCAAAGACAATCGAACGCCTCGTTTTAGGAGGAGAAATCAATGATGGACACAAGTGAACTGCTGAAACAATACAACGACTGGAAATTCAAGGTATCTGCCTATGAGATGGCAGTCAGCCTGATCGGCATCGAAGAACAGACCATTGCGCCCTCCGGCGGCAGTGAATACCGCAATGACCGTATGGCTTTTCTGCAGGGCGAGCTGTTTTCTCTTTCGACTTCGGAAGATGCGCTGAAGATGGTCGATGCGGTGAAAAACAATGAGGCAATAGAGGAAGTGACGCGCCGCGAGGCCCAGCTGTTTTCGCGTTCGATGCATAACTTCTGCTGCATTCCCAAGGATACCTATGTAGAGTTTACGAAGCTGCAGGCGGATAACTATCTGCGCTGGAAGAAGGCAAAGGAAGCGGGGGATTACAGCCTGTTTGAAGATTCGCTGGTAGCGATCATTGAGATGGAAAGGAAAATCTACGGCTTCCGTGGAAGCAATGTTCCGCTTTATGATCAGATGCTTGATGAATTTGAGCCCGGCATGAACATGGCCTTCTATGATCGGTTCTTTGATCAGGTGAAGGAGCGGCTGGTGCCCCTGATTCAGCGCGTCGCCAGGGCAGAGGCGATTGATGACAGCTTCCTGTACCTGGATTATCCGATTGACAGACAGAGAGAATATACGGAAAAGTATCTTCTGCCGTATTTGGGCTATACGCCCGACTGGGGCTATGTCGGTGAAACGGAGCATCCCTTTACGGCATGGACCTGCGAGAATGACTGCCGGGTGACGACGAAGTATCTGGAGAACAGTGCCGTTTCCAACATCTTCTCGATCATTCACGAGACGGGACACGCCTGGTATGAACATGACATTGATCCGCGCTTTGACGGCGGCCCCCTGAGCAACAATGTGGGCAGTGCGATGCACGAGAGCCAGAGCCGTTTCTGCGAAAACTATCTTGGCCGCAGCGCTTCGTTCTGGAAGTACTGCTATAAGGATCTGCAGAAGGAGTTTCCGCAGCAGCTTGGCGGCGTGGACGTCGATACATTTGTACGCGCCATCAATGCGAGCCGTCCTTCCCTGATCCGTACGGAGGCGGATGAGCTGACCTATCCGCTGCATATTCTGATCCGCTATGAGATTGAAAAGGGTCTGTTTACGGGAAAGATCAGTACGGCCAATCTGAACAAGACCTGGAACGATATGTATGAGAAGTATCTCGGAGTGCGTCCTGCCAATGATCGGGAAGGCATTCTGCAGGATGTGCACTGGGCGGACGGCAGCTTTGGCTACTTCCCGACCTATGCGCTAGGCTCGGCGTTTGGTGCCCAGTTTCTGCATGCGATGAAGAAGGACATCGATGTGGATGCGGCGCTTGCAGAGGGAAGATATCTTGACTGCATCGGATGGCTGAAGGAACACATTCATCGCTACGGTGCGCTGTATGATGCGGGTACGATGGTGAAAATGGCGAGCGGGGAACCGTTTGACGCCCGTTACTATCTGGATTATCTTGAAGACAAATATTCGCGGCTGTACAGTCTGGGAGACTGAAGATGAAGGGACTTGAAGATCGGATTCGCAAGGAAGGCCGGGTGATCGGTGATTCAATTCTGAAGGTGGACAGCTTTCTGAATCATCAGGTGGATCCGGTGCTGATGGATCATATCGGCGCGGAATTTGCGGATCTGTTTCATGGCGTAACGATCACGAAGGTGCTGACGCTGGAAGCCAGCGGCATTGCGCCGGCGCTTGCGGCTGCCTATCATCTGGGTGTTCCGCTGATCTTTGCCAAGAAGAGCGGTTCCCATAACATCGGCAGTGATGTGTATACGTCGGTGGTTCATTCCTTTACCTATAACCGTGACTATACGGTCCAGGTTTCAAGAGCCTATCTGGCGTCGGATGATCGTGTTCTGATCGTGGACGACTTTCTGGCCAACGGGGCGGCGATCCGCGGCATGATGGAACTGATCGCCAAGGCCGGTGCCAGCTGTGCCGGTGTCGGTGTCGTGGTTGAGAAGGCCTTCCAGGATG
>Ga0256404_1011025_pt1 | contig 12270 bp, 12 predicted proteins | sample RumenRJG_01DNA_FD_185990 | JGI IMG/M metagenome (GOLD analysis project Ga0256404, IMG submission 185990) | Bovine rumen microbial communities from Lethbridge, Alberta, Canada - RJG_01 | ecosystem: Host-associated > Mammals > Digestive system > Stomach > Rumen | place: Canada: Alberta | collected... | reverse complement strand
TAAAATCCTCCTAAAATTTAATTTCACTACTTTTAGAACTATATTTTATATCGTTTCAGCTGCCTAAAAAACTTTATTTTTAAAAAGTGTACTTAAATAATTCATACTGGGTTAGGACTTATGACAGGTTCAAAGTCCTTTGCTCCTAAGAAAATTTCTGAAACAAGCTAAAAGTATCAATATAACTCGAAAACAGACTTGTTAAAGAAGTAAAGCAGAATGTATCATCTCTTAGGTGGTACATTTTTTTTTATTAAATAAAAAAATAGCCTAACACTTGTCATCAAGTATTAAGCTATTTAACTTTTCATCTAGACTTTAGAGTCTAGGCATCGGCATACCGCCTCAAATATTCTATATTTAATATAGCATTTTTGATACGATAAGTCAATCAAAATATAAAAATTTCTTTTTATATTTATATAACTATTATATGCAAAAATGAGATTATTATTGATTATTTTCTAATTTCTGCATTTTATAATGTATAGGTTCAAATATTTGCTCAAACAATTTATTATAAATTTTATCAAAGAATTGATTAGAGGTTTTGCCAAGTCTTGAAATAACTCTATTCTTATCAATATATTTAGCTTCATATAGCATAACGACAGTATTTCTTTGAAAGCCGTCATTAGGTGTTCCAACTTCAAATTCTGGATAGATATTACCATTTTTATCTTTTCTAGGTGTACCACTTGAGCATGGAACTATAAATATTTTTGTAGCAGTTTCTTTTATGACTACAGCAGGATGAATATATGCAAATTCTCTATCATAATTATTCCAACCTAGATCAACTAAAAGAATTTCACCTAAACTATATTTAGTAAAATTATTTTGCCTAGATGCAGATAAATGTTTTTCATTTGACTCTATCCATAAAGCTATTTCATATGCAGACTGTTCAGTTAGTTTGAATTCATAATTTTTTAGAGATGTAAAAAATTCTTTTTTAAGCTTTTCATCTTGCATAAATTTTATATTTTTAAATTTTGTGTCATTTCTTTTGATAAGATTTATAATGTTTTTATTTATATTCATATATATTTATCACTTCCTAATTTTTCCAAATTATATAATGTTTCTGCATAAAAGTCAATATGTTTGAAAACAAAAGTTTGCAATATGATTAAAAATATACTTACAAAGATATAAAGTAATATTAACTTGATTGATTTTTATATCCATCGTCAAGAGAGCCGAGTAGAGTTGTAAATATCTACGTCAACGGAACCAAACAGAACTTTAATCGAATGTTTTCAAAATATTGAAAATAGTGAGATTGAGAGAAAAAATATGCATCAATTTATTAAAAATAGTAAAATTGAGAGAAAAGAAAAATATGAATCATTTTATTGGTTCATATTTTTTTGCTTTTAAGCATTTGTATCAGAAAACAATAAAATGCACCTAAAAAATATCTATTATTTAAAGCAAAAAGATGTTGAAAAAAGGCATATATTATGGTATTATTAACAAAACGAAAAAATATTTAAAAAATAAAATAAAAGGAGCGAAATAATGGTGCTTTTAACATTTACAACAATGTTGATTATTACAATTTTTATATTCACATTTTTAAAAATGATAAAAAAAAATAACTCAAATTATTTTTATCTAATACTACTTGAATTTATTGGAATACTATTAATATTTATATATATTTTAAATGGGATACCATTAAATGATATTGTGTATCTTATTGTGTATTTATTATCAGTATGTATTCCAATAATAATAAATTTATTGGAGAAAAAAGGAATATACATTGATCAAATTATTTCAATATTGAAAGCAAAAAAGCAAAATGACATTTCAAAATTACTTGATATCATTGATAAATATCCTGATAGCTTTATTGCACACAAAACATTAGCAGAAATTTACGAAGAAAAAAAAGAATATGAAAAATCAGCTGATGAATATTTTAGAGCAATTCAGCTTAAAGAAAATGATTACAAAACATACATTAATCTAGCAAATATGTTAATAAAAAATAATAGCAATGAGCAGGCAAGTGAAGTACTACAAAAACTATTATCAATAAAACCTGACTATATTGAGGGGACGTTTTTATTAGGAAAAATATACTATGAAGAAGGAAAATACAAAGAAGCAATAAGCGTATATAACCAATCATTAAATTATAATCCAAGCAATTACTATTTGTACTATAATTTAGGAATGGTTTATACAAGATTAAATGATTTTCAAAAAGCAAAAGATTGTTATAAAAAGGCTGCAATTATTAATTCATTAACAGATATTTCGAACTTAAACGCAGGACAAATTTATATGATATACAAAGATTATACAAAAGCAGAAGAGTACTTTTCAGAAACAATACAAAGTGAAGATGACAAGATTTCAGCTTACTCATATTATAATCTTGCTAAGATAAGACTAATACAAAATAACAAAGAACAAGCAATAAAATATATAAATATGGCAATTGAAATATATCCTTCTATTATAAAAAGAGTAGAAAATGATGACTTATTTATACCTATTTTGGCTCAAATAAAAAATCAAAAAGAAAAAGATGTAGAAACAAAATTAGAAAAGAATCAAGAAAATATAATTAAATATCTTGGAAATACGTTTGAGGTAGTAGAAACCTTAACAAATGATGTTGCAAACCATAAAACAATAGAAGATAAGGAAATACAGAAATAGGAAGAAAAATAACACATAAATAATTAAGATACAAAAATAGAAAAATAATACATATATAATAGAAATAAAAAACGTAGAGACAAAAAAAAATACACAGATAAGGAACTACATAGATAACCAAAAAAATTATAATTCATAAACTATGAATAATGGGAGGTTTTATGAATTATAATTTTTTTATTATTGGAGGAGACAAAAGAAATTTATTTTTAGCAAAAAAATTATCGAAAGATGGAGAAAACGTTAAAGTATTTGGATTCGATAGAATAAATGACGAGTTTTTTGCAAATAATAACATAAAAAAAATAACAAATGAAAAAGAGTTATTAAATGAATTAGAAGAAAGAGAAACACAAGCAAAATCAAAAGAAATAGAAAGAAAAACAGAAGCTGAAGATAAAGAATTACCAAGAGAAACAATATTTGAGAATAATTTAAAAATAGATAAACAAAATATAAAAATAATTATAGGACCAATACCATACTCAACAGATGGTAAAACTCTATATGCACCATTTTGCAATAAAAAACTAGATATTAATCTGCTAAAAGATAAAAAGATAATTGCAGGAAAAATACCTAAAGAAGTAGCAGATATAGAAAGTATAGATATTCTTGAAAACGAATATTTTACAATAAAAAATACAGTTCCAACAGCTGAAGGTGCAATAGCAAAAGCAATAGAGTTAACAGAAATAAACATTGACAAATCTAATATTATGGTTTTAGGATTTGGAAGAGTAGGTAAAACTTTATGCTATAAATTAAAAAATCTTGGAGCGAATGTTTATGCTGAAGCAAGAAAAGAAAGAGATTTAGCATGGATAGATGTATTTGGATATAATGCAATACCATTAGAAAAAATAAATGAAAATATTTGTAAAATGGATATAATTTTCAACACAATACCAGAATTAATTTTAGACAAATCAAAATTAATATTAATGAATGAAAAAACTTTAATTATAGACCTTGCTTCAAAACCTGGGGGCGTAGATTTTGAAAGTGCAAATAAAATGGGGATAAAAGCAATTTTATACTTAGGCATACCAGGGAAAATAGCAAGCGAGTATGAAGCGGAATTAATTAAAGAAGTGGTATACAAAGAAATAAAAAGAAAAAACAAAACATAAGAAAGATTACAAAAAAGTTACAATTTTTACAAATGAATTACATTATAGTAAATAGTATTGACTAAAATAAAAAATAATTATAAACTATTCATGAAATTGGGAAATTATTTGTCTCATTTTGTAAAAATATAAGAAAGGTAGAAAGTTTGCTATGCAATATTGTTTAGGTATAAGCATTGACGATAAATTTATTAGATATGCGAAAGTTCAAAAAGAAGATAATACTTTTAAAGTTGAATCATATGGTATAAATTCATATAATGGTGCTGACCTTAATAAAAAAATTACACAAATTATACAGGAAACTGATAGTAGCAAGGTTCCTATAAGCATTGATGTACAAAATGAGAGATACTATTTTTTCAATTTTTTTGGAGTAAAGAATAAAACATATGCAAAAGAAGCAATACAAACAGAATTTGAGTCTTTTTGCACAGAAAATCATATAAACAAAAACACAGTTGATGGAAGATATATTTATACAAAAAATATTGATACTCTAGATCAAAATAAAGCAATCTATATTTATGAAAGCAAGGGGGAAATTGAGGAAAGACTAAACCTATTTAAAGGAACAAAAGTAGTATCAGCAACACCTGATGCAATTGCAATTCCAAATATCGTTAATATTGAACCTGATAAAAATATTATGGTTGTTGATATAGGCGATAATACTAAAATAACAACAATAATAAACAAGAATATATATAATGTAGATATATTGAGTGAAGGACTGAAAGAAGCATTTGATACAATAAATTTAAAAGAAAATTCAATATTGAAAACATATGAAGTATTAAAAAATACAACTATCTACACCATGGACATGGACACAACATCAAATAAGGAAAACGATGAATATTTACAATATATTGTTCCATCATTATATAAGGTGGCACAGGAAGTGCTTAATATTACAAAAAATTACAAAAGAATAGATCAAATTTATTTAACAGGATATGCCACTGTAATAAACAATATTGAATTATATTTTCAAGAATATTTTAAGGAAAGCAAAGTTGAAATATTAAAGCCATTTTTCATTGAAAAAAATGACAGAACAAATATAAAAGATTATATTGAAGTAAATCAAGCAATAGCATTAGCTTTACAAGGAATGGGCTATGGTGCAAGAACAATAAACTTTAGTAGTGATAAAAAAGCAGATGAAATAAAATCAATGCTTTCAATGAATATGTCTGATATTATAAATTATTTTAAAGTACAGAAGGCGAATAATGGTAAAGATAAAAATAAACCAAAATTAAAGTTAGACTTTGGATTTTTAAGCAATAAATTTAGAAAATTAGATTCATCTCTAATGAATGCAATGGTATCAATACTTATTATTACAATACTTTATTGTGCAGGAAGCATATGGGTAAGCAAACAAATTGCATCAGAAAACAATAAAATTAGTGACAATGTTTCATATACACAAGAGCAAATTGCAAAAGCAACAGATGATGATTCAAAAATAAATACAAAAACAAATGATTATAAAAGATATAAAAGTAATTTGGAAAATACGAGTAATGTTATAGAAACCAAAAGAAGCAGAAAAAATCAAATTACAACATTACTAAATAAAATAGTATATACAATTCCAAAAGAAGTACAATTAACTGAAATTAAAAATGTAGAAAAGGATGGTAAACAACATATTTATATTTCAGCACAATCAAAAAAATATGAACAACTGGCATATTTTAAAGCAAAATTAAAAAATGCAAATATTCTTGATAATGTAACATCTAATGAAGGAACAAAATCAGGAGACGTTGTTACTACTATTATAGAAGGTGACTTAAGAAACTATTAAAATGATTTCAGTATGTAAAATCTACACATAAAAAATTATGCTAATTATAGAAAAATGAAAGGAAAATGTAATGAAGAACATATTATTGACAATTTTAACAATATTAATAACTGTGATAATGGTTATAGTAATGAAATCTGGAATAAATATTGGTTCATTACATATACTAGGCTTTCAAGGAATTGCTGAGGAAAATCAAAAACTATTGGATGCAATTGAACAATCAAAACAAAAGAATAATGAATACACGGCAAAATTACAAACAATAAATAGTGATTCTGAAAAACTTGCAACTGCTAAAAAGGAATATTTTGATTTAGTACAAGTAAGTACAACTAGTGAAATACAAGAGGCAATGCAAATAAAGTCATATAGGGTAGAATATTTATGGAGTAGAGTTGGAAATCATGCAACAAAAGAAGGAGTAAAAGTAAAAATGGAAATTGCTTCTTCAAGTATTGGAGATTCAGCATATAAAGATTTAAAATTCACGGTTAATGGAAATTATTTAGCTATTACAAATTTTATATATGATCTTGAAAATGATGAAAGCCTTGATTTTACAATAGATGATTTTGATATGAAATCTGATGTTGCTTCATTTACTGTTAAAGATGTAAAGATAATACAAGAAGAAAAGAGTAGCATGCCAGAAAACCAAAATACAGTTGAAAATTCAAATAATACAAATAACACAAATAATACAAACACAGTTTCAGAAACAGAAACACAAAAGACTGAACAAAGAACAAATGCAATAGTAAATGCATTTACACCAAATAATTAGAGTAAAAGAAAGGATTTATAATTGTGAAAAAAACATTAAAACAAGTAATGATAGTATTTTTAACTGTTGTAACAGTTGCATTAGTGTTTGCAATAATACTTTACAAATATATTCCAACAAATAAAGTAATTCCTACAAAGGTGCCTGCATATTCAACCCCAGAAAGCGTTGAAGCAGAAATAAAGGAATCAAATACTGAAGCTGAATTTGCAAGTGAAAACCAGGTTTATGAAATTACTGATTCTGATTTATCACAATATCAATCGAAAAGAAGCTATAACCCTGGAAAATCAGATCCATTTAAAGAATATTCAGAAACAACAAATGATGGTAATAATGGCACAAGTAATGCACAGAACGGGAGCTCAGATACCAATAATGGAAAAACAACTAGTAATGATGGCAAAACAAGCAATGGAGAAACTGGTACTGAAAATAAAAACGTAACAGATAATTACTATAAGGCATCAGGGATAGGGACAGGCTCTAAGTAAAAAGAATGTAATAGACATGAATAGTTTATTAGATTAAAATAATTTTAATTAGGTTATATTTATAAAAATAAATATATACAAAATAAAAACTAAGGAGGGATTTAAAATGTTTAAGAAAGAAAGAGGTATTACACTTATAGCTTTAATTGTTACAATTATAGTATTATTAATATTAGCAGGTGTTACAATAAGCTTAGCTGTAAACAATAATGGTATATTTACTAAGGCTAAAACAGCAGGAAATACTTACCAAAAAGCACAATACAACGAAGAAACTGGAATAAACACTGCAGACACAGAAATGCAAAATATTATGAACGAATATAATTTAAACTAATAGATGTATATATTGCATTTTTAATAAGGGTTACTAAAAAAATATATTGGTAACCCTTATTACTCTAAATTATTAAATAAGTTAATTTATATTGGCTTATATTAATTTATATAAATATATTAGTTTATATAAATATATATCAGCTTAATAAATATATATTAATTTATTTAATAATTTAATATTTAAACTAATTAAAAGAGATTAAGTTAAATAAAACTAAAATAAATTTATATTTAAACTTGTGGGGGGTATTGTAATGAACATTGCATTATATATTTTAATATTCATTATTGGAACATTAGTTGGCAGTTTTTTAACATTGGCTACATATCGTATTCCATTAAATCAAGATATAACACATAAGCGTTCATATTGCCCTAATTGTAATCATAGACTTAAATTTTGGGATTTAATTCCTGTATTTAGTTATATATTCCTTGGTGCAAAATGTAGATATTGCAAAAAAAAGATAAGTCCCAGATATTTTCTAATAGAAGTATTTTGTGGTTTATTATTTGTCTGCCTAGCATGGTCACTTAAATTTAATGTACATGATGGAATTAGCTCAATACAGATTATAGAATTTGTTATTGGCGCTTTATACATTATATTTTTATTTTTAGTTGGACAAATTGATAAAGAAAAAAGAATTATAGATAAAAGAGTTCTAATTTATGGATTTATAATTTCAATATTAAAAGTGATATCAGACTATTTTATTTCACAGAGCGAGAATGCTACATATAATTTAAATAGAATAGTATTTTATCTAGTTTTTATTATTGTTTTGAATTTAATAAGTATAAAAAGAAAAGAAAAAGAGAATTATTATTTAAGTTTAATGATGGTATGTATTATTATGAGCATTTTTACTTATGAAATAACTACAATTTTGTCAATAATTTATGCTATTTTAATAGTTGCAATTATATTATTAATAAATAAGCTTTTTAATGAAAAAAATGATGTCAAAATGAAAAAAAATGAAAAAATGCCAGTTACATTCTATTTAGCTATTTCAAACATCTTTATTGTGTTAATTGCAATTTTATGTGAGTGAGGAAATTAAATGAAAATAAAAAAAAGTGAAAGAGGCGAAGTTGCTTTAAATGATTATATGATTGCTATTGCTATATTTATGATTGGGGCAGTTACAGTTTCATATTTATATATAAATATTTATAAGCTTTCAGCCAAAGTAAAAATAGATGAAGCAGTAATAGGATATATAACAGAAATTTGTGAACAAATAGATTTAATATCTTATGAAAATGTTTCTACAGTTGAACAAGTAAATGATGAAATTATTAATAATACTTTAAAGAATACGCCAATCAAAGATTTAGTAAAAATTGAATGCACAGAGGTAGAAAAATTTGATGAGGCTAATACAACAGAGTATAAAAATTATGTAGAAAGAATACATTTAAAAATAATAATAAAATATGAATCATTAAATAAAAATACTAGAGAGTATTATATTAATAAAATAAAAGTCAAAGAAATTTAAAAATACAATAAAATAATAAATTAATAAAGGAGAAAAATGAAAAAGGAAAACGGAATTACGTTGGTTACCCTTATTGTATATTTAATGATCGTATCAGCAATATTAGCAGCTCTAACAAATCTGAGTAGCCACATATATAAAAATATAAATAAATTAGGAATCGAAAATCTATCAGCAGAAGAGTTTAATAAATTTAATGTTAATTTTGTAAAAAGTGTAAAAGCAAATAAAAATGCAACAGTAACAAATAATAACCAAAATGTAACAATTGAATTTGATGATGGAACAACATACAATTATATTAATGGAGAAAATTCTATTTACAAAAATAAAATAAAAATTGCAAAAAATATTAATTATTTTACTGCATATGTACAAAATATTAATAATAAAAATGTTATACATGTACAAATTGGTACAGGGAAAAAAGATACTGCTGTTTTTGGAAAAACAATAAATTATGTATTAAAATATTGGTAATTGAATGAAAGGAAATAAAAATGGCTAGTAATAGACAACCTTTAGGAATTGAATTAGTAAAAAGGGGAATTGTTAAGCAAGAAGATATTACACAAGCTTTAGAATATCAAAGAGAACATCCAGAAGAAAAACTTGGTGATATATTGTACAAATTAAATGTAGCAGATCCAGAAATATTGCTTAAAGCAATTGGAGAGATATTGATTGAAAAAACAATATATTTAAAACCTAATGATATTAAAGTTAATATTGAAGACTATATTCCATTAGATACTGCAAAAAAGGCACTTGCAATTCCATTTGACATTGATGGCGGAACGATAAAAGTATGTTTTGCTAACACAACTAATGAAAAAGAGATAAAGAGTTTAAGACTTTCTTTATTAAATAAAGGTCTGATAATGGATAGGTATATTACCTTCAAAAAAAATATTGAAGATATATTAAGAACACTTGAAACAAGTGCTTCTGAAATAGATACTGATGCCAATGTAACAACAATTGTGGATAACATTATAAGAGGTGGAATGAAAAAAAGAGCCAGTGATATTCATATTGAGCCAATGGCAGATTCAATAAGGGTAAGATACAGAATTGATGGTATTTTAACTGAGGTTGCTAAAATAGAAAAGGAGAAACAACCACAAATTGTTGGTAGATTAAAATCACTTTCAAATATGCATCAAGAAAAACAAGAACCTCAAGATGGAAGAATAATAGCATATCCAGATTATAACATTCGTTCTTCATCACAAAAAAATATTTATGGTGAAAAATTTGTTTTAAGACTTTTGAAAAAAAATCAAACTATAAAAAGTATATTTGATTTAGGATTTCCAAATGATCCAGTATTACTAAAAGAAGCATTTGATAAAAGAAATAGTATTACTGTTATTGCAGCTCCAACTGGAGAAGGTAAAACTACCACACTTTATAGTGCAATGACATATTTAAACAAGCCACAAATAAATGTTACTACAATTGAAGATCCAGTTGAAATAAGGATTCCTGGACTAAACCAAATTGAAGTTGATCCAAAAACTACATTTGCTATGTCTTTAAGAACTGTTTTAAGACAAGATCCAGATATTATTCTTGTAGGAGAAATAAGAGATAATGAGACTGCAAAAATTGCAGTACAAGCTGGTCAAACTGGTCACTATGTATTATCTACTATTCACACTACAGATGCTGTTGAAGTAATATCAAGACTTAGAGAAATGGATGTTTCAAGTTATGATATATCAAGTACAGTAGCTACTGCAATTTCACAGAGACTTGTTAGAAAGCTATGTACCAAATGTAGAAAACCAAGAAAATTTAATGATAAAGAAAAGGAAATAATCAATAAAATTGGTGAAAAGTATGGAGTAGATTTTAAGGTGGATGACGCATTAACATATGATCCTGTGGGATGTGAAGAGTGCAATAATAGCGGATTTTATGATAGAATTGCAGTTTTTGAGACTTTACTTTTTACTGACAAAATAAAAGAATTAATTGTAAATGATGCTTCTACAATAGAAATAAGAAAAGAAGCATTAAAAGAAAGCTATAAACCATTAGTAGTTGAAGGAATTAGAAAAGTAATTAATGGAATAACAACATTGGAAGAATTAAATAGGAAATTACTATTTTATTAAAAGCTAAATTATAAGTTTGGAAAAATAAAAGAAAAAACACAATGCAAACAAAAATTTTATCACAAAATATATAATATAAATAAATGGTTTATGGGTGAATCCAATTAAAAACTCAAATTTATTTTACAAGGAATATATTTGGAATGATTAATGTAAATGAAATAATAAACAAAGCAGTAGAGAGTGGTGCTTCAGATATTCATTTTATAAGTGGACTAAAGCCAACTCTTAGAGTTAACAGAGATTTAATTCCTATTGAAGAAGAAAAAATAATATCAGATGATGATATGTGGGATATATATGATTTCTTTTTAAGTGGAAATGTTGATAGAGATAAATTATTTAGGGAAAAGAAAGTTCTAGATTGCTCTGCTGAAATAGGTGACGTAAGATTAAGAGTAAATGTATCATATTCAAATGCAGTACCAGTTATTACAACTAGAATAATAAGAAATACATTGCCAAGATATGAAGATTTAGGAGTTCCAGATATTGTAAGAAAAATGACAGAACAACCACAAGGACTAATATTAGTAACTGGAAAAACTAATTCTGGTAAATCAACAACATTAAATGCATTAATAAATTATATTAATGAAACACAAAATAGAAAAATATTAACACTTGAAAGCCCAGTAGAGTATAGACATAAATCAAAAAAGTCTATAATCATTCAAAAGGAAGTAGGAGTAGGTGGAGATATACCTACATATAGTATAGGTACAAAGAACTCTTTAAGAGAGGATTGTGATATTCTAGTAATTGGAGAGATTAGAGACAGAGAAACAATGGATGCCGCCATTGAAACAGCTGAATCTGGACATTTAGTAATAGGAACTTTGCATACAAAATCATGTGCTGAAACAATTGATAGAATGATTAATTTCTATGAGGTAAGAGACCAGGCTACTATTAAATATATGATTGCATCAATACTTAAACTTGTTATTTCTCAAAGACTAATTAAAAATAAAAGAGGAACATTAACATTAATTCCAGAAGTAATGGTTGTAGATAATATAATTGCAGGAATTATAAGAAAAGATAAATTGAGCGTATCTGAAATAGAAGACGCAATTCAGAGTTCATCTGGAAATGGAAACATAGGTTTAATAAATTCTTTAGCGGAATTATTTGTAAAAGATGTTATTACATTAGATCAAGCAAAAGCACAAATAGAAGCAAAGAATGTAGAAATATTAAATAGAACAATTATGCAATTAAAAATAAAAAAGCAAGAAGAAGAGAATAATCAACCAAACAATATGTTTGGAATGTATTAAAATTAAAAGGAGGAGCTTATGCCAATATACACATATAGAGCAGTTGACAAAAATGGAATAGTATTAACAAGCAAAGTCCAGGAAAAAAGTAAGCAAAATTTA
>Ga0256404_1011021_pt1 | contig 12273 bp, 11 predicted proteins | sample RumenRJG_01DNA_FD_185990 | JGI IMG/M metagenome (GOLD analysis project Ga0256404, IMG submission 185990) | Bovine rumen microbial communities from Lethbridge, Alberta, Canada - RJG_01 | ecosystem: Host-associated > Mammals > Digestive system > Stomach > Rumen | place: Canada: Alberta | collected... | reverse complement strand
GGTTCCCGGACCCCCTTCTACAATCAGCACTCTTTTTTTATCATCCAGATAGGATTCCCGTGCCATCTTGATTGCAAGTTCATAGGCAATCTTCTGCTCATCAATCATCACGAATTCCTTATTGCCCTCAAGCATGCTTGAAAGGGTGTCCTGAAGCTTTTTGGAAGGTTTGATCTTTCCATTGTCGATTCTCATCAGGATGTCTGAACTGTCGCCGTACTTTATGTATTTCTTAATGAAGTTCCTTAGCTTCAGGGCATCCCTCTTTCCGTACAAAGGTGCCCGTGAGCAGTAGTCATCATAGATTTCATCAGTTAAAGGATCGTCATCCTTAAAATCATAATTATGCAAATAGGCACATGGGAAAAGATTGATTTCATCCTCTTCAACAGTCTGGTTGAAGTTTTTAAGCAGTGATGCGTATGACCATACCTGATATGATGGATGGGTGGTTTCCCTAAGTCCTCCTCCCAGAATGGTCTTTACCACCCCATCCTTCCCCTCAACTTTTTGAGCTTCAGACCATTGCTTGAGCTCGATGATTACCACCGAATCGTCCTGAAACTGATTAAGGCCAGTCAGGATAAAATCAATTCTCTTGGATGTTGTGGGGATGGTGAATTCAATGGCCACGCCGCAGTCATCGGGAATTTCGCAATCCTCCAGAACTCGATACATATACTGCATTGAGTTTTCCCAGGACATTATCTGTGATTTTGGAGACTTTCCAATCTTCTGCTGATAGATGTCATATATCTCATCGGTTATTGAACCTGAAAAAACCGAATCCACAAACTCGCCCTTAGTGGCTTCATAAACTATCATTTTTCATAACTCCGTATATTTCAGGGCATTGCCCTTTGACTTGTCGACCGGATACTTAACTGCATTTTTCGCCATTTTCATATGGATTATTTCCTTAATGTCAAAATCCATCGCATCCGCCATGTATATGCAGTAGATCAGCACATCGGCCAACTCATCGCCGACTTCGGATTTGTCTATTTCCTTTCCCCACTGGAAGTGCTCCAAAAGCTCAGCGGCCTCGATTGATATTGACTTTGCAAGATTTTCAGGAGTGTGGAACTTTTTCCAATCCCTTTCCTCCTGAAACCTTATCAGCTCATCATGAATTTCGCGCATAAACTCAAAACCATTTTTCATTAGTTACATTATTATATCAATATTGTAATATTTACATATTTGTAAATTCAATATACAATCAGGTGAGCATATGGAAAAATTTATGTATAAGATTCATGAGTTCATGGGCATCGACAACTATGAGGTGCTATGTGAAAATCCGGACCATGAGGAATCCACAATCTATTTCTCAAACAATATCCTTTTTGGATTCATTTATCTCAAGTTGGTGGATTGTGCATTAATGCATTCCAAGGAAGACATCCTGAAAAGCCATCAGGACAAAAGTGATTTATACAGTGCGGCACGCTATCCGAGCGGAGAATCCTTAGGCTTTTACAACACTTCCGAATATGATTTGGAAAGATTGTCAGATTGCTCAACTGAGGCAGAGTGCAGAGACAGGTTAACCGACTACATGGAAGGGTTCAGCGACAAAGTCAAATGCGTTTTTGACGAGATTGACTTCAAGAGCGTCATTGACTTCCTGTTCAAAGTCAAGATGACCCTGCCTATGGTCCGCATGGTCCACGACACTCGCCTTGAAATCCATCGCTTTTCCAGCTACTCCAGCTTCATGGACATATTTGGAGAGTTCATCAGATTGCTGTGGCGGGATGAAATCTACATGTTGAGCTTCAGCCCGATATCCAACAATGACCCACTAAGCTCATACCATTATATTCCAGAACCGGTTGATGAATATGGCAGTTTCTTAAGCAAGTTGCTTTTAACTGATGCGGATTTTAAGGATAAACATTCAATAAGGATATATGACCCAAATTCCAATGGAGCATACATACTTCACAAGGTAAAAAAGGAAATTGTAATAGATAATGTTGAGCTCTACGGAAAGTCAGTGAAAAATGAAACTGAAATCATAAGGCATGCAAAGAATTCGGTTTCCAAAAGGGACTCATATGACATTGATGACGCAACGATACTGGACATTGGGGACAGCATATTTTCGATACCTGAAATAAGCTCATATTCCGATTTCAATCTGATTATATCCAATTACCTATATACGGAATACGAAGAGCATAGGGAAATCCTTAAAGCATTTACCAAAAAATCCGATGGCGACACCAAATTGGCAATTGCGCTCAATTCCCTTGACGACTTCCTCAGCGAATTGGAAGGCATCATAAGAAATGACAATCTGGAAGCAATCATATCATTCAAGAACCATTACATACTGGTTGCAAATTTGAATAAATCTGAAAGGAAAAAAGGCAAATTCCTGTTAATAGACCAGTCCGATGCCGACTTGAATGATGAGCTGATTGAAAAGGAAAACAAGCAGGCATTCGCCAGCGACCATTATGATGCATGGTATGGAAACAATTGGAAACGACTATCAGAAAGGGATTATAAACATATGCGAACAATATTGGAATCATATGAATACTTTGGCGACACAATCAATTCAAAATTAATCGACAACAAGGATTATGATGAGGAGATGCTGAAGATAATGCTAAATTAGCCAGTCTTCAATCAAGATAATTCCATTAACTGAAATAGTTGCATCCCCCTTCAGGATAATTCAATTAGTTCATATTGCCTGTTAGGTTTATGAAATAATCGTAAACTGGATATGGTCCCAATGCATCACCAATTACTCAAAACATGACATTCTGATATGAACAACATATAAATGATACATAACAATGATTAAATTTAACTTTTCATAAACTATGTGATGAATGTATGGATGAAAAATTTTAGGTGAATTAGTTGGAACAATTAGATTAGTGGATGATGAAAGAAAAAAACAAAAGAAATAAAGGAATTTATAGAAACTATGATTAAAATATATAATGTTTCTCATTATACTAAAATTGGAAACAATTTATTGAGAGCAAATCAACAATGCATGATTGATGAGATTCAATTTAGGACAGATTATTATGGTTGACAAATTCAGCAAGGAAACACGTAGCAAGATCATGTCAAAGATTAGGGGCAAGGACACAAAGCCAGAGATTCTTGTCCGCAGCTACCTGTTCTCGAAAGGATTAAGATTCAGAAAGAATGACAGGAGATATCCCGGAAGCCCCGACATTGTGCTTCCCAAATACAACACTATGGTGTTCGTTCATGGCTGCTTCTGGCATCTTCACGACGGGTGCAAGTATGCCAAAATGCCTAAATCAAATGTGGAGTACTGGGAGAACAAGCTCTACGGAAACAAGGCGCGTGATGAACGCAACCAAAAGAAGCTGGAAGATATGGGATGGAATGTCATCACCATATGGGAATGCGAACTGAAAAAGGACAGGCGCGAAAGGACGCTTGAGGAACTGTATTCTCAAATAATATCCATACTGCAACCCTAAAACGTTATCATATGGTATGGTTGAATAAATTTCATATAATCAATAATAATTCCCATGCTAAAAAAAAATAAGGAAACTATTCATAATCATGACTGTAATCCACATCACCGTAATCATAGTTGTCGGAAAATGAATAGTATTCCGGTTCTTCCTCATAATCTCGAACGCTAACACATCTCTTGTTAATTCTTCTATGTTCACTATAAAACATGATATTCCCTCTTTAAAAATTATTGTCAATTACTTTTTTATTCATTCCAGTATTTAAACCGAATCAGAGAGCATTTGATAAGTAATATATAACCATATGAAAATTCCAATAGACCAACAGAATCAATGAAAAAAATATTTACCTGATATTTTTATTGAATAAAATTATTTTGAAGTGGAAATTAGTTTTAATAAAATATTTATAAATTGGAATTAAGAATATATATTATGTAATAACTTGTGTTTAATAATTTAATTAATTATTAATCAAATTCAATTTATGAAAGGAGCAAAAATAATGCGTTTAATGTGTCCTAAATGTTTTTCAGAAGTTGACAGAAGTGATAGTTTTTGTATGAATTGTGGAAGTAGACTGGAATTTAGTCCAGATGGACTTAGTGTTAGTACAGATATGACAGTATACACATGCCTATTTTGTGGAGCACTTATGGATAATATTAACATGCCTTGCAGCAATTGTGGATTTAGTTTTGAGGTTCCTAAAATTAATTATAATATAGTCAAACCTCTTGTAAATGCATTTATAGATTTATTTAATAAAATACAATCAAAATTATGTGAAAAATTACCTTATTCAACATACATAGATAATATAATTAAATCTCCATTTGGGGACCATTTCAAAAATCAAATTTTTGAATATCTCTGTTATTTATGTGCTGCAGACGACATAGTTGCTATCAATGAAGTTTATTTCATAAATAGCATTTTAGATTCATTTGAAACAACAGAGGGAATAATAAGTTATCACAACTCTAGAAATGGAGAATATTTTAGTGTATTCCACATCCAATTTGCTATTTTGCATGAATATGAAATTTCTGAATTATATGAAACTCCCTCTAACATAATCTCTTTACTAAATGGAATGTATGCGCATTCAAATTTCGCATCACCCCTACCTGAAAATCCAACTATCACTGAAATTTTAGCAAGACTCTATGAGGACATTGGAAAACTATTCATATGGGCCGATGGAAATACTACTCCCAGTGAAGAAATTTTTTATGAAGAATGTGTTAAAAATCTTAAATCCGATGTCAATAATATTGATTCAATGTATAAATCATGTTTAAACAGTATCCCTACAGAAACAAATGTTGTAAAATCTGACAACATTAATGGCACAAGTTACGATTTAGATGATGATAAAACATTAAACGAATATATAGAAGAATTAAATAAATTAATAGGTTTAGAAAATGTTAAAGGAGACGTTAATTCTTTGATTAATCTAATTCAAGTTAGACAAGTTAGAGAACAAAGGGGAATGAAACAACCCCCAATGAGCTTACATTTAGTATTTTCAGGAAATCCCGGAACCGGAAAAACAACAGTAGCAAGGTTACTGGCAAAAATATATCATAAAATGGGATTGCTATCAAAAGGACATTTAATTGAAACAGATCGTAGTGGATTAGTTGGTGGATATATTGGACAGACTGCAATTAAAACACAGGAGGTTATTCAAAAGGCCATGGGAGGAATTTTATTTATAGATGAAGCATATACTCTTTCTTCATCAAAAGATGAACAAGATTATGGCCAGGAATCAATCGACACAATATTAAAAGCCATGGAAGATAATAGGAATGATTTAATTGTTATTGTTGCAGGCTATCCTAATTTAATGCAGGGATTTTTACAGTCAAACCCCGGATTGCAATCCCGATTCAACAAATTCATTTATTTTGAGGATTATACTGCTGATGAATTATATATGATATTTAAATCAATGTGTGATGAAAATAATCTTATTTTAGAAGATAAAGCAGATGAATTTGTAAAAACTCATTTCATAGAAGTATTTGCCAATAGAGGAGATAATTTTGCTAATGGAAGAGATGTGAGAAATCTATTTGAAACCGTATTGGCTAATCAAGCCAATAGAATAGCATCTAATCTTGATGTTTCTGATGAAGAATTAAACACCCTTAAATATGAAGATTTTAACTAACAAAGTGATACAATGAATGAATTAAAATGTGAATTATGTGGAGGTAACAACCTTGTAAAACAAGGAGGTGTTTTTGTTTGCACCTCCTGTAATGCAAAATACACAGTTGAAGAAGCTAGAAAAATGATGTTCAATGAAGAACAACCAGAAAAAAATGTTGATTCTCCAAACTTAACAAACCTATATGAATTAGCAAGAAAAGAGTTAAATTCCAATAATTTTTCTGCTGCATGGGAATATTACAAGCAGATCCTTCTTAAAGATCCGAAAAGTTGGGAAGCACTTTTTTATACAATATATTGCAGGTCTAAAACTATACATCTAGAAGAATTTATCACATTTCAAGGAATAATTATTAAAACTTATAAAAAGATCTTAATTTCAATTAGGGATGAAATAAAAGATGAAAACAAACAAAAAGAAGCAATTGAACAAGTAACCGATAAAACAATTGAAATGACTGATAAATTTTATAATATTTCAAAACATCATTATAATATGGAATTAGACCCTAACTTAAGATTAGAAAGAAGATACATTGAAGAATATGTAGAGAGATGTGGAAATTCTGAATTAATATTGAAACTATTTGGTAATGCATTAATTTCATTATTTGGAATTAGATATTCTGATTCTGCAGTAAAAGTATGGAAACAATTTATTAAATATCGTATGACTAGAATTCCAAATATAAAAGATACACCAGAATCTCAGAAAATAGTTAATGAATATTCATCTAAAATAAAGATTTATGATTCAACATATGTTACACCAGAATATCAAGAACCTGAAATGTTTTTTCCTAAAAAAGAAAAGAAAAAAGGATTTTTTGGACGTTTTAGATAAAAAAAATATAATATCAACACTTAAAGCTAAAAAAGTTGTTAAATTTGAATTTTTATTTTATTTGAATGTATCTTTTTTAAAATTTAATATTTTTTAGATATTATTATTTTGAATACTTTTTTATTCAAATTGAGGATTAAACGATGAAGAGATATTTAATCAATATCTCCCTTTAACTTTTTTTTAGAATTATCTCATGCAGCCATCAAGATAATCCCCAATTTCTTTTTCTGTCATGTTTGGCCAGTTTTGCATTATTCCTTCAGCAAGAGTATTCAGATAACGCTGACTCGGTTCACTGTAATCATGGAGAATCTTTTTGGTTACGGTTTTTATTTCAAAACCATCACTGCCCAAGTCAATGACATCCCCATACCATCCCTTACCTTTTTTAGGACATTTGCCCCCATTTTCCTGAGCTACAATATGCCTGAATTGATTCTTGGTTATGAGATATGCAACACCAAGTGCGTTTCCTTTTTTGGTTACATCAAGAAATGAAACGCCTCCACTCCAGTGCGGAGAATATTCTCCGAAATACATGTCATAGCCAATCTCAATAACTTTGACCGCTACCGGATCTGAAGTGTCTTCACAGGAAGGATAATGTCTATTGCCCACATATCCTCCTTTAATGTATTTCATGAACCTTTCTTTTGACATGTTGCTTCCGTAGGAAACATACCATACATAGTCATCTTTCCATGCAGGTATCCTTTCAAGGCCGGAAACATCCCTGAGGTAGACATAAATGAATGCGAAGGTGGATTTTCCGTTGAGGTTTACCCTTTCGCATTTTTTTATGTAGAGCCTGCCTTCCCCTTCAAGTCTGTCAATAGCTGGAATGTCTGCTAACGGGACTTGGTAAAGCTCGCCTATTGCAAGGCCGTCTCCAGGCACAATTGCCGGATACCATCCGACATTGTACATGTCATACCCTTTAGCGAATGCCTTTCCAAGGCAGGTGCTCTCATCGAGGAAATGATGATTGTCTTCGCCGCTTAGAAGTGTTCCGTAGACAAAGACCTGCCTTTGGGAGAAATATTCATTGATGCTTCTGATTTCATCCTCATAGCTTTCGCCCCAGGATCCTGTAAATTTGCCTTCAGATTCCCTTTGATGGAATTGGGAGATGATGTCCTCAATCATCTCGGTGAATTCAGGGCATATTTCAGGATAAAGGTCAATGAATTCCCTGAGTCCTGCCTTGATGAAGATGTTCAATGCCTCAATTTGGCCTTTGAATGCATCATATCCATGTCCGCGCAAGTTTCTTGCACAGGATATCCTAAGTCCTTCAAGAAGTGCGGATTTTTCCTTTTGAGTGAAGGAGTCATGGTCTGTAAGGCATGCCTTCATGAGGACTGCAGTGCAGAGGTATGTTGGAATCCAGCAGAAGTCGACCCTTGCATCAGTTGGGATGTCATAGGAATCGAATAGCTTGAAGCTTCCGCCATCATCCTGGAAATCAAGGATTGCATTGAAGTTTTTCTTCCATCCGATATCCCTGAAGTCAACCTCCTCTTCTAAAAAGGTTTCCAAATCGGAAATTATTTTGGAAAGTTCGTCAAGTCTAGGTTCATCGTGTTTTTGTCTTTTTAAAACTAACATATTCATGGTGATAGCCTCTTAAATTTTGTTTAGAAAAAATATTGTTCTAAAAACTTTGGTGTATAGTTTTTAGATAATATTAGATTGTTGTTAATCATATATAAATTTATTGGTAATTTTGTATAAAAATAAAAAAATTTTATCTCCAAATATAATGCATTATCATGATTTCTTGATAATACAAAATATAATATTAAACAATATGATAAAAATATCATTAAATATTGAATAATTTATTCAATTAGAACTGTCACTTGCTTCATGTCTGGAATTTGCAACATATCAAATATCACACAGAGCAGATATCAGTTCAACATAAATATGATGAACATAATATACCAATAACATGTACACACCGGGAGACTTAATTCAGGGCATTATCGGCATAATAATTTTCATCATGATTGTCGCATACTGCTGCAGCGCAGACAGCGGAACTTCCAAAAGCAACACAACCAGGAAAACCGTCAAGAGAAATCAGGGAAATCATTCCAGTAGCTCATATGACTTCTGCCCTTCCTGTGGCGCTTCACACTATGACGGCTACTGCGAAGAATGCGGATATCCTGACATCAACCAGGGATGGCTTGGAGAAAATTTTTAAAAAAAGTTAAAAAACTAGTTTCACTAGGTAGATTAACCTATTCAGTTATCTTTTTCCATCCCATCAATTGAAATAAATTAAATTAAAAATCCATATAATCATCACATCTCTTATACAGTTCCAGTTTAATTAATCATTGCTTGAATTATTTTTGTGAGGAATTTTGTCGAATAAATTTTAAATTTGAAAGATTTGTTAAATCATTTTGAAAAGTCCCAATTGCGAAGTTTCATTGGATTCATCCAACTAAGAAATAAATTTATTCTAGTTTTAACAAATATTATCTTTAATTAAAGGAGTGTAAATATATGGCCAATGAAAACAGAATGAGCAAAAACGAATACTATACTGCAATTGCCCTTGCAGTATCCAAAAGAAGCACATGCCTTAAAAGACGCTACGGCGCAGTTATAGTAAATAATGACGAGATTGTAAGTACCGGATATAACGGAAATCCGAGAGGAGAGGAAAACTGCTGCGACCGTGGGGACTGCCAGAGGATGAACCTGCCGTCAAATTCAGGAAACTACAATGACTGCTTTTCAGTCCATGCAGAACAGAATGCAATGATCAGCGCAAGCAGAAACGAGATGCTCGGCTCAACCATATACCTGGCCGGAGAAAAGTATGATGACGGAAAATGGGTTGAAATAGAGGATGCCGAACCCTGCCCGATATGTTTCAGGATGATAAAGAACTCCGGAATCGACAGGATTGTCAGCAAAAAGGGAATATTAAATCTTAATGAATGAATGTTCAAATCAAACATTCATTTCAAACAACTATTTTTTAAACACTACTCATCATAGAACGGCTGTGCACCGCACATCCAAACGTTTTGAGTCCCATCCATCACATCTTCCAGCTTGAATTCAGTGCCCGGAGCAATTATAATGTCCAATTCCTGGTCCGGACCGATCGGGAAAATCTTCTTGGATTCGGGCATCAGCAGTATATTTGTATACTTCATGCCCTCACCGTATTTCGGATTGCTGCTTACATAAAAAGGCAGCTGTGGAACAAATACACCGTCAACCGCATTTTCAACCATGACATTTTCATCATGCCTGAAAAAGAGTGTTGTGTTTTCCTTAAGCTCAACGGACTTTTCCCTGATGACCGGCAGAACCTCATTTAAGTACTCATGAAGCCTCTTTTCCTCATCTGTCGGCTCTTCAAAGAGTCCCAAAAATGTTTCAATAGCTATGTCCAGCCCATGTTCGGTGAACGGATTTATTGTGACTGATGAGTATTTGTCAGACTGTTTCAGCATTGCGGCAAGGTCACTCATATAGAGGACATATGTTGAGCATCTGACGTCTGCATCCTTCATCACTTCATCACTTGTAAACAATGGCACAGTGGTTCCATTCTCATTTGTTATTGACATTATGCTGAAGCCCATCTGTGATTTGGTTTCAAGTATTTCACCGACTTTCGCATTTTCCAAGTCAAATGCATCCATGTTCATTTCAATAGGCATGAAAAGCCTTGACTCCTTGAATATATTGACGAATTCCTGCTTTCCCTCATCCGGCAGTTCAAAGAACTTGTTCAGCAGTTCCTCAAGTCTTGAGTTGTCAATCTCGTTTTCCTTTCTTATCTTTTCCAGTGTTTCATCATCCATTTCCATATTATCACCTAAAGTTATCCTCAACTATTTCATCCAATTGATTTTTAATTATTTCAAAATCCTGATTTAAATCCAGTGTTTTCACACTTATCCTATTACCGCTCATCAAATAGTCACTGTCAGGCTGAATATCTTGATCGGTTCTTGCATATAAAAGCATCCCACTGATTTCAATGTCTTTTCCTTGAAGCTCAACTTCCTTATTTTTAACGTAAGTAAATATTTGATATAAGTTTGAAGAGTGATGTATATTCTTCCCATAATTTTCCAAGGTATTTAGAGTATAAAACTTAGCATCAATTATTAGAATCTTATTTTCAAACTCCAAAGTCACATCGGTTTTCATCTTCGGAAGTAAAACATCATAACCTTCATCAATCTGCCAATCGATTTGTGGAGCATGAGTCAAGATATACGGATGTTCCCTTTTAAAGTAGTTCAGAAGGAACTTTTCATATAGTGCACTCATCCGCTGATCATCAAGAAATTCCATTAATTTATCATCACCAGATTTTTCCGAATGTATCAAACCGTTAATAGCTAGATAGCAAACATTGATAAGCATCTTATAGGTCTGATTATTCCTGTCAAACCGAATTTTCCAATTGATTGATTTTACATCAATCAAATCGACTTGCCTGAAATACATCAACAGATTCTTTAATTTTTTCTTGCGCTCACGGGTCAAGTCTGATCTTACTAAAAGATTCATTGTTGACTTTAAAATCTGGTTTAGATAACAGTTTTCAGAAAATTCATCATAAGTACAGTTCAACTTCTGTTTAATGAAACTTTGAGAATTGATTGATTCAGTAATGTTGATTTTTCCACGAATTAATGAAGTTGTTTCGCTGACTTCAATGTAGTCCTTTACAAGACCCTGCTTGATTTGCCTTGAAACACCTATTATTAAAATCTCAGAAAGCAATTCTGCAGTATTTTCAAAGTTTTCCGTTTCTATCTTCCTATATCCTTTCTCATTTAAGACTTTAAATGCATAAGAAAGCATATAATAGATATTCTTAATATAGATTGTCTTGTTGGTTATCATCAATTACACTTCTTAATCTATCGGACCAATATTCAACTTTATCTGATTCATCAAACCAGTACTCTTTTAAAAGTGGAATGATTTCATATTCGACAATATAATTCAGTTTTTCATCAGATTCCTCAGGTTTGATATTGCATAAATAGCTGTGGCCTATTCTGAATCCCTCTCCTAAACTTTCATCTTCTTTAATTTCTTGATTTAACTCTTTCATCATAATAATAAGATTATCAAAATTATCATTATCCAAATCATTTTGGTAATTGATAAATCCATCTGAATCAAAACCCGGTTTTAAGTCGAAAAATGCAAATCTACGCCTTAACGCATAATCAATCATAGCTAGGGATCTATCTGCTGTGTTCATTAAACCAATAATGTAAACATTTTTAGGAATAAAAAATGATTCATCCGAGTATAATAATTGAATTTTATTATTCTTACCCCTTTTATCATTTTCAATCAGCATAAACAGTTCACCGAAGATTTTACTAAGATTACCTCTGTTGATTTCATCAATGATAAAGAAATAATCATTGTCCGAGTCTTCTTCAGCTTGTTTGCAGAAACTATAAAACGGACCTTCTTTAAGTTCAAAACCATTTTTTGAAGGCCTATACCCCATTACAAAATCTTCATAAGAATAACTTTGGTGAAATTGAACCATCATGACCCTTTCAACATTTTTCTCACCCATTATAGAATAAGCTAAACGCTTAGCTAAAAATGTTTTTCCAACACCGGGAGCACCTTGAACGATGATATTTTGTTTATAATTGAGCAAATCCAATAAAATATAATAGTCATTTTCACTAATATAAACCTCATCAAGGAATTTTTCTGAAGAATAAATCG
>Ga0256404_1011018_pt1 | contig 12274 bp, 21 predicted proteins | sample RumenRJG_01DNA_FD_185990 | JGI IMG/M metagenome (GOLD analysis project Ga0256404, IMG submission 185990) | Bovine rumen microbial communities from Lethbridge, Alberta, Canada - RJG_01 | ecosystem: Host-associated > Mammals > Digestive system > Stomach > Rumen | place: Canada: Alberta | collected... | reverse complement strand
CAAAAGTTTTGAAGATCGTCTTTGACCTCAAGGACGACAAGACGGCGACGTATTCGCTCCCCGATCCGAAGGACGGCCTCACGAAGAGTGAAGTCCAGACGGCGGCATCGGCGATGATCGCGAAGGACTTCGTCCTCTCGGGCGGCACGCTCGCGCAGAACGTGAAGGACGCGTACATCCAGCAGAACGAGCGCATCGAACTTGCGTAAAGATCGCCGTTAGTGCTTTAGCGCTTAGCTGTGCATAAGCGACCTCTAAGCGCTGAAGCGCTAAGAGTCTGCTTACGGATATCTTTGCCATTTGCCCGAAGGGCAAATAGCAACCTTTCGATATCGGGGCCGCCGCAGGAAATCCTGCGGCGGCTCTTTTGCGTGCACGAAAAAAGGACACCGCCGAAAGGCAATGTCCTCCACGTTATTTGATTGTATCGCTTCAATACGCGAGCCCGTTCTCCTTCGCGATGCGAATAACTTCATCGACCGACGTTTCATTGTCGGAAGCGATGATTTCGTAATCCGCATGGCGCTTCAACTGATTGAGAATCGTCCGCATCGTTTTTTCAGCGACGCCCGCCGCTCTGCCGATCGCGACGCCTTCTTCACGTTCTCCCTTCGCATACTTTTTCGCAAATTCTTCCATAATCTTGCACATATTCATCACCCCGTGTTCATCCGACTTGAAATACCGTGCGCGCTCCGCGAGAATCTTCGAATGCATCTTCTCTGGGTCTTTGCACGCGAAATCCTGCATGAGCAAACCGAGCGGCGTGTCGTCATTTTGGATGCTCGCGTTGACGTAGATGATGGCGGCATCGTCCTCAAAGCGCTTGTTATCAAGCTCCTCGATCGTGCGTCGCACATGATAGATGGGCTTGCCGCCTTTGAGCGGATCGTGCTCCGTGATGAAGATGACGATGGCGGGCGGGATGTCTTTCCACTTTTTGCCCTTCTCGATGTTCATCGTGTCCATGAGGCTCGCGTTGGCACGCGCGCGGCGCGGATCGGCGCCCGCATTGTCCCGCTGGACTTCGACGTCGTATTCCTTGCCCTTCGCATCGCGCACGAAGACATCAAAGACGACCTCGCGCCCGTAAACGTTCGGCACGTCCTCCTGCGTATGCATCTCGAGGACGACGAGCTCCGGGTCGTCCAAGATGACGCGCAAGATCCACTCCATGCCGGACGGGCTGTCCTTCAGGCACGTGTGGAAAAACGTGTCGTCCATGAGGCAGAACCGCTGGATGTCCTCCAGCATCTCTTCGCGGTCTTCTTTCGTCATGCGGCAGCACCTCCTTTCGCGTTTCTTCTATTTTACTAGGAAAATGTATATGTTTCAAGAAAATTTGAATTGTGCAAGGCTTCGATGCCTGCTGCAGCGCTTTTGCGTACACGAAAAAAGGACACCGCCGAAAGGCAATGTCCTTCCTATGAGATTGTCTGTGTCAGACGGGGACGCACTCGAACTGCTTCAATTCCTCGTCCGAAATGTCCTCGATGGAAATCCCGCGTTCCTTGCAATACGCGAGCGCGGCGCGGATGCGGTAATGCTTCGCGTCTTTCGGCGCTTCGATGGGAACATCCAAGAGGTCTTCGAGCGTCTGGAGGTTTTCGGGTTTAATGGTTACCATAATACATCACCAGCAACTTTCTCGCAGAAACTTCGTCAATGATCATCGTGGAGCTGCGGCCGATCTGCTTCGCGCCCAGCTTCTCTTGATAGTACTGGACAAGATTCGTCTTGGCGACCATGGAGACGTAGCCGCCATATCCCTTCTTCACACTCAGCAGACACGCGAGCGCAAAGAGATGTGCGCCGACGCCTGCATACTCTTTCTTCGCGTACTTCGGGTTGTGCTTGCTGTTCCACGGCGCGGACTCGACATCCTGCACGAACATCGACAAGCCATCCGGCTGGTCTTTCAAGGCGATCAGTCCTTGGATGCGCGGATCGCCCTCCGCTTTGATGGAATAAATCTCGTACCCGCCATCGAAAAGCCCCGGCCAGTCAAACTCCCATTCGGAAAAATCCACGCCTTGCGGGAGCTTCTTCAATCGGTACGATTTCGTATCGACGACCGCGCCGTCGGAGAGGCGGCGCAAGCACGGCGTGAGCTCGTCCAGTTCTATGCTTATTTTACCATGTTCCATCGTGAATTTCCATCCTCACATCAGCTCCTAAATCATTTCTGGAAAAGATTCCGTGACATATTGATATTCAGTTTTTCTCTCGGATTCCAATGGTCTGTCAACCGCGCAAAGAACTTCTTCCGTTCCTCTGGAATTATTGCCTGTGCACGCCCCACATCAATCCTCATTGCATCTTTGTCAGCAATCGGCAAGCCGTAACGCAGTCTTGCTTCTTGTTCGATTTCTTGATACAAGTCCGCTGGAAAATTCGCAGCCGTTTGCGTGATACCTCGTACTTCCATCACCGTCTCAGCAAATGCATAGCCCGCTGGTACTTTCATGGATTTTCCCATATAGTACATATCGAAATAGAGTGCATCATAGAACGTGCCACTTTGATTCACAAGCTCGAAAACGTCAATCCGGTTTTGCAGGCTGCAAATTCTGTGGAAATACACTTTCTCATTTGTTCCAGCAATGCGCAGCAAATTCAGATAGTTTAGTTCGCCAAGAACCCCATTGACAGGAATTGGATTTGTATACGCTCTGCCAAACGCTCCAGATGCACCTGGGACTTCATCAGGCGTTTCGCCCTTATGCAAAAGTGAAAAAAAGTTTTCCCTTACTTCATCCGGCAAATAGATGTACGTATTATTCTGTGCAGCTTCATCGTTAAGAAGCCTGTCGATCTTCATGAACGCCCGTTCCACGTCTACATCGACTTTGCTCGACCCGCCTCCGAACAAATTCTGCAAGAACGAAAAGATTCCCATAATGCCGACCTCCATTTTTAGTCTTTTTTATGCGCGGCTTTCCAACGTCCACCGACCTGCAGTGCAATCCCGCTGACAAGCGCAAGGATGAGTACAGGCGGCCATACAGTGCGCAAACTGCTGCCGAAGACCGAGGAAACAAGGCTCAATGCAAAGAACACTTCCATGGAATACGTCCGCCGGGCATAGCCGACCTTGCGCAAGCCGTAAAGAAGCGGCAAGATGAATACAATGGCCACAAGCGCCGATCCGAACCCTTGCCCCATCATTCGCGTCAAGCCGTGCGGACTCGCGATAAATTCCGTGACCGAAACATCGCTCGGGAACATTGCGTAAATAACAGTATCGCAGACGGCAAGCGCCACCATGCAGATGACGAAACGCAGTACACTCTTCCCAAATCCATAGCGCACTTGTGACTTGTCTTCCTCGCTCGGCATCACGTTCACCGTTTCGGATTTCGTCACTCGTTGTTCCGTCTCGCCCGTTGCCTCTGCTGTCTCCTCCTGTTCAGAATCGGGCGACACATCACGAAGCACCTTCGCGCCGCACTTGCTGCAAAACGCATCATCATCCCTCAATTGCGCTCCACATTTTCTGCAAAACACAGCCAATCCCTCCCTGATTCATGCAATGTAGTAAAATTCCGTAAGCACGCGAATCGATGCGGGCGAAGTTACCGAAAAGCTCACAGGACTATCCACATGAAATCGTTTCTCATCCTTGTAAAAAGAAACGGTAATGGTTCGCTTGCGCCCCATGTCCAGCTTGCTGTCTGCGTTTGCATGGTACACAGGGACATCCACGAATGTAAATTCTTTAAAATGATCTGTTTCACGAACAAACTTTACGGAATCTCGAATCGCCACAGAAATACAGCCACTTCCACAATCCCATATCGGATAGTTGTCATCGTCCTTGAAATAACTTCTTCCGCCATGCTCAACCACTACTGGAATCTTTCGATATTCTTCGTCCGCCGCACGTTTGGCAAAGTTTGACACCCACGGACTCTTGCATACGATTATGATTGCAAGTTCTACCCATCCTACCGTCACACGAACGTCATGCGGTAAAATCACAATGAGCGCTATTGTTATCACGACTGCCCAAAGCGCAGATGTATCTTCCGCTTTTTGCAACGGACGTGTGAACAAGAAATACAAAATCTGAATGGACAACGCAAAAAACAAGAGGATGGCAATATCATCAATGCTAAACCACCAAGAGCCCCCACCGCTTTCGTCTCTCGGCCAATCGTCTGGGTCACGATACACAGCAGCATATGCTGGGGAGCATAGAATTTTATCGAGCCATCCCATCACGATTCCTCCGTTCGAAATTTATTTCTTTGTCCATATTTTTTAAGATTCGAGGCGGATGCCGTAATTCCTGCTTTCGCGTATCAAAATTTGACAAGTCGCACTTTCTGGAGGTCGCGCTTGTACCAAAGCGGGTCGTCCGTCTTCTTGCCGCTCGTCTTCTCGGCGGTATCGTAGACCTCGTACTGCGCCTCGATCGCGTCCTTGTGCTCCGGATAGACGGCTTCGAGCTCGTCTTTGTCTACCCATTTCGCACGGCAGATATACTTTGCGTCGGAAAAATCCGTCTTGTGCGATTCTGGGTCAACGTAGATGCCGAACGGGTCTTGGCGCCGGACGAATGCCTCGCCGTCTGTGCGCTCCTCATTAAACTCATAGCCTGCCTCCAGCCAGCCGAGGCCGCCGATGGCTGCGTCTTCGAATGCCTGCGATTCCTCGCTGTCGTAGTCGCAGCGATCGAGCACGTATTTCGTGATGCCCCTGCGAATCGCGCAGATGTCGATGTCGTCCGACGTACGCGGCAGGAAGTCGATGTCGTAGCGGTTCAAACGCTGATAGCCGGAGAGGACGTTGATGAGCGGCTTGATGCGGTTGATCGTGATGGCCGGCCGCCCGCTGTCTTCGAGCGCCCGCTTGTCATCGTCCGTCCATTGCTTGCCCGCGACGAAATCATAGTCCTGCTCGGCCTCCTGCCGCCAGATGTCGGCCTTGTCCACGGCTTCCCTGAACCAATGGCGGAACTTGCCAATGCCCTGCCTCGAATCAATCTCGTCGTCTTTGCTCTGCAAATCATTGTCTGTCATCGTCTCACCTCCTTAAGATACCCATGCGCTGGGCTTTTCCTCGTGCGGGTATTTGTCACGCGGCTTCGGCTTCTCCGGCAATGTCGGAGCCCATGGCCGCGAGAGGCACGCATACACAATCGCATCCACCGCATGATCTTCTCCGTCCGTGTCGTACGTCTCTGGATTCCTCTGGTCGTGCGCGAGCATGGGGAGCGTGCGGATGCTGTGGATGCAGTTGTTGAAGAAGTAAATCGCGGGCTTGTGCGTGCCGTCCTTCTGCTTGTTCCCGATGAGGCGCTGCTTCAATGCGTTCGCCCCTTCGACGCGGCCTTTCGAGCACTTGCCGAACGTCACGAGGTCGTGCGCGTAGAGCTCGTTGTTGAGCTCCTCCGCAATCGTCGGCCCCGTCACGCCGGTCTTCGCCCAGCACGCGCTATCAAGCACGCCGTAATCGACGTGTTCCTTTTTCTTTTCGAGCATTGCGATGCGCTCGCCCACGTCCTTCGCCGTCTCGCCCGTGCCGATGTTCGGCTTTCCGCCCCATCCGTAAAGCTCGCGGTAGCAATAGAGATTCCCGTCGTAATCGACCGCCCACCACAGACAAGCATACGGCCTCGCGCTGCCCCAGTCCATACTGCGGAAGCGCATCCAGCCGTCGGGAATCGTGAAAGGCTCAACGACGTGCTTCGATTCGCGCCACTCTTTGAAGAATTGCCCGGCCTCGATGCCCCATTCGCCGCAGCCCGCAACTTTGTAACGCTCGGGGTCGGTGCGCTTCATGTCGTCGAACATCTCTTTATCGGTATCCGACAGCCATTCGTTGCACGTGTACGTCGTCGTCATGGCGAGCACGTTGCCGTGCGGCGCATCAAAGAACCGCGCTTTCAGCCACGATGCCGAACTCCACGGGTTGAACGTGATGAGCCATTGGATGTAGTAGCCGTCTGGGAGCTTGCCGCGCAGAGACTCGTCCACGCGGTTGAACGAATCTTCGTCCACCTCGTACGCTTCTTCGAGCCAGCCCCAGCAGAGGATGCCGTGTTTGACCGTGATGGACGTGACCTTGATCGGGTCGTCCAGTCCACGGAACAAGATGCGCTGCCCCGTCGGCGTATATTCGAGCTCCAGCGGCGAGACACGCGCCTGCCACCAAGCGGACACGCCGAGCCGTTCAATCGCCCAGCGAAGCTGCGCAAAGCAGCTGTCTTTCAGACTCGCGCCGGTCTTTCGCACGACGAGCGTATTCGCGAGCGGGTACTGCATCATGCGTACGATGATCTTGAGCGCAGCCGTCGTGGATTTCTTCGACGCACGCGAGCCTTTGCAGACGACGTAGCGCTTCTTGCTATTCCAGAAGTCCGCATAACCGTCGCCCACGACTTCGCGCACGGAAAGAACCTTTTCCTTCATTCGCCGCCCTCCATGTCATCGCGGATGACGACGGGCTGCACGCTGACGTTCGTCTCGACGTGATTGATGTAGCAGCCCTGCATTTTGCCGAGGAGCTCCGCCGCTTTCAGCCGGACGTTCAGCGACGCGGGCTTGCCGTTGCACTCCGCGATCTCGCCGCGCAGGACGGCCGCGAAGAATTCCTGCTGCTCTTGCGCGTCGGCAATGGCCTTGTGCTCGTTCTTTTCTCCGAGCTCTTTCAATCGTGCAATCACCTTTGGATTTCTTAATAACTGGGATGCACCCGCAGCTGATGTGTTATCGCTCTTGGTCTTGTAACCGGCGTTCTTGTACGCTTCCGTGGCATTGCCGCTCTTGCTGTACGCTTGGCAGAATGCCTCTTGACGGATGTTTTGTAGCCGTGCCACAATGCCACCTCACTTTCTTTCCTCCCACGCAAAAGCCCCTGCCTGTTTCAGCAAGGGCTTCCGCGGTTTCTATAGGAGGTCATTTTTCATTGACGCTATCATCATAGCACATTCGCTTCTCAAAAAGTCGCCAAAAAACCGCCAACTTATTTCTTCCCGTCGAAAATGCGGCCCGTCACGATGTCCTTGAGAACGATCGGCTGCCACACGTCGAAGCCGTGTTCCTTGAAAATCTGCCGCGCTTTCTTGAGCGCTCGTTTCATGCGGCCGAGTGTGTTGCGATATTCATCGCGCTCGATGTGGTGTGCGGCGCGTCCGGCCGTCGGGTCGGGGTAGTGTTCGCTGTTGCGCATATCCCTCACCTCACAAACGCGACGGGCTGCATCGCTTCTTCGCCGAAGATGATGCGCGCGACTTTGCGCACGGCGTCGTTCACGCGGCGCTGGCACGTGCGGATACTCCAATGCAGCTGGCGCGAGATCACTTCGTGGTTCTTGTTCTCGAAGTAAAAGAGCCGCAACGCGTCTTGTTCTTCTTCCGGCAAGACATCCAATGCTCCCTTGATTTTCTGAATCTGCCGCCGCAGTTTCGTGCGCTCATGGAAAAGTTCGTCGTACTGGTCGCGCCGCTCGATTCTGCGGTCTGCCTCCCTTTCCACGGGCGTGAGCTCGCCTTTTCCGCCATTGCCGCCGTCGAGCGCGGGCGAGGTGATGGAGACGGTGCCGAGCTCCACCTCGATGTCCCGCAAGCGACGCGTCAGGTTCTCGACGGCTTCCGTGTAGATGCTGTAGTTGCGCAGGTATTTTCGCGTGAGTTGGAGGTAGTCGTTGTATTCACGCTCCATCGGCATCACCGCCCTTTCTCCTTCGCCTTCATCACCAACGCCCCCGTTCCTTGTTGTGGTCGTTGACTTTCTGCTGCATCTTGTTGCGCAGGTCGGCGTCGATGCCGCCGCGCTCGTTCGCCGACGCGAGGACGGTCGCGACGTCTGCCGCTTCTTCCGCGATGCGCGCTTTCGCGTACGTGTGATTGTTGATGTAGCTGATGTCGTCATCCAGCCGGACACAGCCGAGCACGGCCTCTTTCCATTCGTTGAGCTCTTCGTCGGCTTTCGCGAACCAGTCCTTGACCGTCGTCTGCGGCATATTCTTCATGCATGGAATCGGCGTCACGCCCACGCTCGTTTCCTTCATGGGCTCCGGCTCGAATCCTTTTTCCCTCTTCATGGCCTCGATGATCTTGCGGCCTTTCTCCGTCGGCACCCAGGTGGCATCATCATCATACGGGCAAGAATCGCAGTCATGGTCGTATTCGCAGCCGTCGCATTCTGGGTCGTCGCAGTCCACGCCATAGCCGCAATCGTCGCAGTCGTCATCTTCGTCCTCGTTGTAGCTGTCGATGTCGCGATAATAAGAAAGAATCGTGATGATGCACATGGCGGCATCGTCCAGCTGGTCGAGCACGATGTCGTCCCGCGTGCTTACGCCGTGCTCGTACAGCTTTGCAATATGCAGGAGTTCTTTCGAGGCTGTCCGCAGTTTCTTTGCCGCCTCTTTCATGCTCATGTCCGGCGTTCCGTCCATGGTGTGCAACAGTTTGAATGCGTCTTTGACTTTCATTTCGTTTCCTCCGTCCAAATGTTTCTACTGCCTTCCTTCCATGCGGAAAACGGGGACTCCTCCCCGCTGTGCATGAAACGTTTTGGTTGATCAAAAAGGTACTTCTTCGTCCGGGATCTCCGGCGCGTCATACGGTGCGTTGTTCCCGCCCTGCTTTTCCTTCGGGCTCAAGAACTCCACTTCGTCGGCGACGACTTCCGTGATGTAGCGCTTCTCTCCATTCTGCTCGTACGTGCGCACCTGCATCATGCCGTACACGCCGACGAGGCGGCCTTTCGCGAGGTTCTTCGCGCAGATTTCGGCGAGCTTTCGCCACGTGACGATGGGGATGAAGTCGGCCGTCGGCTTGCCGTCGTCTTTCTTCGCATACTTGCGATCGACGGCGAGGGTGAACGTCGTGACGGCGATGCCCGATTGCGTGCTCCGCATCTGCGGGTCTTTCGTGAGACGGCCGGTGAGAATGACTTTGTTCATGGTGTACTCCTTTTTTCAACGTGCGTATAACTTCATGCGGCACATGGCGCTCCACACGCCGTAGCTGACGCCGGCCGCCCTTGCGGCTTTCTGCATCGTGTCGATGCGGCGGTAAACCGTGTCGCGCCGGATGTCCCTTGCCTTTTCCCCTGCCGCGAGCCGCGCCGCGCAATCGTCGCAGCAGGTCGTGACCGCGCCGTGCTGCTTGCTCTTGTCTACGGGGATGAACGGCCGGCCGCAAATGCGGCATTTCTTCGGCGGATGCCGGCCGAGGCGCTTGCATTCGTCGCAGTAGAGCTGCCCGCGCCGTTCGCTGGTGAAAGGTTTGCCGCAGATTTTGCAGGTTTTTTCGAATGCCATTTCTAGTCCCTCGCTTCCAGCCAGAATCCCTTGATGCCTTGCAGGCGCTTGATCATGCCATTGATCGTCCGCTTTCCTTCCTGGAGGTCGCGCCCGATGGCGGCACAAGCTTTGTGCAGCGCCTTGAGCCGCTGTTTGCCAAAGCCGAACTTATCATGCAGTATCCAGAGGAAGTAGAGCACGATACGGTCAATGGCACGGCGCTTGATGTTGCGGTCGTCCGTCGGGTCGAATGGCGTGACTTCGATGCCGTAGCGCGTCTCCACCATGAGCTGCGTGAGCAGCCCTTCTTCCGTCACGTAATCGTCGCGGACGCACTCGGCGAGGTTCTGCACCCAGGCGAACAGCGTCGAGAGGCGCTTGCCGCCGAATCCGTTCTGCTCGTGGAGTGCCGTGTAAAGGACGACTTGCATATCCTTCCACGCGCCCTTCTCCACAGCATTGATCTCGTTCTCCCGATGCTTCGCGGTCAGCACCTTCTCCCGCACGGCCCGCCGTTCGCGCTTTGCGTCCTTCGCCTTCGCGAGCCGTGTGGCACGGTCGCCGCGCTTCTTCAGCTTCTTCAAGAATCCCATGTCATTCCTCCACCAAAACAAGCGTCAGCCGCCGTTTCGTCTGCCGCTGCCCTTCCTGCCGCCGCTTGCTGGACGGCGCGAGATACCACATCAGATTCCTCCGCGTGCGGCCGAGCGCCTTGCACAGTTCCTCCAGCGTCCCTTCCATGACGTAATCGTCCCCGCGATACGCAGCATAGATATGCTTGTTGTAGAAATTGTGCTTCCCCTTCATTCCCCTGTCACCTCTGCAATCCTCTTTAGCACGTAGTCCGCGCACGGCTGCGCCATGCCGTTGCCGATCGCCTTGTACCGCGCCGTGTCGCTGCCGCCCTCCGTCCATCCATCGGGCAGCCCCTGCAATCTCTCGCATTCGAGTGGCGTCAGGCGGCGCACCGTGCCGCAGTCAAACGCAGCCTGCTGGTCGTGCATACAGTTGAGCGCTCCCGTGACTTCCCCCGTCTTCTGGTTCGCCTGCCCGTTGCCGATGCAGACGGCGTGCCGATCAATCGTGTTCAACGTGTAGCTCACTCCTTCCTGAAAACCATTGCCGTTTCCGCCGTTACCAGGCTTGCGGTCGATGATGTTTCCAGCGATCGCGTATTCATGCACCAACTGCACTTGGTTCCCCCCCGTCCCCATGCGGCTCTGCAGCGTGTTCGCCCGGCCGCCCTCCACCCTGCGCACGACCTCCGCCGCATGCGTCATGTCGTAAAGGTCAATCCTTCGTGATGGCAAGGTTCTCGCTCCCTCCCCCTCGGTCGCCGCCGCCGGCACGGACGGAACCAGCGACCGATTTTTCATCGAACGCGGCATAGCCGCCGCTGACGTAGACTTTGTTCATGATGCACGGATACCCTTCGCCCGGCTTGCCGCCGCCAGTCGCGAGGCACGGATGTACGTCACCCGTCGTCCGCAGCTCGCCGCGCGAATTTTCAGCGACCGCCGTCACACTCATAGACGTGCTCGGCATTCTGTCCACCTCTTGTGCGTCCTGTGAGGGTTGCGGCAATTCCGTCTGCTGGTTTGATGCGTCTGTTTTCAACATCCCACGGATTGAGGCTTGATGCGTGAGCGCCGCTTTCAGTTCCGGCGGCAATTCCTTTCCGCGTTCCTTCGCCCTGCGGAGTATCCCCTTGCACGCCCTCGGGCTCAAAAAGTATTTCTCCGGCACGTCTTCCCTCTTTTGCAAAATCTGCGACAAGGAAGATGCGCTTGCGTCTCTGGGGGACTCCCCAATATTGAGCGTCCAAGACGCGCCAGGCGATGTCCGCTGCGTCAGTTCTGACCAGCCCTGCGTCTGCCCATCGTCCGCTCGGAGGCATTGGAATCTCGGCTTCTCCGATCGTTTCGAGCACGGCTTGAAAGTCGCGCCGATGATTGCTGCTAAACGCTCCTGGGACGTTCTCCCAGACGAAGAACCTTGGCTGCTTTCCTCCTGTGGCTCTCCGCATCTGTCGAACAATGTCAACTGCTCGTACAAACAAACCGCTCCTTTCTCCCGCGAGTCCCGCCCGCTTGCCCGCGACCGACAAATCTTGGCACGGGCTACCCGCACAGATGATGTCCACGGGCGGAATCTCCGCGCCGTCGATCTTCGTCACGTCGCCAAGCTGCAAAGTGTCGGGGAAATGCCGCCGCGTCACATCGCACGGAAACGCCTCGATCTCCGCGCTCCACACGGGCTTGATGCCCGCATGGACGGCCGCGAGCTGCCAGCCGCCGATTCCGTCGAACAGGCTGCCGAGCGTCAAATTCCCCATACGCGATCACCATACTTATCTTCCCGCTCTTGGAACTCTCTTGCGGCTGACATCATTCCACGGTGGATGTCCTTTGCATTTTCCTTGAGCCATCTCTCGTTTCTGCTTTTCAAATGCTTTGGCGCGTCACGCAGCATTTTCCTCATCTTGAGCACAAGACGCAGGCGGTTGTTGTGGCGGAAGAAGTCCATCGGGAAAATGCCCATACGGCACGCAATATTTGCTTGTCGCTTTTCTCTTTTGCCTAGCTCTTTGAACTTCCGTGCGAGTTTCTTTTTCTTTTGTCGAGTGAGTTCAATCTTCGCCATAATTCACACTTCCCAATCCATCGGCGGCACTACATCGCCGTCCATGTCGTAGCCCAGCCTGCAAGAGACCTGTCCCTCGTTGGCGAGCGTGAACGACGCCACGCTCTTGCCGCTCTGCGTCGTGCGGGATTCCACGTCTTTCGTCAGCCGTCCGCTGACGGCACAAATGTTGATGCTCATGATTCCTGTCTCCTTTTCAAATCCATTCCGGCTTCCCATTCGCGGTAAATCGTGAACCAGTCCTCGGCGTATGTCGTGACGAGCCGATAGGCGTGTTTGTCATAACAAAGAGCAATCAGCTCATGCGGCCCGTAGCTTTGAATCACGTCGTCCAGCTTCTTGCGAATGCTGAATTTTTTCTCGTTGGCAAAGA
>Ga0256404_1011017_pt1 | contig 12277 bp, 8 predicted proteins | sample RumenRJG_01DNA_FD_185990 | JGI IMG/M metagenome (GOLD analysis project Ga0256404, IMG submission 185990) | Bovine rumen microbial communities from Lethbridge, Alberta, Canada - RJG_01 | ecosystem: Host-associated > Mammals > Digestive system > Stomach > Rumen | place: Canada: Alberta | collected... | reverse complement strand
ACTCTTTCGTTATCAAATAGCTGTTCTCCGTATGCTCCGTCAGGAGTTGTATCTGCCGCTGCAGATACTCCGTCAGCTCGTCCTTCGTTGAAAGCGCCGCCGCCGTATCCATCAGCTTCGCCAGCATTGCGAGCTGTGCTTTCTGCGTATCTATTATCGCTTTCCAATTGGGTTCCGTTACCGCTACGCAGGGCTGTGCTTGCTCTGCTGCCTGTATGCTTTTCTTCGCAAGAGCTTTCAGCTCCGAAGAAGATCTCATTCCGTATTCCGAACTCATTTTCCATATTCTCCTTTAAGAATTTTTCTTCATGCAGTTTGTTGTCCCGACATTTTTGACCGTCGGGTGTTGTATAGGTGATGTACTTTCTTTCCGCAGTCCAGCGCACACCGTAGCCTTCGGATTCCATCATGCGAATGAACTCGCCCCTCGACCTTGCCGCAGCCATCGCTTCCTCGATCGTTACGATCAATCTCATTTTCCAGCTCTCGCCGCGATCAGCCGCTCTGTATTCTCTTGATGACATGCGCTCCGCTTGCTTGTCCTTCTTTTTGCCGTTCACAACGGATAGACCGAACTCCATACACAGCCTGTCGGATGCTTCGCGCAATCTTGGAATGAAATCCTTATCGGCGTGCAGCTTTCTTCCGCTGTCACAGCTAACGCTGTTCACAACGAAATGCGAATGGATATGGTGCTTGTCCACGTGAGTGGCGACCAGAACCTCGAAGCCGGAGAACTCACTCTCGGCTAACTTCAAAGCAAGCTCATGCGCCCTCTGCGGCGTTATCCGCTCGTCCGGCGAGAAGGATTGCACAAGATGATAGAACATTCTTCCGTCCGTTTTTCCGTATTGAAGCTTCGTGTTCATCATCTCGCGGTAGGAGGACTCCGCAACGCAGTTGACACCTGTCACAAGCTTTCTATCCTCATGCTGTGTCTTTGCTTCCCGCTTGCAATAGGAGAGTATGAACGCAAGCCCTGCTCTAGTTTGCGAACGGGTGTTCTTCATGATATTGACCGTTGCCACTTGCCTACCTCCTTCTCTCAAGTATCTCGGACAGCTTTTCATTGACCGCTGCGTACTCCGCAACCAACGCGGAGAGATCAACGGCAGAGATATGACCGATGTTGCAGAGCATGGTCAGTTGATTAAGATTCTTACCTATCGCTTTCTGCTGCCGAATTACTTCATCCAGCCCGTCGATAACAACTATCTGCTTGCCGAGGCAGGCTCGCGTTACATACTCGGTGAACGACAGCTTTGCCTGTTCGGCCTTTCGGTGCACGGCGGAAAGATCATCATCGCTTATGCGTATGCACAGCTTTTTGTTTTTCATTTTCTACCTTCCTTTCGTAAAAGTGGGTTCGGGCTTCCGCCCGCAAAACCGCATTTGCCACGGCAGCGGCTTTGCCGATGACCGGTCAAATGCGATGCTTGCACTCTCCTGAAGGAGAGTACGGAAACGGGAGAACGAAGTGCTCCGCAAACACCGCGCAAGTGTTAAAAACAGGTTTCTCAACTCTGAGGTTTCCTTGCCCCAAATCTGCACTAAACACTTCAGCTTGCAACGCATTCTCTTCACTCCGAAGAGCGCACACCGCGCGTTCTGTGCGCTCAAGCTGCGGTGAAAAGAAAAATGCAACAATGCAGAGGATACTGACTGCAATCTTCCCTCCGCTGCAGCTTTAATAATGCAAAGGGAACGGCTTGCAATGTTGCAATGTTCATATTCGAGTTCCTTTTCATCTCCTGAACGACCATATGTCAGCTTTACACCTCCTTGATTTTTCTTTGCCCTCTATCCTGTATTCCACACTTTTTTCGCGTTTGACAACCTCATTTCAGAAATATATTTGCAGTCACATTCTACGCTGCTCAATTCTTTCGCCACGGTAACTGTCTCAGAATAATCAGAAATCCGAGCGCACCCACATTTGCCCTTCACCCTGTATTCCACACTTTTTTCGCGTTTTAGCGGTTGATTTTGCAAATATTTACTTTTGGAAACAAAAAAAACGACCAACCTAACTCTTGATCGGAACATCGTTCCATACTTTGAGTTCTGTTGATCGGCTTTTAAGTCAAAGCCTGTATCAGCAATTTAAATATGCGTATTGGTCAATGCATAATCCTCAAACGCTTGATTCTAAACTTATCCTTATTCGAAATAATGGACTGCGCTTACACAGCACAGTCCATCACGTTACGCTGCAACCCAGCCGTATCCCTGCACCGCCATATCGATAAAATGCGTTAGCAGCAGGTCGATCTTCGCGGAGAAGGTTTCCTTATCGTAGGATATGGGCAAATCTTCATCGAGCGATGTTTCGATTGCAGTTTTAACCTTTGCTCTCGGCTGCTCATCGCGGTACCAATCCACGACCATCAGCTCGGCTTTTTCCTCGCTAAGTTTTTTGAACAGATTCTTTGCGGAGAGCTTGACCTTCTGTTCCTCTTCCTTTGTGAGCTTCTTTCCGGCTATCAGCATATCGTAGATCTCAAGCTCCTCCTCGGTGAGTCCTTCGGCATCGGCGCGCTTTTCCTCGGCCTTGAGATCCTCGATCAGCTCAAGAAGCTGCTCATAATAATCCTCGTTCTCGGAGCCGCCTGCATTATATCTGTCAATGATATTGCGGAAACGCTGCGAAAACTGCTGGCGCATACAGTTTCTATTCAGCATCTGCTGCAGCGCCTTCTCGATAAACGCTTTCAGATCATCGATCTCGACCGCCTTATACTTGGCAAGCTTTATCTCCTTTTTCAACTCCTCAACATCGACCTTGGAAAGATCGATCACCTTGCCTTGATGGATAACGAAGCCTTCATAGTTATCCTCGGCAACCTGCGAAGAAACGCTCGTATCCAGAAGCTGCGCCATTCGGATGCGGGCTTGGTTAATCTTTTCATCATCGATCGTATGGCAGAACCAGCCGTACAGATGGGTTAGCGGCGAAAACTTTTCGTTATTCCAGTTCCGTTCAAAAATCTCGGGGCGCGAAGCCTCATACAGATTCATCAGCGTATTGAGAATGACCTTGAATCTGTCCTTGCTTTCATCGTTTGAAATTATCCTATCAAACGCCGCACGAAGCTCGTCGAGCCTGTCGAATGTCGAGGCTTCATCAACGATCGCGCCTATATCGATTCCAAGCCCGAGCAGAAACTCATCCGCTTCGTCTATAGCGCTGTCGAGCAGCACTATAAGCCGGTCGATATCCTTTGCGGGAAACTCGCTGCCGTCATCGCCTGTGGCGTACTCGGTCAGCGCGCGCTGCATATACTTGAAAACATTTACATAATCAACGATTATTCCGCAGGGCTTGTTCGGATAATTGCGATTTGCGCGGGCGATGGCCTGCATAAGCGTATGCCCTTTCATCGGCTTATCGAGATACAGCGTGGAAAGGTTTTCCACGTCGAAGCCAGTGAGCCACATCGCGCAAACGAACACAAGCTGCAGCGGATCGTCGGGATCCTTGAACCTATCCTCGATATCCGCGCCCTCGGGCGTGATCTCGTTCATCTTTTGGCGGTGCTTTGCTATATCAAGCTCCTGCTTTCTGAATTTCTCTACCTCGTCGGCTTCTTCCGAGATTATGACCGCCATTTCAACGCGGTTCATATAATCGAGAATGCGTTTGAGCTCGTCGCGCTCCTCCTTGGTCGCTGCGGCGTTGCGCTCCTGCATTATCTTCTGCTTTTCGATGCTCCAATAATGCTGAACCTTATCATACATCTTGACCGTGGTGTACTTATCCACGGAAACCACCATGCCTTTTCCGAGGAAGCCGCGGCGCGGGAAATGATGCGCAATATCCTGCGCGATCTTATCCAAACGGTTTTCGCGCTTTATAACTTCAAGTATGCGCGAAGCCGAGTTTTCGAGCAGTCGCGTTTCATCCGCGTTCAGATTCTCTTCCTCGATTATATCGAGCACATCGTCATCGAGGAAATCGTTCTCAAGCCCGACCTCCGGCACGCGGCGGGAATAGAACAGCGGCACGGTCGAGCCGTCCTCTATCGACTGCGTGAAATTGTATTCGGAAACATAGTTGCCGAACCATTGATTGGTCAATCGCTTGCTTCCGAGCAGGGGCGTTCCGGTGAAGGCGATATAGTTTGCGTTCGGAAGCGCGGTGCGCATATTCTCTGCAAGATCCTTATACTGCGTGCGGTGCGCTTCATCAACAAGCACTATAATATCATCCCTTGTGGAGAGCACGGGATACTTCTTGCCCTTATCGTAGCGGAACTTATGGATAAGCGTGAAGATAAACCCCTTATTAGTTTGAAGGTATTCCCGAAGCTGCTTTCCGTCCTTGGGCTGGCACTCCTCCTTTGCGCCGATGACCTCGGTTTTAACAAAGTTTTTATGTATCTGCTCATCGAGATCGGCTCTGTCGGTGATAACGAGGAAGGTGAAATTGCCGGGTATCTTGCGGCGAACCTTTCTTGCGAAAAAGACCATCGAAAACGATTTGCCCGAGCCCTGCGTATGCCAAAATACGCCGAGCTTTCCCTGCAGCTCCGCACGGTTTCTCACCGACTCCATAAGATTATTCACGCCGAGATACTGGTGATTCTTTGCAATTATCTTATTCTTCTGATTGCGGAACATTATGAAGTTTTCGATATAGTCTATCAGCCTGTCCTTTCTTAAAAGACCGTCTATAAAGTATTTCACGGAGCTTTCGCCAATGCTTTCCGCGCTTCTGATTTCTTTTCTGTTCGGGTGCTCCTTTTCCGAATCCACCTTGAGCCATTCAAAGAAATGGTTATAGCTTGCGCTCCACGCGCCCAGCCTTGTTTCAAGCCCGTTTGATAGCACGCAGATCTGATTAAAAGCGAAAAGATTCGGAATATCGCGCTTATAATTGCTCAGATTATCGTTGAACGCTTCCTCGACCTTAACTATGCTGTTTTTAAGCTCGATGAACACCATCGGCAGGCCGTTTATAAAGATGATCACATCCGGCCGCCGCCAGTAAACGCGCCCCTGTATCCACATCTGCGAAACGGCGGTAAAGCAGTTGTTTTCGGGGTTCTCAAAATCCACGAGCTTAATAAAATCAAAATCATCCCTGCCGTTTCTGCGGAAGGAAACCTTGATGCCGTTTCGGATGCGGTTATAGAGCGTATAGTTTGTGGCGGTCATATCCGTTCCCGTGTAGTCGCGGCAAAGCTCCTTATAGACCTCCGCAAGCTTTTCGCTTGGAATACCGGGATTCAGCCGCGCCAAAGCCGCATGCAGCACCTCCGGCAGCACGCATTCCTTTTTGCTCGACCGCCCCGTGCCGTCCGGCAGCGCTTCGCGCTTATCCGGCGAAGCATCGCAGCGCAGAACGCCGTATTTGAAAGGCTCCGCTTCAAGCTTTTGAAGTATTGCCCGTTCTATATCGTCTTCGGAAATGAAGTTGCGCATAATATCACCACCATATCGTTAGATTTAATTCAGCTTTTGTTTTAGCGCCTTTACTTGGTCTTTGCGCTCTTCGTTTTCCAAAGTTAAGAAGGAAAGAAGGCACATCTGATATATCTCATCATACCATTGTTCCAGTTCATCACCTTTCATAGCAGCCACAGCCACTTTATAATTTTTGCTGCCTTGCTCTGTATTATTATGGCGAATGTTCATGCTGTTCAGCAAACAAAACAAATCGGATTCCAAATTTTCATCGGCTTTGTTCAATCGTTTGCGTTGCGGCTCAAGTTTGTCGGCTAAAGCAAGCAAAACAGCTTTCTTACGGTCAATATCGCCCTTCATCGAATGGTGATTATACTCAATAACTCGGTAGGACAAACTGGGATCGATTATCTCGGCGACAGAAATTGCAACAGCATCTTTGGGAACAAAGTCTATGATGCCATCATGCTCATTCTCCATATATCCTATTTTTTCAATAACGCGATGAACCTGCTGTATGTAAGAAAGCAATGGTTTTTCCATGCCAAACAATCCGCTCGCACATTCAAAATAATGGGTATTCGCAGCAAGATTATAGGAATACTCACAGAAATCAACTAAGTAATCAAGGCTGAAGTTCGCAGGGGTCTGCTCAAAACTATAACCATAAAAATCATCGAAATCATCAAGTGAGACACAAGTATCTTTGAATGGAAAGCGAGAAAACTGAGCTTCGCAGCATTCGCGCAAAGAAATAATCTGATGCTCTTTTGTGTAGAACATGTCAAATAAACGCACATATTCTCTAAGAATATCGATTTTGGCATTTTTCAGGACTTGGGAAAAAGATATTCTCGCCATTGTTACACCTCCAATTTTCCACTCATCAGGCGCGGCAGAAGCAGGTTGCGCTGTGCAATGAGTTTTTCATTTACCTTTTTCAAAGCTTCCCTTTGCTCGAAAACACCCGAAACAAACTCGTCAAACGCTTCAAGTGTACTTTTGTCTGGAACCAGCAGCCTAAAATGATAGAGAATATCCGTCGTCATGCTGGGGAGTGCTGCGCCGGAATTATACGATTCCATATCAATGCTCGCCAATGTATAGTAGGCATACTTGGCGAAATTATCAATAGTCGGAACGGAATAAAACATTGTATCTACCGTCCATAACGAACCATTATAGTACATTATGTTGTTTAGCGTTCCTTTTCTTGGAATAAGCACAACTTCTCCGGTAAACAGGGCTTTGTTACCAAATCTCATAATGCCACCTGAACCAAACACAGGAATATTTCCGTCATCGAGGCTCTTATGGTCTTTGCCATATCGAACATCAAGCATAGTATTAAGCTTGCGGTATTCCCACCCCTTCGGAATGCCGTTTTCAAACTCGGCGGTTTCATGACCGGGGAAGCGGAAACGGACGAACCACTCCTTATAGAGGTTTTCCGCCATCTGCTCCAGCACCTTAATCCGCTTGTTGTTGACCTCGATCAGGTTATCGTAGGCTAATAAAACTTGCGCAATTCTCCGTTGGCAACCAATCATAGGAAGCCAAAGCTTCAAACCAAGAACGTCTTCTCTATTAACGCTTGGTTGCGATATACCCCTGTTAAGATTGCGAATGGCATATTGAATTGTTTTAAAATAATAATACGCATAATGACTATCGCAATTCTCCTCTTTGAATGTAAGGCCAATTGTGTTTTGAACAATTGCACAGGTAGAATGAGGTGCTAGTGAAACATTTCCTATACCCCCAACCAATGTAATAAGCAAATCGTTTTCTTTTATGTATCCGCGCAAAAAGTTTTGGAACTGTTCTTCTGACAAAAAACGTGTGGCTGTATTCAAATCAGGATGCAGCATGTTTTTTATCATATAATTATCAATAATGGGGTACTTCTCGTTTTCAAAATAATCGGCATTTCGGCCCCTGTTGTCAATTACTCTTGATACGACATCTTTGACTTTATACTGCTTCATTTCCATACTCATCCAAACTCACTCCCCAAACAGCGCCTTTATATTCCCGGCGATCTGTGCCTCCAGCTCCCTTGCCTCGGCATTGAGCTTTTCAAACTCCGCGTTGAGCCCGAGCATGGTTGCCTTGAACTCCGCCTCGGTCATGCCGTCGTCCTCTATCACGACGCCCACATAGCGCCCGGCATTGAGCGAGTAATCCTGGTCGATTATGCCGTCCTCGCCGCCGAGCTTCGCCGCCTTGCAAAGCCCGATCACATCGCGGTAAACGCCGTTCGGAAAGCGCTCATTGAGCCAATCGAGCTGGCTCTGCCAATAGGCCTTCGTTTTTATCTCCTTATCATCGGTCGTTTCGGGCGCGGCTTCAAGCGCAGCCTCGTATTCCTTGATAAGTGCGGCGAACGATTCCGTGTCGCCGTTATAAAGCCTTGTGATGATGCCGAGGTTCTTTATCTGCTCATCGCTGAATTTGCGGTGCGCGCGGTCGATCTGAGTGAACACATTTCGCGCATCGATAAAGAGTATTTCGTCCTTTTTATCCGTTTGCGGCTTGTTCCTGTCAAAAAACCAAAGCGTTGCGGGCAGGGTAACGGAAGCGAACATATTTGAAGGCAGCGTTACCATCTGGCTGATGATGCCTTCCTCGATCAGCTTCTTTCTGATCTCATATTCGCTTTTGCCCGCATCGGAAGCGGAGTTTGCCATAACGAGCGCCGCCTTGCCGTGCTCATTCAGCGCTGTTGCAAAATAGCCTATCCAAAGATAGTTTGCATTGGGAACGGTCTCCTTTTTATCCGAAGCCTTCTTTGCGGATTTGGTGGCGTTTCGCGGAACGCCGTAGGTGTTGAAACGTGGATCGCCGCTCACGCGGTCGAAGGAAACCTCGTCCACATTGAAGGGCGGATTCGCCATAACGTAATCGAACGCACCGAAAGCGTTGTATGGATCGGAATAGAAGGAGTTTGCCTCGGTTATGTCGCCGCGAACATTGTTCAAAAGCAGATTCATCTTCGCAAGCTTCACGGTGTCCGGCTCCTTCTCAACGCCATAGCAGCGGAACTTCATTTGATCAGCCTTGCTCGCGTTGTGGTCGTGCATATAGCGCGCCGCCTGAACGAACATACCGCCGGAACCGCAGGCGGGATCTATAAAGACGCTGTCTTTGATACAAACAGAAAAAGCCTTCTCCGGCACATAAGTGCTGAAAAAGGCTTGAAATAAAGGGCTTTCGAGGTTCCGCTGTGTTTTACAGCAGAGCTTCGGAAGCCCTTTTTCTGTTTATTCGATTGTTGCTGGCCGGTTCTGTGGCCTTTGAAACTTACCCCTCAAAACCGGCTGCCGGAGGAATAATTAAAAAGTGTGGAATAATTAAAAGGTTCAGTCAGTGGCGAGGTTGATTACAGCCTTGCCGCTTTTCTCTGCATAGGCCATCGTCTGAAATGCACCGCCGGTTTCATGTTCGACATAGCATACCACCAGATTAGACCGGTCCACCATGCTCCGATTTCTGACCTGAATTGCTGCCTTTGGATGGCTCCGAGCGGCTTCATCACAGATCTCAACGCTGTCGTAGTATTCGTCAAAGGAGTCTGCATTATTTGCATATTCGGCTTTCGGATATGCCAGCACCCAGATGAGTTCGCAATTGTCGTCTCGGATGTCACGCTTTGCCCGTCTGACTGTCGATGCTACAATCTGATCAAACTCGCCATCCCTTCCGATCAGGAACTCCACATATTCTTTTTCTGTGATGAGCTTCCTGACCAAAGCAGCGACCTTTTCTTCTGTTTCAAAGAAGCGGTCAATCTGACGGTGGCCAAAGAAGGACACAGTGTAAACATCGAGCAAGCACTATCGCCTCGTTTCATTTAAACTTTCCATTCCCCGGTGGCGAGGTCAAGAAAACGATCTAACTTTATTTCAGACTGGAACAACTCACCGTATTCTCCCGCACGAGTCTGATCATCGAACTTGAACGAAATGTTATAGAGCTTTCCCGCCTTTGTTTTTCGGATCAGATTGTTCTCCAAGAAGAATTGAATTGTCCTTTTATGGGCTTCAACATCATCACCATTTGAATAAAAACAGCATACACCTTCTGGAGCATCGCTATGCTTTGATTCTGCTACAACACCGTTCTCGACTGCTGCTTTGCAGATTTTTTCTGCAAACTCCACATCTCCAAAAAAATACATCCATTTACCGCATTTGTGCTCATCCAACTGGTCTGCCGTTTCGCCAACATAATAAACCCATCCAAACTGTCTTATTATCTGCATAGCGTTCTCCTGTCATGATGCGAAGTGCTCGTCAACTATCGCATTCAGCTGTGCTGCTATCTCCGAGAAATCCCGGTTCAAATCAAGCGTCTTCACGCTGATCTTGTTGCCGCTCATCTGATAGCTGTTGTCCGGCTGGATCGCTTCGTCTGTTGCCGCATAAAGGAGCATTCCGGAAACCTTGTGGGGCTGGTCCCCGAACTCCGTATCCTTGTTCTTAACGTAGGTAAAGATCTGATACAGATTACCGGAATGGAGTGTGTGGACATCGTACTGAGTCTGCGTGGTATGCGTGTAGTACTTGGCGTCGATGATTAGCACCTCGCTGCCTCTGGTGAGCATGATGTCGCTCTGCATTACCGGTAGCATCGTCCCGATACCATCATCCAAAGCCCACGGGATCTGTGAAGCCGTCGCTGTCACCTGCGGACACTCCTTGGCGTAGTATTCGAGGATGAATTTCTCATACAGACGGTTCATGCGCTGCTCATCCACAAAGGAGGCCAGCTTGTATTCTCCGGAGTCTGTGGTCAGAAGCATTCCTTCCAGAATGAGCTGGCACAAGCTGATGAGCATACGATAGGTATTGTTGTTTCTCTGGAACCGAATGGCCGACCAGCGGATCGTGGTGGGATCGATTGTGTCAACATTTGAGAAGAACAGCATTTCCTTTTTCAGATCGCTTTTGTATTCCTGATCCACCCTCGTGTGTCGGAGCAGAAGCATAACAGTCGTTTTCAGTATCTGATTCAGGAGATTATTCTCGGAAAGCTCATCATACTCACAGGTCAGCACCCGCTTTCTGGCAAGCCGGTTCTGAATAGTCCCCGGCATGTCAATCTTGCCACGGACTACCGCAACATCCTCTTTGCGGTTCAAATACTCCCGGTACAGGCCCTGCTTCAACTGTCTGCTGATGCCCTTCGCCAGAATCGCAGCGAAGAGGTTATGCATGTTCTCGAACTCCTCGGTAGCAACATCCTCATAACCGCCTTGATTCAGCGTCGTGAAGGCATACGAAAGCATATAGTATATGTTTTTTATGAAGATGCTCTTATCCTTAATCATTGGAACACACCTTGCAGAATGTTCTCCCAACGCTGGAGCTTGTTGGCGTCATCAAACCAGTATTCACTGAGCATCGGAAGAATGTCGTAGTCAACGATGGAATGCAGCCACTCCTCGGTACAAACATCTCTGCCGCAGAAATAGCTGTGGCCGATGCAGAAGCCCTTACCCAGCGACTTATCAAGGGAGATTTCACGGTTCAGGTCTTTCACCTTATTAACGAGTTCGTTCAGCGTCTCGTTGTTCAGGCCGTTCTGGTAATGGATGAAGCCCTCGGAATCGAAGCCCGGTTCCACCTCAAAGAAGCTGAAGCGGCGACGAAGCGCATAATCGATCATGGCGAGGCTGCGGTCTGCCGTGTTCATCATGCCAATGATATAGAGGTTCTTCGGGACGGAGAATGAGAGCCCGTTATAAGCGAGAGTCGCTTTTGTGCCTCTGTAGTCTTTTTCGATCAGCATCAGCAGCTCACCGAAGATTTTGCTCATGTTGCCACGGTTGATTTCGTCGATAATGAAGAAGAACTCCTTGTCCGGCTGGTTAGCGGCCTTCTGGCAGAAACGATAGAAAATACCATACTTCAGCTCAAAGCCATCCTCGACCGGCTTGTAGCCCATCATGAAGTCTTCATAGGAATAGTTCTGATGGAACTGAACGAACTCGATGCGGCTGTCATCCTTTTCGCCCATCATGGACCACGCCAGACGTCTTGCGGCGAAAGTCTTACCAACACCGGGAGCTCCCTGCAGGATGATGTTCTTCTTATTGCGAAGAACGGCCACAAGGTTCTCGTAGCGTTTTTCGGTCATATAGACTTCATCGAGGAAGTCACTCTTTGTGTAAGCATCGATGGAGGCTTCCGTAGCGACCGGATTCTCCTCACGGATCATATCGAGAATGAAGTCGTATTCTCCTCTGGTGAGCTTGAACAGGCTACCCTGCGGATTCTGGAAATACTCCATACGTTCAAGTTCCGGGCATCCTTTCAAGGTGGCATAATCAATCGGTGAAGTCAGGCCTTCGACCTTTTCAAAAAACAGCTTTTCACCGTCTTGTTCTGCGCTAACACGACCGATGGCAACGATCTGCTTTACCGGATTAGATTCGTATCCAATGATCATGTCGCCAGCTTTCGCATCAAGGAAGTTCTGGAAGATGCGACGCTTGTTGCCGTTCTCATTGTAAAGCGTGTAAGACTGAACCTCACCAACGGCGATGTCCGCAAAGCTCCAGATCTTCGGATTGGCATTCAACCACCAATAACCACGGTCCTGCTCACCGGGAGCAGCGGCAACATACAGTTCAATCCCACTCAGATCAGCTTTGTCGAGAGCAGCTGAAAGTTCATCTCGCAGCTTCCAGATAAAACTGCCGTCTTCATCTTTACCAGCATCACGGCCTGTGTAAAGAACTGTCCACCACTGCGTAGTACCGTCGTCTCTGGTGTTAGGATTAACACCAGTGGCCTCGCATACTCTCCGTGCCAACGCAACAGAGCCGGAATTGTAGAAATTCTTAGTCTCGCCGTATTTTACTGCC
>Ga0256404_1011016_pt1 | contig 12278 bp, 8 predicted proteins | sample RumenRJG_01DNA_FD_185990 | JGI IMG/M metagenome (GOLD analysis project Ga0256404, IMG submission 185990) | Bovine rumen microbial communities from Lethbridge, Alberta, Canada - RJG_01 | ecosystem: Host-associated > Mammals > Digestive system > Stomach > Rumen | place: Canada: Alberta | collected... | reverse complement strand
CGTCTTCTGCAATCTTTTCCGCGACAAAAGTACAGGCTTCAGAATAAGCGGTCATCGTTTCCAGGAGTAACTGCCCTTCATCCGCATTCGGGAGAATCTTCAGTTTTGCAGTCAGCGTCTGTAACATGGCATGGGATTCTCCATGGCAGAGCTTTTCGCAAAAGAAGGCGCTAAAGTCGTCATGACTGCCAGGGGAAAGGAAAAGCTGGACGTTGCGGTGCAGCAGATCCGGGACCAGGGCTATGACGTCACCGGTGTCGTGGCAGACAATAAAAATCTCGATGATGTAAAGAGAGTCATTCAGACAGCACTGGACGTATACGGGGATCTGGACATCGTCATCAACAACGCCGCCATCGGCGAGCAGAAGATGATCGACGAAACGGACGACGAATGGCTGGAGCATGTATACCAGACCAATGTATTCGGACCGTTCCGTTTTATCCGGGAAGCACTGAAGATCTTCCTTCCGAAAAACGAAGGCTGCATCATCAATATCTCTTCCGTAAACGGTGACCGTCCCTTCTGCGGCGCGTCCTATACATCCTCCAAGGGCGCGATCAATACGCTGAAAAAAAACGTTGCCATGCGCCTGATCGATACCAACATCCGCATCAATGCTGTCGCACCCGGCGCAACTGTAACGCCCGCACATCTGGCCAACAAGGCCGGCGAGCAGCCCGGCGGAGCAAAGATGCTGGAATACAGCAAGCACTTTGTCTACTTCCCCGGACCGGAATGTGATCCCATGGATCAGGCGAACGCGTGTCTGTTCCTGGCTTCCGACATGGGAAAACATGTAAAGGGCCAGGTTATCCAGGTCTGCAATGGAGCATTTTATAAGAGTGTGCAGGAAGTAAAAACCCTGCTGGCGTATTACGACCAGCCTGAGGAGACGACGGACTATTCCGTAATCTGCTCCTTTACCCCGCCTAAAGAGCTCGGAAAGTGTGTTTACTGCAATCACTGCAAGCCCTGCCCGGTCGGGATCGATATCGGCCTGGTGAACAAGTACTATGATCTGGCACTGGCCGGGGATGCTATGGCAGTGGAGCATTACCGCACGCTGGAAAAGAACGCGGATGACTGCATTGCCTGTGGCCACTGCGATAACCGATGCCCGTTCTCTGTGAAACAGAGTGAACGGATGCAGGAAATAAGATCCTATATGGGCTTGAAAACCCGATAACAGAAAGGGAAAGCATATGATGCCCTGAAGTTTTTTATCGCCGGGGTAGTATCATCCATCATAACATTCTGATACATAGCGCCAGGGATTACACACTAAGATCCCTGGCGTTATCATTTTGCCCATTTTGAAGAAGGAGGATGCACAAATGAAACTTGTTATCTCAGTGGGAGAAGAGCCCCACCTCTACAGGTGGTGGGTTCAATCAAACTTGTCTCAGTGGGGGTCCAATCTCCCACTGAGATAACCGTCTCACTCGTCACAAATGCAGAAGACCGCATACAGCGGAACAGATTTGATGTTCATTTCAAGGCCGAAATTCTTCTCGGAGACTCGAATGGAATAAGCTGGCTTAAACTGCTGGATATACTCGTTCAGACTGACAGCGGTGACATGGTCGCCGCTTTTTACTTCCACGGGGATGAGATTGCCTTTCAGCGAGATCACAAAGTCAACCTCCCTGGTGCCTTTGTCATTTCTCCAGAAGTACGGTTTAAACCCGGCTCTGATAAGCTGCGTATTCACATAGTTTTCGGTCATGCCGCCTTTGAAATCGGCGAGTTCTTCCTCCATGAAGAAGATGTCCTCTGCCCGGATATCTTTCTGAGCCGCAAGGAGGCCCATATCCGAAAGGTAGATCTTGAAATCGTCGATGTCCTTGTAGTTCTCCAGCGGTTTGGTGATCTGCTCCGCACGATAAATGCGGGACAGAAGACCTGCGGAAACCAGCCATTCAATGGCGTTTTCGTACTCTGCAGCCCTTGCGCCCTTTTTTATGATCTTATATTGGAAGCGAGTGTTTTTCTTAGAAAGCTGTGCGGCGATGGTTCCGTAGGTCAGACGGGTCTTTTTGATTTCGTTCGCACTTTCCTGATACTTGCTCATGTCATCCAGATAATCCATCTGGATCGTCTCCAGCACGTACCGGACCTGTGTATAGTCCTGTGTATCGATAAACCTGGCGACCACCTCCGGCATTCCGCCAACAGCAAGGTACTGCCGGTAAAGCTTAAGGGCAGCCTCATGAAGCGCCTGAGGCATCGGCTCATTTCTGTCAAAGCAGCGATGGATCCGTTCTACAAGATCCTTTTCTCCCAGGGACCAAAGGAATTCTTCCATATCCATGGGATACATTGTATAGCGGTCGACTTTTCCAACGGGGAAAGCGTATTTTTCACGATTGACAGCAACGCCGAGCAGACTGCCCGCAGCAATTACATGATACTCCGAGGCTTCCTCGCAGAAGTACTTCAGAGAGGCAACCGCACGCTCGCAAATCTGGATCTCATCGAAAACAATCAGTGTGTTCCCTCTGGTAATGGTCTGCCCGCTGATATGGGCCAGGACGGGAAGAAGGTATGAGGGGCTGATGTTTTCGTCAAACGTCGCTGTAAGCGATCTGCTGGTCTGAAAATTGAAATACGCCACATTATCGTAGTGCTGCCGCCCGAACTCAAGAATGGCGTAGGTCTTTCCGACCTGACGGGCACCCTGGATGATGAGAGGCTTCCTGTACTTGCTGTCCTTCCACTGCTTCAGATATTCAGAGACCTTTCGATACATATACATGGTGATCCCTCCTTGAATGGAAATCTGTGCGGATTCATCATGCCACAAACTGGTAATTAATGCAAGATTTAGAGAAAAAATAACATTAAAATCCAATTAATTTTGGCTGAAATTGACACGAGATTCCAAAGGCCCGATGGCTGTTTCCTTCCTGCGAAGGTTTTGTCCCTTCGCAGATTCCGGCTGCTCGTTTATTGCGAGAAACCCCCTTTCCGATTCGCGGATTCTCTGGTAAGCTGTTACCTAATGAGATCTGGTATCCCGGCAGGCAATGCCGGGATATCACACGAGGAGGAATAGAATATGATGGAAACAGAGAAGAAAATCATGCTCTCCGGCATTCAGCCCAGCGGAGACCTTCACCTTGGCAATTACCTCGGCGCCATCAAGAACTGGGCGGACCGGGTGAATGAATACGAGTGCTACTACTTCATGGCGGACCTGCACACCATCACCGTGCGGCAGGACCCGAAGGAGCTGAGACGCCGCTCCCTTGAGATGCTGGCCATCTACATCGCCTGCGGCCTGGACCCGGAGAAGAACACCCTCTTCCTCCAGTCCCACGTGCCGGCCCACGCCCAGCTGGGCTGGGTCCTGGACTGCTACACCATGTTCGGCGAGCTGACCCGCATGACCCAGTTCAAGGACAAGTCCGAGAAGCACAAGGACAACATCAACGCGGGCCTCTTCACCTACCCGTCCCTCATGGCTGCCGACATCCTCCTGTACCAGCCCCACTACGTGCCGGTGGGAGAGGACCAGAAGCAGCATGTGGAGCTGACCCGGGACCTGGCCATCCGCTTCAATAACCTCTACGGCGAGACCTTCCGTGTCCCGGAGCCCTACATCAGCAAGATGGGCGCCCGCATCTACGGCCTGTCCACCCCCGGCCAGAAGATGTCCAAGTCCGTTCCGGACGGCTGCGTCTTCCTGATGGACGAGCCCAACGTCATCATGAAGAAGTTCAAGCGCGCGGTCACGGACTCCGACACGGAGAACTGCGTGCGCTACGACAAGGACAACAAGCCCGGCGTGTCCAACCTGATCAACATCTACGCCACCATCACCGGCAAGACCTTCGAGGAGATCGAGAAGGAATTCGAGGGCCAGGGCTACGGCGTGTTCAAGCCCGCCGTGGGCGATGCGGTCGTCCAGGCACTTGCTCCCATCCGTGAGGAGGCCTCCCGCCTGATCGCGGACAAGGCCTACCTGGATTCCATCTACCGGGCCGGCGCCGAGAAGGCCTCCTACATCGCCAACAAGACCCTCCGGAAGGTCTACAAGAAGATCGGATTCTACCAGCTGGGCAAGGCCTGAGCGGCTCATGTCGGAAGCCCGGGACGATGCAGGAAATGCGGCACTGAAAATGCAGCACTGAAAATGCGGAGCCGGGAAGCCGGCACCGGCATTGAGGCGACACAGAGAAAATAAAAAACTCTTCGGAAAGGAGCAGTTATGAGCGAGGTAAAGTGGAACAATCTGGATAAGCTGGAGGCATGGAGCGAGCTGCAGAAGGCGGACAAGGTGTGTGTCCGCGAGGTCATGGCAGGAGAGAGCGGCGCGGAGCGCGTGGCGAAGTACTGCGTGCCCATGGCGGCGGACCTGTGCTATAACTTTGCTGCCAAGGCAGTGGATGACAAGGTCCTTGCGGTGCTCCAGAAGCTCGCGGACGAGGCCCAGCTGACAGAGAAGTTCGCGGAGCTCTACAACGGCGCGGTCATCAACACCGGCGAGAAGCGGCTGGTCCTGCACCACCTGACCAGGGGGCAGCTCGGCGATGCGGTGATGGCGGACGGCGTCGACAAGCGGGAGTTTTACCTGAACGAGCAGAAGAAGATCGCTGACTTTGCCGAAAAGGTCCACGCGGGCGAGATCACCAACGCGGCGGGCGAGAAATTCACCACGGTGGTGCAGATCGGTATTGGCGGCAGCGACCTTGGTCCTCGTGCCTTGTACCTGGCTCTTGAGAACTGGGCGAAGGCCAACGGAAAGCTGAAGATGGAAGCGAAGTTCATCAGCAACGTGGACCCGGACGATGCCTCCGCAGTCCTGGCTTCCGTGGACGTGGCCCACAGCCTGTTCATCATTGTCTCCAAGTCCGGAACCACCCTTGAGACCCTGACCAACCAGTCCTTCGTTATGGACGCCCTGAAGAAGCAGGGTCTCGACACCTCGAAGCACCTGATCGCCGTCACCAGCGAGACCTCCCCGCTGGCAAAGAGCGACGCCTTCCTCCAGGCCTTCTTTATGGACGACTACATCGGCGGCCGCTATTCCTCCACCTCCGGCGTGGGCGGCGCGGTTCTGTCCCTGGCCTTCGGCCCCGAGGTCTTCGCGGAGATCCTGGACGGCGCCGCGAAGGAAGACGCCATGGCGAAGGAGAAGGATCTCTTCAAGAACCCGGACATGATGGACGCCATGATCGGCTTCTACGAGAGAAACATCCTGGGCTATCCCGCCACCGCGGTTCTGCCTTATTCCCAGGCCCTGAGCCGCTTCCCGGCCCACCTGCAGCAGCTCGACATGGAGTCCAACGGAAAGAGCGTGAACCGCTTCGGCGAGCCCGTGGACTATGTGACCGGCCCGGTCATCTTCGGCGAGCCCGGCACCAACGGCCAGCACTCCTTCTACCAGCTCCTGCACCAGGGCACCAACATCATCCCGCTGCAGTTCGTGGGCTTTAAGAAGAGCCAGATGCTGAACGACGTGGTGATCGAGAACAGCACCAGCCAGCAGAAGCTTTGCGCCAACGTGGCGGCCCAGATCGTGGCCTTTGCCTGCGGCAAGGACGACGAGAACCCCAACAAGAACTTCGAAGGCAACCGCCCCTGCAGCATCATCGTCGGCGAGCAGCTGACCCCTGCTGCCCTGGGCGCCCTGCTTGCCCACTTCGAGAACAAGGTCATGTTCCAGGGCTTTGTCTGGAACATCAACAGCTTTGACCAGGAGGGCGTGCAGCTCGGCAAGATCCTGGCGAAGCGGGTCCTGGCCCACGACACCGACGGCGCCCTGAAGGCCTACAGCGACCTGCTGGGGATCTGAGGTCAGAAGATAACAGGACCAGCGATTGATTTAAGATAAAGCCCCCGCCGCGGCTTTCCTTTCGGAAGGTCGTGGCGGGGGTCTTAACATACGTAAATCCAGTCCTCTGTGCGGTATTTGGAACTCCGCGCAGAGGACTTTTTTGAGTGGGTAAACGGGTCTTATTCCAGCGCAATCCCCTGCAGTTTTGCCAGGGCAGTAAAGACCTCGCCGATCCGATCGTTGATGACCAGGGTGTTGGCGCCCATTCGGATGTTCAGGGAATCCCGGTTGATGATCACCAGGTATTTTCCCTCAAAGTAGTTGATATAGGACGCGGCCGGATACACTGTCAGGGAGGTGCCTCCGATGATCAGCATGTCGGCCCTTGAGATGGCCCGCACTGCGCCGCGCACAGCCTCGTCCGGCAGACTCTCCTCGTAGAGGGTGATATCCGGGCGGATCATTCCGCCGCAGCTGCAGGTGGGAACCGCCTCCTCCGAGGTGAAGATGTAATCCGGCGGGTAGATCTTCCCGCAGCGGGAGCAGTAGTTCCGGAGGGCGCTTCCGTGAATCTCATATACGGTTTTGCTTCCGGCCTTTTGGTGCAGGCCGTCGATGTTCTGGGTCACCACAGCGGAGAGCTTCCCCTGCTTTTCAAGCGCCGCCAGGTATTTGTGGGCGTTGTTGGGCTCAATGCTCCGGGTGTCCATCTTTTGCCTGTGGAATTCAAAGTAGACCTTCGGCTCCCGCGTGAGGCAGCTGTGGCTCAGGAGATACTCCGGCCGGTACTTTTCAAAACGCACATCCCGCTGGTTATAGAGCCCGTCCTTGCTGCGGAAATCAGGCACGCCGCTCTCGGTGGAGACCCCGGCCCCGCCGAAAAAGACAATGTCCTTCGAGTCCTCAATCCAGTCCTTCAGCTTCTGAAGCTTGCTCTCATCCATTGAAAGATCCTCCTTCCCTGGTTTGTTGACCTAAGATAACTGTACTCGAATCAAGGGGGCATGTCAAACGCCCGCGAGGCTGAATCGGAGAGCAGGAAACAGGCCTGCCAAGGGTACGGATTTGCAAGAATGCGCTAAAAACGCCCGGGCGCGATTGGCCTGGCGGCGATGTCATGAGAAAAACGCCCGGGCGAGATGCCCTGGCGGCAAAAACGCCCCTTCCCGTCAGGGAAGGGGCGAAATTTCGCTAGGATGTAAAGTTTTCGTACCGCAGCTCCAATGCTTGAAGAGCCTCAAGTCCAATGCGCGAAGAGCCTCACGCCCGGCTCTCTCAGAGCCGCAGAGCCTTAAATCCTTAAATCCTCAGATCCTGTTCTCCCACAGCTGCGGGTCGCTGGGATCGCACTCCTGGGGGATCAGCGGAGACTGAATAATCATGGTGCGGCCCTCCTCGGCGTAGGTGTTCTCGATCACCCGGCCCGGGGACCAGAGGGCGCCCTCCTGCTCCACGGTGTCGCCGATCTCCGGCAGCGGCTTGCCCTCAAAGACGTCGTGGATGTACTCCACAGCAAGGATCGCGGCGTCCAGGGCGGGCTGCTCCACGACGGCGTAGAGCTTGCCCTCCTGCAGGAGGCCGATGCCCTCCTTGCCGATGCAGATGCCGGAGATGTAGTAGTCGGCGGGGTTCAGGCCGGCGGCCTCCACCGCGGAGACGGCGCCGGAGCCCATGATGTCAGGGGTGTGGACGTAGATGCCGACCACATCGTCCGCGTAGCGGGTCAGAAGGTCGCTGGTGCGGGCGTAGGAGTCCTCGTTGTTCCAGTTGCCCTCGCCCTGCACCACCGCCAGCTGCGGGTACTGGTCCAGGACCGACATGAGGCCCTCGTGGCAGTCCGTGGTGTACATGTCCACCAGGGCGCCGGTGATCTCGATGATGACGCCCTCCGGGACCTCGCCGCCGTGGGCGCTCTTGATGCCCTCGATCATCTGGGTGGCCGCCTTCACGGTGGACTCCTTGATGTCGTTGGTGATGAACATCTCCACCTTGCCGCCCTCGGGGCAGGTGTCCAGGGCGAAGACCGGGATGTTCTCCTCGTTCAGCCGCTCAATGCCGGGCACCAGGGTCACCAGGTCCTCGGCGCCGGCCATGATGAAGGCGTCGATGCCCTGGGCAATGAAGGTGTCAATGGCGTCCATGATTTTCAGGCTGTCCGCCTGGGCATCCACCACCTTCAGGTCGTAGCCGTACTTGTTGCAGGTGTCGGTGGCGCCGATGACGAAGGCCTGGATGAACTCGGACTGGGCGTGCTTGATGACCATGCCGATGGTCTTTGTCCCGCCGGCGTTCTCGCTGGCAGCGGCGGTGGCGGCCTCCGCGGCGGCAGAACCCTGGGCGGCAGCTTCAGAAGCCGCAGCCTCAGCGGCCTTGGTCTCTGCGGGGGCTGCGGCAGGAGCAGCAGCGGCGGGGGCGGCGGTCGTGGCCGGCGCAGCGGTGGTGGCGGTGGATGCGGAGCCGCCGCATCCGGCGAGCAGCATGGTTCCCATGCAGGCAGTCAGGACAAGAGACAGCAGTTTCTTCATAGTGGTTGATTCCTCCCTTGATTCAAAAATGAAGCTTGCAGAAGCGGCGGCAGTATCCGCCGCTGGATGCACATAAGAGTTTGGCCGTGCGAAGTATTCCGGGCCGGCCGTCGTTATGAAGAGTTCCGGGCCGGCCGGCATCCGCCGCGGCGTTCAGTCCCCGCCGCCGGTGAGGCGCCGTATGTTCTCCCGGTGCATGATCCAGGCGGTGAGCTGGAAGCGCAGGCGGTCCAGCAGGATCGCCACAAAGATCAGCGCGCCCTTGGTGGCGCTGACCAGGTTCACATCCACCCCGTTTAAGGTCAGGGCGTTGTCCAGCATGCCCAGGAGCAGGGTGCCGCCCAGCATGCCGATGGGCTTTCCGAGGCCGCCGTTGAAGCTGCAGCCGCCCAGGATCGCGCCGGCGAAGGCCATCATCACCAGGCCCGTGCCCATGTTGTTGGAGACCGCGTTCTGGCGGCCGGCGGTGATGAGTCCCGCCACCGACGCGAGAACGCCGGCCAGCATGAAGGCGGAGACCAGCACCCGGTCCGTGTTGATGCCCGAGATAAAGGCCGCCTTCCGGTTGCCGCCGGTGAGCAGGAAGCGCCTGCCGGCGGTGGTCATGCGGAAGAGGAACTCAAAGACCGCGTAGATCAGGATCAGCACCAGGACCGCCACCTGGAGGTTCCCGATCTTTCCCCGGCCCAGGAAGGTGTACACCGGGTCCAGCTTCGCCAGGGAGAAGGGGACCAGGAACAGCACCAGGCCCCGCATCACGATCTGGGTGGACATGGTGAGCAGGAAGGAGTTGGTCCGGAGCTTCACCATGCAGAGGCCGTTGAAACAGCCCACCAGGGCGCCGATGAGCAGCGTGAGAAGCAGGCAGACGGGCGCCGGAATGCCGAACCGGTTCGCCAGGAGAATGGTGATGCCCGGCGCGAAGGCCAGCGTCGCCTCCATGGAGAGGTCCAGCTCGCCGACCATCATCACGATGCCCTGCCCCAGGACCATGAGGCCCAGGGTCGCCGACTGGAACAGGATGTTCAGCTGGTTCCGCGCGCTGAGGAAGGAGGGCGTGAACAGGGCGTTCGCCAGGAAGAACACGGCCACCATGACCCAGACCAGGTTGTTCAGAAGCGCCAGCTGTATTTTTGTGGATGTCTTCATGACGCCGCCTCCCTTTCGTGAATCTGCTCGCCCTGCATGGCGCGGTAGATCAGCTCCTCGGAGAACTCCGGCCGGTCAAAGGACTCGGTGATCTGCCCGTCGCAGAGCACCAGGATCCGGTCGCAGATCTTCATGAGGTCCTCCACGCCGGGGGAGGTGATGAGCACGCAGGAGTCGGTCCTGAGACCGTGGTTGATGCTGTGGAGGATGCTGTCCTTCGCCTCGATGTCCACGCCCCGGGTGGGCTCGTCCAGGAGGCAGACCTTCGGGTGCTGCTCCATGACCCGTCCCACCAGGACTTTCTGCTTGTTGCCGCCGGAGAGCTGCTGCACCTCCTGGTGCCGGGAGGCGGCCTTGATGCCCAGCTCCTCGATGGTGCGGGCGATGGTTTTCTGCTCCAGGGCGCCGTTCAGGAAGCCCCGCCGCCCAAGCTTCGACAGAATGCCGAGGGTCAGGTTCTGGCCCACGGAGGCGATGGGAATGAGGCCCTCCGCCTCCCGCTCCTCGGTGAGGTACACAATGCCCTTTTTCGCGGCCTCCGAGGGAGAGCCGGGCCGCACCTCTTCTCCGGAGAGGTACATGCTGCCGCTGTCCAGGGGGTCGGCGCCGATCATGCTGCGGAAGAGCTCGGTGCGCCCGCTTCCGCGAAGGCCCGCCAGGCCCACGATCTCGCCCCTGTGCAGGGTGAGGCTCACCCGCTTGAAGTGGCCGTAGCTCGTGAAGTTGCTGACGGAGAAGAGCTCCTCGTCGGTGGCTTCTCCGGAGAGGTCCTCGTTCGCCGCCGCCTCATACTGCTCGTTTCCAACGATCAGCCCGGCCAGGGTCTTTAAATCCAGGTCCTCCCGCCGCACGCTGCCCACGTTCCGGCCGTCCCGGATCACCGTGACCACGTCGCAGACCTTCAGGAGCTCCTTCGTGTGGTGGGAGATGAAGATCACCGTGCGCCCCTCCGCGATCAGCCGGCGGATGATGTCGTACAGGATCTGCTGGTCCTTTCGGGAAAGCGACGCGGACACCTCGTCCATGATGATGAGCTCCGCATTCTCCACGAAGCAGGCCTTGATCACCAGGAGAAGCTGCCGCTCGCTGACGGAGAGGCCCTCCACCTTCATGTCCGGGTCCAGCTTAAGGCCCGCGTCCTTCAGGACCGCGGCGGCTCTCTGGGAGAGCTCCCGCCAGTCGATGACGCCCTTCCCGCCGATGTAGCCTGGGAAGAAGAGGTTCTCCGCCACCGTGGACTCGGCGATGACCTGGGGCTCCTGGGTGATGATGGAGATGTGCCGCTTTTTCGCGAGGATCGGGGTCAGGGCGCTGAAGCGCTCCTCCCCGATGAGGATCTCCCCGCTGCTGGGGGCCACCAGGCCGGAGATCACGCCCACCAGCGTGGACTTGCCAGCGCCGTTTTTCCCGATGAGGCCGTGGACCTCCCCCTTTTTGACGGTGAGACTCACGTCCCGGAGGGCGATGGTCCCCGAGTAGAGCTTGGTGATGTTCTTTAATGAGAGCGCGGTCGCTGTCTCCGCGCGGCTTGCTGTCTGTTCCATAGTTTGCTGCTGTCCTTGGTATAGTCCTGAATTGTGTCCGCCCGCGGGCAATGTTGACTGTTTGGGGCTCAGCCGGTCTGTCCTGTTTGTTGGAACACCGGCAGGAGGCACTGCATGAGCTGCTGGTAGCGCCGGTACAGGTCCCGGTACAGGCCGCGCTTTTCCGGATCCGGCAAGTAGTGGGCGGCCTCCCGCACCAGCTGCCCCGCCGCGGTCTCGATGTCGGGGAAGATGCCGGCGGCTGCTCCCGCCAGGATCGCGGCTCCCAGGCACCCGGCGTTCTCGCTGTCGGCGGTGGTGACCACCTCTCTCCCCGTGGCGTCCGCCTTGATCTGGCACCAGACCGGGCTCTTCGCCCCGCCGCCGAGGCAGAGGATGCGGTCCGACACCGGCGCCAGGGCCTCCGTGGCCTCCAGCACCCGGCAGAGGATCATGGCCACGCCCTCCATGAGGGAGCGGGCCAGGTGCTTCTCCGTGTGGGCCGCGGTGAGGCCGATGAGCATCCCCTTCATGTCCGGGCACAGGTCCGGCGGGCCGGAGCCGATGAAGTGGGGCAGGGAGAGGAGCCCCTCAGCCCCGGGCGGGCAGTCCGCCGCCAGGAGGTCCATCTGGTCGTAGGAGAAGGTCCCGTGGAACAGGTCCCGCATCCACCGCAGGGAAATCCCGCCGGATGCGTAGGCGTGCACCATGTAGAGTCCGGGGACGGCGCTGCAGTAGCAGGGCATGCCGCCCGCCGGGTCCAGGACGATGTGGTCCGTCATGGTCACGGTGCAGAGGGCGGTCCCCGTCACGTCCGAGAAGCCCCCCGGGCGCACGTTGCCGACGCCCACAGCCCCGCAGGAGAGGTCGATGCCGCCGATGCAGAGCGCTGTCCGGGTGCTTAAGCCGAAGGAAGCCGCCGCTTCCTCTGTCAGGTGCCCCACGATGGAGCCCGGGAGAACGATCTCCGGCAGCTGCTCCTCGCGAAGGCCCAGGAAGGCGAGCATCTCCCGCCACCAGCCCCGGGTATTGATGTCAAAGTAGATGGAGGAGCCGAGGATCGAGTCCTCGCCGGCGGCCCGTCCCGTGAGCTTTAAGGAGAACCAGCCCTCCAGCTGCAGGACCCGGGCGATCCGGGAGAAGAGCTCCGGCCGGTGCTTCTTCAGCCACAGGAGCTTCGCCCCCGGCCAGATGGCATCCGCCCCCACCTGACCCGAGCGCCGCTGGATTTCCCGGCTGCCGAAGGCCGACACGATTTCCGCCGCCTCGGCGCCCGCCCGGGTGTCGCACCAGAGCACT
>Ga0256404_1011014_pt1 | contig 12280 bp, 11 predicted proteins | sample RumenRJG_01DNA_FD_185990 | JGI IMG/M metagenome (GOLD analysis project Ga0256404, IMG submission 185990) | Bovine rumen microbial communities from Lethbridge, Alberta, Canada - RJG_01 | ecosystem: Host-associated > Mammals > Digestive system > Stomach > Rumen | place: Canada: Alberta | collected... | reverse complement strand
GGCGATGTCCACGTCGAGTCCGATGTTGGCATCCACCACGCGGAAGGGCACCGGATTTGGCGTGCCGTACTTGTTGCCCACGATCTCCTTCGTGTTGATGTAGTAAACCCGCTGGTCCTTTCCGGTATCCCCGCCGAAGGAGACTCTCCGCTTCCACTCCTCAAAGGAGTCCGCAACGCCCTTCGCAAGGCCGCCCGCAAAGACAGAGGGCGAGGTGGAGGCGTCATACCGGTACTCCCCGGGCTCCGAGCACAGGTCCACGATCTTGCCCTGGTCCACGATGATCATGCACTGCCCGTCGTTGACCGCAACAACGGAGCCGCTGGTGATGATGTTGTCTGATCCGTTGTTAAAGCCCCGCTTTCCGCGCTTTTTTCCCCTTGCCGCCAGGATGTCCGCATCCAGTGCGTCGCAGTAGAAATACTCCTTGTACTGGTCCCTGAGGACCCCCGATGCCGCGCCAAGTCCTGCTGCAATCAGTCCCATATGTTCATTTCCTCCTTTTTTCTCTGGTGTTCCCTGCTCTGTGTATTATCCCCCAGCGTGCGCCTTTCATCAATCTGAAACCGCAGCGGAGGAAAAACCGGGGACTCCCGCCCGGAAATCCTCCTGCCTCTTCGCGAACCTCTCTATCCTGCAAGGTCCCCTGCGGCGTGGTCCTTCGCGTGGACGTTCTCCGGAAGCTCCCTCTCATGGACGTAATTCCAGACCGTCACATGGATCTTCCCATCTTTTTGCCTCACGGCTCCTCCTGCGATTCTGTGTCAGACGCCTCTGCAGACTCTGTGGATGCGGAAGAAGCAGCGGTTTCCTCCGTCTGATTCTCGGAGATCACCTCTTCCATGGACTTGCCCTCATCCAGCTCCTCCTGCAGGAGCTTTACCGCCTCATCGTACTGGTTGTCCGTCCCGTCCTTGTAGTAGGCATCGCTGTCAAAGTCGACCTTCACATCCGGCGTGATGCCGACCTTGTTGATGTCGTTTCCGCTGCGGGTGAAGTAATGGGCAACCGTGAGCTTGACCGCGGAGCCGTCAGTTAAGTTGTAGACGGTCTGGACGACGCCCTTTCCGTAGGTCTGCTCACCGAGGATGATGCCCTTTCCGGAGTCCTGGATCGCGCCGGAGAGGATCTCCGAGGCGGAGGCACTGTTGCCGTTGACGAGGACGACCAGCGGGATTGTCATCTCATCCTTCCCGTCCGCCGTGTACTCGGTCTTCTTTCCGTTCCGGTCCTCCATGTAGAACACAAGGCCCTCCGGGATGATCTCATTGGCGATGCTGGTCACGACGTCGACCTCTCCGCCGGGGTTGCCGCGAAGGTCCAGGATCAGCGCCTGGATGCCCTGGTCATAGAGGTCATTCAGCGCATTCTTGAACTGGTCCGTCGCGACCTCCGTGAACTCCGCAAGGGACAGATACCCGATGCGCGCATCCTCGTCCGTGACCTTCGAGCTCACCATCTGCTCATTGATCGTGTCCCTCGTGATGGTGATCTCCAGGTAGTCGGCCTCCCCGGAGCGGGCAATCGTCAGGGTGACATCCGTGCCCACTTCGCCCCGCACCTTCGACACCACCTCATCGGTGGAAAGATCCCCGCAGTCCTCCCCGTCGACCTTGTAGATGATGTCATTCTCCCGAAGGCCCGCCTTCTGCGCCGGAGTGTCGTCGATGACGCCGGCGATCTTGGGATAGCCGGTGGTCTTGTCCGTGCTGATCCAGGCGCCGATGCCGCCAAAGACGCCCTGGAGGTTTGTCGTAAGATCCTTCATCTCCTCCTCGTTGTAGTACTCGGAGTAGGGATCGCCCAGGGACTCGAGAAGGCCCTTGTAAAGGCCATTCTCCTTCGCCTCCGTCGTCACGGTCTCCGGCTCGTAGTAGTCATCGCTGATGAGCTGCTCGAGCTGCCGGAGCTTCTGCACGGAAGCGCGGTTCACGGCAGAGTCCTTCGCGGAGGAGAGGATGGCGATGCCGGAGCCTGTGAGGGCAGGCACCAGGACGCCGAAGACCAGTGCGGTGACAAGGACGCCGGTCAGGACGCCAAGTGCAAATTTTCTGCGCTCCCGCTTCTTCTGCGTCTTTCCCGGATCCGGATCCGGGGTCTTCTGTGCCGGCGCAGGGGAGTTCCCGGTACCGGGTGCTGTCGTAAGATTCGTGTTATTGTTCGGTGTCGTCGATTCCATTTCTTATAACCTGTGCTGTGTGTGCGATTTTCTGCTTCAGGATCCCAGATACTGCCAGGGGCTCACGTACTGGCCGTTCAGGCGCACGGAGAAGTGCAGGTGGGGTCCTGTGCTGTTTCCGGTGCTTCCTACCGCCGCGATCTGCGTGCCCGCCGTCACGGACTGCCCCTGGGAGACATAGAGGGCGGAGGCGTGCATGTAGATCGTGTACAGACCCCCGCCGTGATCGATCATCACGTAATTTCCCATCGAGGAGCTGTAGGAGGCGGCGATGACCGTGCCGTCCGCCGCGGCGAGGATCGGCGATCCGGTGTCCGCCGCCATGTCGACGCCGTTGTGGAACAGGGTCGTGCCGTAGATCGGGTGCACCCGGTAGCCGTAGTCCGAGGAGATCTCCTTGTAGTTCGGGCAGGGCCAGGTGAAGGTGCCGCCGGTGTAGGCCTTCCGCTTTGCCAGCTCCTCCTCCGCGGCCTTTCTCTTTGCTTCCTCCTCTGCCTTTTTGGCCTCCTCCTCGAGCCTTGCCTGCTCCGCCTGCACCTGGGACTCCAGGGAGGCGATGGTGTCGTCCTGCTGGGCGATCTGGGCCTCGTACTGCTCGAGGGAGAGCTGCTGAGTCTGGATGTCCGAGCTCACGGAGGCGATCTCCGCCTTTTTCTCGTCCATCAGGGTCTGCATGTTCGCCTGCTCGGTGAGGACCCCCTGCCGCGCCTCCTCAAGCGTCGCCTGCTGGGCCTCCAGCTCCTCCTGCGTCGCCTGAACCAGCGCCGTCTGCTCTTTGTACTCCTTCAGCTTCTTCTGGTCGTACTCCGAGAGCTTCCGGACGTAGGTGACGCGGTTCAACATGTCCGCAAAGTCCTCCGCATCCAGGAGCACCGACAGGTACAGATTTCCTCCCCGCTCGTAGAGCATCCGGATCCGGACCTTCATCGCGGCATACTGGTCGTCCTGGGTCTTCTGGGCTGCGACCAGCTCCTCTTTCGTCTCCTCGATCTTCGTCTCTCCGTCCGAAATCTGCTGGTTTAGGCTGTCGATGTTGGTCTGCATCTGGGTGAGCTGGGCGTCCAGCTGGGTGACATACGTTTCGAGACTGCTCTTCTGGCTCTCGAGCTGCTCCTTCGCCGCCTCGATGTCCGTGATGCTGTCCTTTATCTGCTCCTGCTCTTCCTTTGCCTCCTCGATCTGAGCCTGCTTTTCTTTGATCGTGTCGTTGGTGAGCACCGCGGCAAGCGTCCTCTCCCCGGGGCCGGAAAACAGAATGCAGATGCCAAAAAGCAGTGTGCACCCTGTGAGTGCACACCGCCGCAATCTTCTGCTTGTTCTGTTTGCTTTTCTTCCCGCAGGATCAGACATGCAAGTGTTTCCTTATGGTCAGCGTGGATCCGAGAAAACCGATGCCGACGCCGAGTACGATCATGACCGGAATCAGGTAGCGGAACACATCCGCCGCCGGCAGAAACTTCAGGATGTTGGAGAGCATCGAGAATCGTTCTGCAATGGCGCCGACCACGCGGTTGTAGAAGAAGTAGGTGAGTCCCAGGGGGATCAGGGCACCCACCAGGCCGATCAGCATGCCCTCGATGACGTAGGGAGCCCGGACGAAGAAGTCCGTCGCACCGATGTACTTCATGATGTTGATCTCGTCCTTGTGGCTCGTGATGCCGGTGGCGACCGTGTTGCTGATCAGGAAGACGGACACGATGATCAGAATTCCGATAATGAAGGCCGAGGTGTAGGCGATCAGCCGGTTCACGCCGGTCAGCGTGTCCGCTGTGATCTCCGAGCGGTTGACCTCCCGGACGTTGTCCAGGTTTTCGAGGTAGCTGACGAGCTCTCCCTGCTTGGAGACGTCGTTCAGATAGATCTCCAGGTTGTCATCGCCCGCAAGGGGGTTCTCCGTAAAGCCGTCCGCGTAGTCCCCGAGGTACTCCTTGGAGAACTCCGACCAGGCGTCATCCGCGGAGACATAGACGACCCGCTTGACCTCCGGCCGCTCCTCGAGTGCAATCTTGATCTGGTTGATCTCATCCTCGGAGGTGCCCTCGTCGAAGAACACCGTCACCGCCACGCCCTGCTCGGCGTTGTGGACCATGTAGGAGATGTTGTCGATGACGGAGAAGAACAGGCCGAACAGGAACAGGCTCGCCGAGATCGTCGCGATGGACGCTGCGGAGTAGCCCTTGTTGCGGAAGATGTTTTTGATGCCCTGCCCCAGTGTATAGAAAAACGAACTAATTCTCATAATCGTACCCGTCCGAATCCACGTCCTGATAGGCATTCCCATCCTCGTAGAATTCGTCGTATTCTTCCTCGGTGCGGGCCGGATCATCCCGGATGATCTCGCCCTGCTTCATTTCGATCACGCGCTTGTTCATGCGGTCCACAATGCTGCGGTCGTGGGTGACCACGATGACCGTCGTGCCGTATTCCATGTTGATGCGCTCGATCAGCTGCATGATATCCCATGCCGTGTCGGCATCGAGATTTCCGGTGGGTTCGTCCGCGAGGAGAATATAGGGCTTGTTCACCAGCGCCCGCGCAATCGCGACGCGCTGCTGCTCGCCGCCGGAGAGCTGGGTCACCTGTCTCTTGTACTTGTCGGCAAGGCCGACCATGTCCAGGGCATCGGTCACGTTCCGGCGGATCTGGTCCGACGGCACCTGAATGATGCGCTGCGCAAAGGCCACGTTCTCATAGACGTTGCGGTCCTTCAGGAGCCGGAAGTCCTGGAACACGACACCGAGGTTCCTGCGGAACTTCGGGATCTTCGTGTGGCGGATCCGGTTCAGGTTGTAGCCCAGGACGTTCACCATTCCGTCCGTGGGGACGAGCTGGTGCATGATGATCTTCAGAAGCGTCGACTTTCCGGAACCTGTCTCGCCGGTGATGAAGACGAACTCCCCTTCGTGCACGTCCAGGTTGGCATGGCTGACCGCCGGTGCCTCTCTGGAATACCGCTTGCTCACGTCACGAAGGGAGATCACAACCTCACCGCTCTCCACAGGTCCCTGTATCTCCGTTCTATTCAATGCCATATATACTCCACCGCGGCGGGGTTCCCTCCGCGTTCTGTCCTTACCTGTTTTTCGTATCCATGTACTGCATGTACCGGGTGACCATCAGCGCGATCCGGAAGGTGATGGCGTCATCAAAGTTCCGGATGTCCAGTCCCGAGCTCTTCTGCAGCTTGTCCAGCCGATACACGAGGGTGTTGCGGTGGATGAAGAGCTGCCTTGCGGTCTCGGAGACGTTCAGGTTGTTCTCGAAAAATTTGTCAATGGTGGTCAGCGTCTCCTCATCGAGCTCCTCCGGACCGTGGTCCTGGAAGACCTCCCGGATGAAGATCCGGCACAGCGGGATCGGCAGCTGATAGATGAGCCGCCCAATGCCCAGCTGATTATATGCGATTACCCTGTGATCTTCAAAGAAAATCTTTGAGACATCCAAAGCCATCCTGGCTTCCTTGTAGGACCGGCTCAGCTCCTTGAGCTCGCCCACGACAGAGCCGGAGGCGATGCGCGCCTGCGGGATGCCGTTGGCGGAGAGGTAGCTGTAGATGTCCTGCGCCTCTGCGGCGATGGCAGCCGGCTTCGTGTCATTCTCCAGATCCAGGCAGATCACGATGCTGTCCTCGTCCACCGCGGTCACGGCGTCCGTGGGCTGGATGCCGGGATAGTTCTGAAGAATCGTCAGGGGATCAGTCCCCTGCTCCGGGTAGTTCTGATGGGCGATCTCCGCGACAAGGACCACCCGCGGCTGTGTCGTGCGGATGTGGAGCTTCTTGGCCCGCTCATAGATGTCGACAAGCAGGAGGTTGTCGAGCAGGAGGTTCTTCATGAAGCTGTCCCGGTCGTAGGTGTCCCGTCCGCTCCCCATCAGGGTCTGGATCTGGAACGCCGCCATCCTGCCCACCATGGTGGCCTTCTCCCCGGTGCCCTTCAGCGCCAGGATGTACTCCATCGAGCTGCCGGCGTAGATCTTGAACAGCAGAAAGCCGTCCTTTTGCGCCTCGGTCTGACGGATCGCCCGGAACGTGTCGAGATACGCCCAGGCTTCCCGGAAGACCGGCGCCGTGAACAGCGTCCCCTCTTCCCCGGGTGCCGCCAGCCCCAGTTCATATCCGGAAATACTTTTTATGCCCTCAATCGTGCTCTGCAGTACCTGATTCGAAACCATAATCCCTCAACCACCTTTTGCGTTTTTGCAAGCCCCAACCAAGGGATATTCTAATGCAGAGAGGGTGAAAATTCCACAAAACCGTCCGGAATTTTTGTGAACTATGGGCAAAGTTCCCGATCAGCAGAAGAGATAGCCTCACTTCCTGCTGCCGGCGATGCGGATGCCATCCTCCTCCAAAACGATCTTTCCCTCTTTGTACAGGTGGCCGATTGCCCGCTTGAACTGGGACTTTGACATCTCCAGCGCCTCCCGGATCTGTCCGGCATCCGACCGGTCGTTCAGGGGAAGAAAGCCCCCGTTCTCCTGGATCTTCTGGTAGATCTTCTCGCTGTCCGGTCCGATCTGGGCCGGGATCTTCTCCCGGAGGGAGAGGTTGAGCTTTCCGTCGTCCCGGATGCTGCTGACCCTGGCCCGGATCTTCTCCCCCGGGATCAGGGGCCGCACGAGCTCCTTCTTCGGCACAAGGCCCGAGTACCTGTCGTCGACGGCGACGAACGTGCCGAAATTCCCGCTCGTCTCATATACCGTACCCTCCACGGTGTCGCCCTTCCTGTAGGGGCTCTTCGTGTTGAGGTAGGGGTAGACATTCATCGTGGCGCACAGCCTCCCGGACTTGTCCAGGTAGACAGCGACGAGGCACCTCTGCCCCTTTTTCACGTGATGGTCCCGCGGCTGCTCGTGGAAGGGCAAAAGCAGGTCCTTGTCGAGGCCCCAGTCGAGGAAGGCGCCGATCTTTCCCACCTCCTTGACCGTGAGGTACCCAACCTCGTGGAGGCAGAGCTTCGGCTGCTTTCTCGTCGCGATCAGCCGGTCCTCCGAGTCCAGGTACAGAAAGCACTCGATCTCGTCTCCTGGCTTTGCCCCCTCCGGCACCTGGCTCTTGGGAAGCAGCACATGCTCCTTCTCCGGTGCGCCGGATTCATTCAGATACAGTCCCATGGGAACAGCCTTTTCCACAATGAGGACCTGTTTCAATCCCTTCTGAAGCATCTTGCCTCCTCTCAGACGGACAAAAGTCCCGTCTTATAACTTACCACCGCGTAGGTGCTGCCATCCTCTGCCTGCAGGCTGACAGTCTGGCTGCCGTCCTCTCCCGCAAAGAGGACGGGGTGCATGACATCCCCCGGGAAGGCCTGCTTTTTATACTCTGCCCGGAGCCTTCCCGGCGCCCCCGGCTCCCCCATTGCCGCCAGCGCAATGCGCACGTACTGGGCGTTGTTTACGTGGCGGTTTGAGTCGAGCATGCTCTCATCCACGGGGACAGGGGAGAGAATCCTGCCGCCCTCCTTCGGCACCGCGATCTTGCGGTCCGTGTAGTCCATGTCGAAGGGGATCCCGACCCCGAGCCTTTCTGCGTGCTCCGGGGTGATCAGGGCGGGCAGGAGCCTTTCGAGATTCATCAGGGACCAGATGGAGTTGGCAGTGACAAGCCGCTGCCCCTTTTCATCGTCCAGGGCAAAGTTTCGAAACCCCATGAAGTTCCTGTACCGGTACGGGTTCGTGCTGACGGTGACCGTATCCCCGAAGAAGGGAAGCGCCCTGATGTCCAGCTGCCAGTAGTTCACGACCCAGGCGAGGTGCTGCGCATCCAGGAACGAAAACCCCACGCCGGCGTGCTCGATCTGAAAGCAGGAGCAGTCCTGAAAGTAGTTCAGGAGTGCAGTGACCGAGAGCTGTCGGTTCTGGTCGGTCTCGGAAAACCGGATACGGGAAGAAAACGAATACATCTGGCGGCCGCCTCCTTGCGGCATTTCTTCTTGGGAAGAAAACAGAAGGCGCCAGGTTCTGCCGGCAGCCTTCCATTCTGGTTGCTCCTGATTATGGACGATCCTGTGCGAAAAATCCAGTGCCGGCTCAGGACGCCAGGAAAGAGAACACGGCAGGCCAGTACAGTGCCATGTCCCGGTCGCAGCAGCGGTAGATCTCATGCTTTGCCTCGGGGATCACGATCTTCTTCCCGCGATCTCCCAGCTTCTCCATGAACTCGTTCTGCCCCGCCGGCGGGACAAGGCCGTCCTTTCCCGCCTGGATCATGCAGACTTTCGCCCGGATCCGGTCCACGTTTTCCTGCTTTCTCGCAAAGCGGGTGAGCTTCAGAAACGAGTAGGCCGTATCCAGGGAGGTGGCAGAGGTCTGCATGTCTCTGTGCTGCAGGATGATGCGGAAGTACCAGTCATACCGCTCCCTGCTGTTCGTGCAGCTGTCTTTAAAGTCCGGCTGGTCGGAGAAGGGCTGGGCGCCCGGCAGGTACTTTGTCCCCCGCCCGAAAAGGTGCATCAGCCTTGCGTAGAGAACCAGCACCCAGACCGGCGTCCCGCCGGAATCGAGGTCCAGCATGGGACTGGAGAGGATTGCCTTTGCAAAGTCCTCCGGGTAGGTCTCCAGGTAGCAGGCGGAGACGCCGCCGCCCATGGAGTGTCCAAAGAGGTACAGGGGCTTCCCCGCCGCATTGTCCGGCATCACGATCTCATGTACGAAATCATGCAGATCCTCCACGAGGTCGTGGAAGTCCGCAATCTCAATCAGAGAGGGGTCCTCCGGCACCGGCCGGAAGGAGGCGCCGTGGCTTCTCTGCTGCAGAAGCCACACGGAATAGCCCTCCTGCAGAAAGTAGTAGACGGACTCCCGGTACTTGCGAATGCTCTCTGAGAAGCCGTGCACGAGGACAAGCACCGCCCTCTCCTCATCCGCCCGGTAGTGCTCATAGACGAGCGTCTCCCCAGGTCTTCGCTCCATGGTGCCCTCTTCCCGCCGCGCCTCATCATAGGGGAGGACCGTATGGTTCATGGAGGCCTCATACCCCTCTTCCCGGATCAGTTCTGTCTTCATTTCCGTATCCTCTTCTTCCTCTTATCGAATTATCATCCTTGTGATCAGTGCCCCGCCGTTCTCGGAGAGCCACTTCTTCTGTTCCTCATAGTCCGGCATGACCTTTGCCACCTCTGCCCAGAACCGGGGAGAGTGGTTCATCTGCTTCCTGTGACAGAGCTCGTGGACCACCACGTAGTCCCGCACCCGCTCCGGCGCCAGCATCAGGAGACAGTTGAAGTTCAGGTTCCCCTCCGAGGAGCAGCTCCCCCAGCGGGTCTTCTGGTTCCGCACCGTGATCCGGCCGTAGGTGACGCCGATCCGCTTTGCATACTGGGCGACCCGGGGCGGAAGATCCTTCACGGCAAGCTCGCCGAGCTTTTGGAGCTCCGCCGCCGTGATGGGCGCTCCCACCTGGTCCCGGAGCGCCTCGTTCCGCGCCTCCACCTTTTTTCTCGCCGCAAGGATCCAGTCCCTCCGGGAGAGGACAAAGCGCCGGATCTCCTGCTCCGGCATCCACCGGGGTGCGCGCACGAGGATTCTCCCGTCGCTCCCAATTTCCAGCGAAATCGACCGTCTGTCCGAACGCTTTACTGCATAGGTAATCTCAGCCAATCCGTTCTCCTTTTCTCCCCCGCCTGAGGATCCGCACCGCGCGCAGGGCATCCCGGAAGGTCAGGCCCTTCCGGTAGTCTGTCTTCACCAGGTGGGGCAGGATGCCAAGGGATGCAAAGTCCGAAAATTCCGTGTCGTCGAGCACGGCAAAGGGGGCATCCTCCTCCCCTGCCTGTCTCAGGTACTCCCGGATCCCGGCACCCCGGTCGTCCATCTCATCAGAGGTGATGCCCGCGACCGCAATGCCGCAGGCATCCAGGGCATCGGAGAGACGCTGCCCGAAGGGTTCTTTCTCTCCCTCCCGGCAGGCCATCCACTGGCATTTCCAGGAGGAGGTCAGAACGAGCCTTGCCCCGGTCCTTTCGAGGATCCAGCGCACCAGGCGGACCTTTCTGTCCTCAATGCCGGGGCACCCCTCCACCTGATCCCCTGTGTCTTTGCCGTTGAGGACGCCGTCCACGTCCAGGAAGAGAATGCCGGGCATATCTGCTGTCTTCTTTCAGAATCCGAAGGTGTATTACGACTTTTCAGATAATTTAAGTTTCGGTTGCTTTTTATCTGACGCAGTCGTATGCTTACGTCATCAAAAGAAACCGCTACAACATCATACAACACTTCCAAAGCAGAGGTACAGTCCATTGGAAAGGTAAGGAACACAGTTTTACAATGCAGCAGAAGAAATACGAAGAACGAGGACGGACCGATGGGACACTGAGAACAAAAACTGAATACAGCCCAACAAGGAGGTAAAGTCCAATGGAGACCGAGGATCAGCAGATCACCCAGGGGACATCGATCAGAATAAAACTGATGGATGTCCTTTTTTTGTGCCCGGATTTTCCCACAGCCCTGCCGGGGATGGTATACTCTCTGCGTCGAACAGGCAAAAAAGCAGTTTGGAATGCCAAAAAACGCGGCAGGAAGGACAATGGAGAACCATGCACTACTACATGCCAACGAAGGTTTATGATGAAGAGAACGCGGTGGCAAACCACCCGGAGGTGTTTCAGCAGGCGGGAAGCGCAGCCCTGCTCGTGACGGGCGCCCATTCCGCCGCGGCAAACGGATCCCTCGCCGATGTGACAGGCGTCCTCTCCTCCCTCGGCATCCGGTACCGGGTGTTTGACAGGGTGGAGCAGAATCCCTCCACGGACACGGTCATGGAAGCTGCGAAAGAGGGCCTTGCCTTCGGTGCGGACTTTGTCGTCGGCATTGGCGGAGGGTCCCCCATGGATGCCGCCAAGGCCATCGCCCTGATGATGACGCACCCGGAAGAGGGTGCGGACTATCTCTATGAAAAGGGCGGCGACGGGAGCCGGCTCCCTCTCATTCTGATCCCCACAACCTGCGGCACGGGGTCCGAGGTGACGCCGGTCAGCGTCCTCACAAGGAAGGTTCCTGCCGTTAAGGGCTCCATTCCCTTCCGCATCTTCGCGGACACTGCCCTCATCGATGGAAAGTACCTGGCAGCTGCATCGGACAGCGTCCTTCGAAACACTGCAGTCGATGCCCTGGGGCATCTCTGGGAGTCCTGGCTCAACGCGGACGCAACGCCCTACAGCAGGATGGCGGCAGAGGCAGGCCTTGCCGCCTGGAGAGAGAACAAAGGGCTGATCTTCCGGCACCCCGCGGATCTCACAAGTAAGGAGCAGCGCCGCCTGATGCGGGCTTCCGCTTTTGCCGGCATGGCGATCGCACAGACCGGCACCTCCCTCCCCCACGGCCTCTCCTATCACGTGACTGTGGCGGGACATATCCCGCACGGAAAGGCAATCGGATACTTTGAGGCGGGCTACCTCGCACAGGCAGACGAAAAGGACCGGCAGCATCTTCTTGCCGCAGCGGGCTTTGCCTCCCTCGAGGAGTGGCAGGACTTCTACGCTGCCGCCTGCGGCGGAGAGCTTCTTCCCAGGGAGCTCCTTCTCAGTGCCGTGGATTCGCTCCTTGCGAGTCCCGCAAAGCTGAAAAAGGCGCCGTTTGCGGCGGACCGGGAGACACTGCTTGCCATTGCATTTTTCGGAAGGAAGGACTGAATAGAACCCATGAGACTGATCTTCATCCGGCACGGTGAGCCGGACTACAAAACCGACACCCTGACAGAGAACGGAAAGAAAGAGGCAGCAGCCCTCGCCGCAAGGACCAGAAGCTGGGACGTGGATGCGTTCTACTGCTCTCCCCTCGGCCGGGCGAGGCAGACCGCACAGCCGACGCTCGATGCCCTGCACGCAACCGCCACGGTTTATCCCTGGCTGCAGGAGTTCTACGTCCCGATCGTGGATCCCCTGACAAAGGAGCCCCACTGCCCCTGGGATCTGATGCCCCAGTACTTCACCGCAGACCCCCAGCTCTACGACAGGGAGGAGTGGGTGCACGCTGCCCTCTACCGGGACACCCCGGAACTTGCCGCCAGGTGGGAGGAGGTCAAGGCAGGCCTTGACGGGATCCTCAAAGGCTATGGCTACACGAGGACCGGCCTCTACTATCAGTTCGAGGAACCGGATG
>Ga0256404_1011013_pt1 | contig 12280 bp, 12 predicted proteins | sample RumenRJG_01DNA_FD_185990 | JGI IMG/M metagenome (GOLD analysis project Ga0256404, IMG submission 185990) | Bovine rumen microbial communities from Lethbridge, Alberta, Canada - RJG_01 | ecosystem: Host-associated > Mammals > Digestive system > Stomach > Rumen | place: Canada: Alberta | collected... | reverse complement strand
TGTCAGGTGATGAAGAAAAGATCAAAGAGCTGATGGAGGCTGTAAAGAACGATGAATACGGCATAGGAACTATCGACTTTGAGAAGATAATCCCTATGCCGTCAAACATTTACAGAGGTTCTCTCGGCAGAGCCGAACAGGAAAAGTACGGAAAGGATAACTGGTACGACTGGTCGGTAGCGAACTGGGGCACCAAGTGGAATGCCTACGGCTACTATGAGGGCGGAGAGTATGCTCCGAAAGAGGGTGAAACCCCGACAATAACGCTGAATACAGCTTGGTGCGCTCCGCATCCTGTTATCGTAAAGCTGTCGGAGATGTATCCCGATGTAGATATTACACACGAGTGGGCAGACGAAGATATCGGTCGCAACTGCGGAAGATACGAATACAAAGACGGAGAGAGAACCGAGAAATACTATCCCGAAGGCAAAGAGGCTTATGATTTCTCTTTCAGAATGTGGGATATCACACCCGAGGAGTGCGGACTTTCTCTCAATGACCGAGGTGATGGTTACATTACGCTGTATTCGGACGATTACGACCTTGTCGAGGTCGAAGGGCAAAAGGCTCTGTTTGCGAACGAAAGACTGACCAGATCAGATATCCCCAAGGGTATGTATTGCTACGATATCCGCAGCGGAGATAACGGCGAGATGTGTTCTTTGGAAAAGAGAGTTGCTGTTGACCACGCAGGAACTATCGTGACCAAACAGCCAATAAATCTCGGAAAGCTCGAATGTATCGAGTTTAATGACGAAAACTCACCAAACTTCCTTGGGGAGAAGATGAACTTCAAGGACTTTATTGAAACTGATCTTGAACAGGAAGAAACTATGGGAATGGAGATGAGTGACACATGAGTATAGAAACTATTACTACAGAAGGTCTGCGAAAGATGAAGGGTAAAGAAGGACTCATACTGCAGGGCTGCGGCGGAGAGCCGAAAGAGTGGCTTGAGGGCGTGAACAGAATGCTGAATGAGGCAGGTATCTTCCGAAATGGAAGCAAGTTTGAGAACTGCTATGTTTTCAAGCAGGACAACCTCACCTGTATGCTGTTCCCGTTTGAAAACACCGAACTCGATGTCGCCAGACTCGCAATGTGGAGACTGCAAAACTATGAGCTGTTCGGCGGCACCTGGCTTTCGGACTATGTACCGAACTACTTGGGCGGTTTTATCGAAGAAGATAAAGAACCGGTAAGAGAAAAGCCCAAATGTGCCCTTATCGGTGAAGATGGAAACATATTCAACCTTATGGGTATCGCCTCAAGAACTCTCAAGGATAACGGCATGGAAGCTGAAGCTAAAGAGATGTGCGATCGGATAACCAGCTCGGGAAGCTACCATGAAGCTCTTGGTATCATCGGAGAGTATGTGGACATTTGCTCCAAAGATGAACTTGATGAAGAATACGATGAGGACATGGATATGGGAATGGAAGGAGGAATGTGCTGATGAGTTTTCTGTTTGCGGGAATGATAGTCGGCATCGTTATCGGTCTGCTGCTTGGCTACTTCGGCACATTGTGCTATTGGCAGGACAGAGAGAACCGCAGGCTGCGCCGTGAGATCGTGGAGTTGAGAAGCCGTGCAAGTGACGAATAAGCCGGTGGTGGATATGTCCTTGTGTCTTGGTAATGTGCCGTTGATGCTAGAAAAATGTCGAAAGGTTCTGGATAAGAAGGCTTTTGCAAAGCTCAAAGAGCGAGTAAGTGAGGCACAGGGATACCTTGATGTCAAGGAGATATTCAAGGAATTTGTAAGGATAAAAGTATGATAGACAAGTCGTTTTGCTGTAATGGCAAAGCGGCGTTTTTCTTTCTGCCATTGCAGCACTGCGGCAGAAAGGAGCAAATGAACAGTTTTATGTCATGGGTAGGCGGAAAGAAGGCACTTCGTGATGAGGTGCTGAAAAGGTTTCCGCCATATTATGAAAGGTACATCGAGGTGTTCGGCGGTGCAGGCTGGGTACTGTTCCACAAGCCGCCGGGCATGGACTTTGAGGTCTACAACGATTTTAATTCTAATCTTGTAAACCTTTACAGATGCGTAAGAGCAAACCCGAACAAGCTCAAATACAAACTGCGGTATGTGCTCAACAGCCGTGAGGATTTTGACATTGTAGCTATGCTGCACAAGCGTGGTCTGTTTCACAGGCTAAAAGACTTTGACCGAGCAGCAAAATTCTATCAGCTCGTCAGGTTCAGCTATGCAAGCGGTCTTGACAGCTTCGGCAGCCAGCCGCACTCCCTGTGGTCGGACTTTCCGATGATAGATCTCGCTGCAAGGAGACTGCAGAAAGTAGTGATCGAAAACAAAGATTTTGAAAAGCTCATCAGGCAGTATGACCGCCCTGTGAGCTTTTTCTATTGTGATCCGCCATATTTCAATACCGAAAGCTACTACAAGGATGTAGGCTTCACTCGACAGGATCACCTTCGCCTCAGGGATTCACTCGTTAGCATCAAGGGCAAGTTCCTTGTTTCATACAACGACTGCCCTGAGATAAGGGAGATATGGGATCAGCCAGGAATACGGATCGAAGCCATAACCCGTATCAACAACCTCGCACAGAGGTATGAGGGCGGCAGCGTGTACCCCGAGGTCTTTATCTCAAATTACGATACGAAAGAACGACAAAATATGACCAGACAGCTCAATCTGTTTGACGACTTTACTGAAGGAGGAATCTATTATGAACGATAAGATAATACTTGCACAGAACATAAAAGGCACAGGAAAGGCTACGTTTGAGGGACTTTATGATATTGACGATGATCCCGTTACTGTTGTAGTTGACAAGAATGATGACGGTGTATACATCGTTATCTACAAGGACATAGAAGATGAAGATGAATACGATGACGAAGATGAGGACTATGATGACATAGATCCGTGTAGCATCTGCGAAGACTGTCTTCGTGAAGAATGCTCAAAGCACGATAACTGCGATGACTGCCCGATAAGCCATTGCTGTGAGTCGATGTTTGAAAATGATGATTAAGGGGGTGATGAAAATGTGCTTGACCAAAGAACACTGTGAGAATCATAACGAGCCGCAGGACTACAAAGGCAAACTGCTGATCATTAAGCCGCAGGTGCTTGAGCCGCCGTTTCGGCAGAAGGAAGCACAGTATTTCTTTGCACAAAACGGCTTCGGGTGTGATCCGAACAGCCTCGGTACTGCTGTGTTCGGACATTTCCTTGCAAACGGTCAAAAAGCAAGGCTTGAGCGCTCCGACTTTCTTGGTATAGCCGATAAGTCACAGCTTCCCATTTGGGCGGCAAACAGGCTTGCTATCTTGGAAAAGCCGAGTATGAAGATAAGGGTGTTTCAGCTCAAGGAAGCAAGTCCACTGACATTTATGAACTATGATGAGGCCTCAAAGCGAGGCGGAGTAAAGACGAAAGACTATCGTCAGGTCTACGGCGGAACTGTGTTTGCAGAAAATCTTGAAGATGTATTCAGGATCTGCAATACCGAGTTGCCATACGGCTATCACGGTCATTCGCTGTCGGTATCCGATGTAGTCGAGATATTCGATGGCAAGGACAAGGGTTTTTACTTTGTTGACTCCATTGGATTCAAGAAACTCGATGATTTCGACATCACTCAGACAGACCACGAAAATATGATGAAAGTGCTTATTCTCGAGAAAGACAGGCTGCCTTATGAAACGGAGATAAAGCATAACATCTATGCAATGCAGCATATTGTTGGCGGAGCTTTCGACATCGTGTACTTCGAACCAAAAGATGATGCGATTTGCTTTTGCAATGATGAGTTCCTGCTCAATGGTTCACAGCCAAACCGAGTCATCGGTGACACTCTGGTACACGGAACCTGCTTTATTGCAGGCAACAAAATGAACGAGTATGGCGAATACGATTCGTGCTCACTGACTGATGAACAGATACGCAAGTATATTGATAAGTTCGGTCAGTCGGTCATACTCGGTGAGGAGCTTGCAGTACAAACGCAGGACGAGTCGCAGGAAGAAACAATCGAACAAACACTAACATAAAAGAGAGGATGATTTTTATGAAATTCAAAGCAAAGATAACCAGAATGGTGGACGGAAACTCGAAGATCAAGGCAATTGCTGATGTCAGCTTCGAGGGAGGTTTCAGGGTTACGGGCATCAAGGTTTGCCAGGGCAGCAAGGGTCTGTTCCTTGGTATGCCGTCAAACTCCTACACAAATTCAGACGGCGAGAAGAAGTACACGGATATCTTCTTTCCTACGACAAAAGAGGCAAGAGAGGCTCTCACCAAAGAAGTGCTTTCCAAGTACAAGGCAGAGCTTTCACAGACTCAGGAACAGACTGCGTCAGAGGCTCCGTTACCGCCTGAACCTGACCTCGGAGAACCCGGCTTTGAGGATGACTTCGAGGACCTTTTTGATGAACCTTCTATGTGAAGTGTAGGAAACGTTGCTGTGTAAACTGGTGAAAAAGTAGATTTTTGCTGAAAAGTATGGAAATACGCCGAAAAGTGTGGTATACTGGCGGCAGTAAGGAATAACAAATGGGGGTGATTCTATGTATAAGAAGATATGCATCCTGCTGCTCGCCTTTATGCTGACAGCGTGTTCAAATGCAAGCACATCTGACAGTCAGGCGGAAACCGAAGCGGTAAGCAAAACAACGACTACAACCTTTACGACAACAGATGACAGCGAGCAACCTACAACTACCACAACACAGATTACTGTAACATCGGCAAAAGAAAAAGAAACCGATACTACCACATCAAAGGTAACATCGGGATCACAGTCTACTACAGCAGACAGCACAATGCTTACAACTACCACCACAACTAAAGCAAGTCAGACGACCACAGTATCCGGCAAAACACCTGCAAGTTCTGTTCAAAAACAACAGCCAAAACCGGCGAAAACAACAACTACCACCACGACCACAAAGGCAGCTCCCAAAACGCAGCCGCAAAACAATGTGGTATGGTCAAGCTCTATGAAGGTGTGGAGAAAGCTGTGTGAAGGCAAGAATCTGACCGCATCCGAGCAGGAAATGATCAGATCAGAGATCGCAAGCTATGCGGCAAAGTTCCAGGGCAAGACAATAATACATGTCAGCTTCGGAAATGACAGCTTTGACATCACATATCCCAAACCGATACAGATGACCAGGAAGAAAGATATGGTCGATTGGACTACTAATGCACACTTTGATGCATCGGTCGATATGGACTGCAGAGGCATAATTAACTATGCAAAATCGGAAAAACAGATATATGATTTAGTTGCTCAAACACGAAATGATGCGCTGCATATCATAGATCACGGATTGCATAGCAGATATGAAATGTTCAAAAGCTGGGGTTCGCTGAACTATGCGAACACTTTTAAATATAACATAGGGTTCGATGGAACATATCTGTGGTTCCTGACTGAAGAAGTTTAACACATAATACAATCATTAAGCAATACAAAGATTAAGCGAGTCGAAAGGCTCGCTTTTTTTGTTTGCAAAAACGAAAAGGAGAAAAGAATGATCAAGATTAAAAACATACTCAAAAGATGTGCGGCGCTTGCGTGTGCCGCAGCAATAGGCGTAACTACACTTGCGACATCAGCTTCGGCTGCCGTAAGCGGTGTTACAATCAAGTATGAGTGGAACAGTTCGGTCAACCCGACGCTGTACACAAGAAAGAATGCTGTTTCAGGCGGAGTCAGCGGTCAGTATCTGAGATATGGTGAGCAGATCTGCCGCTTTAGTCCGTCAAGCAGTAACGGATATGCGTTCTGTATTGAACCTGCCAAGCAGATGCTCGGTTATCAGTACGGAAACTGGTATACACAGTATGGATTTACCAAGTATGATACCTTTAATCTGACTGATAAGAATACTGCAGATACCACAGCGTATTGGAAGTCTCTTGGTGGTACAAGCGGCTACTACTCGAAATATATGGGACTTGTCGAATACTACGGCTATGGCTCCCATAAGACCGGCGACTACTACGCTGCTACACAGATCCTTATCTGGGAAATGATACTCGGATACAGAGGCCATACACCATCGACTTTCTCAAAATGCAGTGATGTGCTGTGGAATGACTTCACCTATCCTGCAAACTGTTACTGCACCAAGGCAGGTGTAGAAAAGGCATACAACGAGATCGTTGCAAGCGTGAATGGACACTACAACATGCCATCAGGTGTTATGAAGCCAACTCCTTCAGAGGCTATCAACCATCCTGCCATTCTGCTTAAATATGATACCAACAAGATGAGATATCAGGGCAGCTGCACTGTACCGAATGTATATCTTAATGCAAACAGCCTCACACACAACTTCAGCACCACCGAGGCAAAGCTTGTGGAGATGGCAAAGGCAAGATTCACAGGAACATATGGCAAGGACTACGGCGTTGAAAAGACTACAAACGGCACAAATACTGTGTTTACACTGTGGTCAACAAACAGACCGTTCACTTCCTCATCAGCAAGTACGATCTACACTACTGCACCTATACAGATGCAGATAAAAAGCGGTATTTCGCAGTTTGAAACGCTGTTTGCGAACAGCTACTACCAGACATGTCTGCTCTCGACCAAGCTGGACCCGGTATCAGGATATATCGGTATGGCTTCATACAACGAGCCGAATATGATCGTGGAAAAGACGTACACAGACAGCCACAACAGAGCTCTGACTGCACAAACCTTGAGCAGTATGCTTGATAAGACTTCATTTGTCATTTCGACAAATATAAATGGAAAGACATACTATGTTCAGGCAGCAAAGACCTCTGACGGAACAGCTTACAGTTTCACAAAGTATGTTGGCAGCGCTGCAGATGCAACCAAGTTCGTAACTCTAAAGAAATCCAATACCAATGGATTATTTACTGTTTATGACCTGCCGACATCGGCATCAAGCGGAAGAACATATACTGTTACAGAGTATACTGTTCCGGACAACGAAAGATACGAAAAACTCTCAAAGAGTGTGACTCTTCCGTCTCCTACAAGCGGTGCTCTGACACAGGATCCCGGAACCAAGACAGTAAAGATGAACAACACCGAGCGAGGCTACAATGCACAGTTTGGTGATGCAGAACTTGATAAGTCTATTCTCAACGGTGACGGTAAGGCACTTTCGTCTGACAAAGAAAGCGATATATCAAAGCTCTCGAACATCTACAAGTCGACAAAGTTCATCGTAGGTTATTGGGACGGAAACACTGTCAGATACCTTTCAAATGCATATATGTCAGCAAAGAATGCTTTTGACGGCGATCTCAAGGATCTTGACAATTTCAATGATGTGACGTATAAGGCAGGCGACGGAATGTACTATGTTCCGACAAAGCTTAATAGCGATCACAAACTTGTATTCGATAATTCAAGAACTACTGCGGATATGTCAAAAGCATTTGTGTTCTGTGCAGGCAGCAACTACAGCGGCACAGAGACCTGTGCTCACTTCGGTGAGATCTACCTCAATCTTCTGCCGCTGAATGCAGATAAGACGGTCAAGGAAGTATTCTTCATCGAGGTAAACGGCACCAAGGGCTACGGCTACTCTTCAAGTCTTGATACCTCAAAGGCTGTAAGTCTTAAGACGATAGGCTCTGTAAGTGATAAGCGTAACCTCTACGGTCTTGTAAAGAACGATACAGGCAGTTCAATAACTGTATCAGACGATGCAGGCAAGTATGTAATCGCAAACGGAAGGTATTACCCGATAAGCTCAAATAAGCTGGAGGGAAACAAGCTGCACAGCGATGCCAATATAGTCAACCAGCTCACGACCTACGGATTGAGACTTGTAAAGAAAAACGGCAACGGCGAAGTCATCCCGGGTGCAAAGTACGGACTGTATAATGCAAATAAGGCGCTTCTCAAAACAGGAACGACCAACGCAAACGGCGAGATAAAGTTTGAGTATGACCTTGTACCGAACACAGATTACTATGTTCACGAAATATCTGCTCCTCAGGGTTATGTCCTTGATACGCAGTACTACAAGGTAAACAAAGCGAATACTGTAGTGAACGACACCGACACATTCTCAAATGCAAAGCTCCCCGAGGAAAAGATCACAACTATTGAGAAGGAGTTTGAACTCAGGATAGAACTTGACAAGTACGATGTCATCAATGATGTCAAGGTCGAAGGCATCGAGTTTGATGTATCCCTCAACGGCAAGTCGGTAGGAACTATGAAAACCGATAAGAACGGTCATGCAGTTATCGAGCATCTGCCGCTTGGCAAACTCAACGGTTACAGATTCGAGAATGTATACGAGCTTACCGAAAAGAAAAACTCAAGCTATATCCTGCTTGACGATGAGGGAAATGCGGTCAGAAAGATAAGGATCGAAACAACGGTGGCTGATATCAAGGATGAAACCAACCCTGTTATCACATATACCTGCGATGTTCCGAATACTCTTCAGACCGTTGACCTCACAGTTCACAAGGTGGATGAGTTCCACAACACTATCAAGGGTGCAAAGTTTGAGATCTATCCGACCAAGGATGTCGTATTCAACGGCAAGACTGTCCAGACCGCAGGCAAGGTGCTTGGCACACTCGAGACTGATAAGGACGGCAAGGCATCGACTTCATATATGGAGTACGCACAGGACGGTACACACGGATATGAGATGAAGATCCCTGTTTACCCCGGTCATGAGTATGCACTCAGGGAGATCTATGTTCCCGAGCCTTATGTGATCCCAAAGAACAATGTGACCAAGTTCACGGCTAAGGCAGGCGAAACCAACAGCCTTACTGTTCCTCACAGCGTTGTTGTTCCTAATGAGCATCAGCACGGCAAGCTCTTTGTATACAAGACAGACAATGAGACAAAGAAACCACTTGCAGGTGCGGAGTTTGAAGTAAGAGCCGCTGAGGATCTGTTTTTTGGCAAGCACAAGGTACACTCAAAGGGCGATGTTATCTGCCATATGGTATCAGACAACAATGGCAAGGCATCAAGCAAAGATGCAGTTATGTATGTCGGCGGCAAGTACACACTTACCGAGACAAAGGCTGTTCCCGGCTATGTACTGAATAAGGAATCAAAGACATTTGAATTCTCATTCAAGGGCAACGAGGCTGAGTATTCTTCTCTGACCATTGATTTTGACAACACCACGCAGAAGGGTGTTATCTCAGTTTACAAGACAGGTGATGTATTCACCACAGTCACAGGCATGGCATCTGCCATAGCTATGGACGAAAAAGGAAACATCTATGAGGACGGATATTCCATCTTTACACCACAGTTTGCACGCAAGAACATTGCAGGAGCAGAGTTTGAGATAAAGGCTGCCGAGGATATCGTGACCAAGGACGGTACCCTCAGATACAGCAAGGGCGATGTTGTTGATAAGATAAAAACAAACAGCAAGGGTGAAGCAAGAACAAAGGAGCTTTACCTTGGCAAATACACTGTTACAGAGGTCAAAGCACCGACAGGTTATGTCATATCATCAAAGCCTAAGACTGTTGAAATTGAGTATGCAGGACAGGATGTCGCAGTTAACACCGCACCTTCCGCTAAATTCTCAAATGACTATCAGCAAGTAAAGATCTCAATAACCAAGGCTATGGAGCGTGACAGCAAGTTCAATGTCGGCTCTTCTAAGGATGTCAAGTATGTTCAGTTCGGACTGTTCGCAGCTGAGAAGATCACAGCAGCTGACGGTTCGTATATCCCCAAGGACGGACTCATTGCTGTTGCAAATGTCGGCGAGAACATGACAGCAGTATTTGACCAGAAGATACCTTTTGGCAAGTACTATGTTCAGGAGATAGCAACAGATGAAAAGTACATCATTAACGGTGAAAAGCATCTGGTGACATTTGAGTACGCAGGTCAGAATATACCGACAGTTGAGATAGACTGCGGAAAAATGAAGAACAAGCTCAAGAGAGGTACAGTCGAGGGAATCAAGGTCGATGAACATGACAAGCCGCTTGAAAATGCAGTATTCGGTCTGTTCAAGGCTGACTGCAAGGAGTTTATGGAGGCAAATGCCATTATGACTGCTGTGTCCGATAAGGACGGAAAGTTCGGCTTTGAGAAGATACCTTACGGCAAATATATCGTGACCGAGCTTGTATCCCCTGACGGTTATGTCTTCAGCGATAAACAGTACGAGGTAACGATCAGCAAGGACAAGCAGATCATCAAGCTCAAGGCTGTGAATGAAGAGATCACACTCAACATCTCAAAGAAGGATGTCTACGGCAAGGAGCTCAAGGGAGCCAAGATGCAGCTTATCGACAAGGACGGAAAGGTAGTTGATGAATGGACATCAGACGGTAGTGTTCACGTTGTTAAGTGTCTCAAGGCAGGCAAGTATATTCTCAAAGAAATCGCAAGTCCTGACGGATATGTCATTGCAACAGATATCGAGTTTGAGATCGACAGATACAATAAGGTGACAGTCAAGGATGTAAAGGCTCTGGCGACTGACGATAAGGGTGTTCCGACTATTGTTATGGTTGACGATACCACAAAGGTAAAGATCTCAAAACAGGATATGACCACTGGGAAAGAACTGCCAGGGGCAAAGCTTCAGGTACTTGATGAAAACGGCAAGGTAGTTGAGGAATGGACTTCCACGAATAAACCTCACTACATCGAAGCCAAGCTGACCGCAGGCAAAAAGTACACTCTGCGTGAGATACTTGCTCCTAACGGCTACGAGAAGGCAACTGATATATCCTTTACAGTTGATGAGAAAGGAAAGGCAACACAGGTAGTAATGAAGGACGAGCTCAAGCCAAATACTCCTCCGGACAATCCGCCACAGACCGGATATGTAGGCAACAGCCTTCCTATTGGCATCTTGCTTGGTGCAGTTGTAATGTGCGTAGTCGCAATGATATTTGCAAGAAAAAAGGATGATAAGAATGAGAAAGCTGACTAAGATACTTCTCATAGTCCTTGGGAGCTTGCTGCTCTTTACAGCGATAATGATCGTGTTAGATATATCGGGCGTTGGTCGGGATTTCGACTGGCGCCTGTTATCGATTTGAAAGGAGGAAGATATAAATGAGAAAGACAAAAAAACTGATAGCTTCGGCAGCAGCTGCTGTGATGTCCACTATGTTCATGACCGTTACAGCCTATGCTGATGTGGCAGGTGCAGTTACAAGCACCTGGTCAACGGCTAAGGCTCAGATCAAAAATGTCGTAAACAATGTGGTATTCCCATGCATAGACCTTATCCTTGCGGTACTTCTGTTCGTAAAAATAGGTTTGGCGTATATGGACTACCGAAAGCACGGACAGCTGGAGTGGACACCGATAGCGATCATCTTCGGCTGTCTTTTGTTCACGCTGACAGCGCCGCTGTATGTATGGACGATGCTGCCAAACTAAATCAAAGGACAGGCTCGCTCTTGCGGGCTTGTCCAATATACTTTAAGGAGGAAAAAATGATAAAAGCATTCGTAGCGGCGATTGCCGCAATACTGATCGTTTCAATGTCATCCTGCGGATACATCGGAGGCGAACAAACACCAACGGAAACCACAACGACCACAGAACTGACGATACCCACAATGCCTACGGATCAAGGTTCCTTAACCATGCCCGTGATGACATCAGAGACCGTGACCACTACAACTAAAAGTGAGGCTGAACTCAAGAAAGAGGCAATGGACACTTTCCTTGCGGAGTTCTACTCGTCCAAGATATCCTTTGTGAATATAGGCAAGATAGTCAGTGAAGCCGTTAAAACATCACCGCTTGACCACAAGGAAGAATCTAAGTCGGGACAGCAGATAGTGACTGTCAAGGGTAAAAGCGGCAGCGGAAACATTGACGTAATGAGGATAGATCTGACCAAAAGCGGTCTTGACTATGAGGTTGAGTATCTGCTCACCACAATGGGGGATCACTACTTTGATAAGACCATAAATGCAGTCAAAGGAATTAGCAAAAAGGATTTCAGTACCAACTACAAGATGACCAGCAAGGTTGTATCCAAGGGCAAATATCAGCAATACGCTTTTGCCCAAAAGACGGACGGTACTGCTAATCAGTTCATCTATGTCGAGAGCTATGCCGTTATCGCAGATAACAAGCTGACTGTGGTGACCGGACATTTTGTGTCGACCGATATTTCGGAAAGACAAAGCTTCTGCAAGCTGCTCGAAGGCTTGAGAGGCAAACTAAGCACATAGACCTGCAAATAAAAGTCAAGCCCTAAATCGAAAAAAATGATAATATTTTTCAAGGCAAAAAATGAGTACGACAAAAAGACCGCCGAAGCAGTCTGAAAAATGT
>Ga0256404_1011012_pt1 | contig 12280 bp, 8 predicted proteins | sample RumenRJG_01DNA_FD_185990 | JGI IMG/M metagenome (GOLD analysis project Ga0256404, IMG submission 185990) | Bovine rumen microbial communities from Lethbridge, Alberta, Canada - RJG_01 | ecosystem: Host-associated > Mammals > Digestive system > Stomach > Rumen | place: Canada: Alberta | collected... | reverse complement strand
TGTGCAGGCTGTTCAGGTTGCTGAAAGTACTGAAAATAGTACTACAGAGGAAGTGAGAGAAGATGCTTCTCACGTAGGGGAGTCTGACGGAGAACAAGATAAAACTGAGGATAATAAGGATCCTGCGACTGAAGAACCGACTACCCAGGCAGTTCCAAGTGTAGTTGTACCAGAAAGTGATAAAAAAGAAAATGATCCAGAGGTAGATACAACCAGAGGAAAGTTCAAGATTACAATGAAGCCTGAAAAGACCGGATGGTATAACGATACTGCAAAGATTCTTATAGATGTTGAGAATCAGTCATCAGTCCTTGTACCGCCTAAGATTTCAAAGATTGAGGCAAAGCAGGGTTCCAATGGTACATGGGTAGATATAACTGATGATATGTTCCTTGAAATAAATGAGAACTGCACTGTATATGTTAAGATAACAGATTCATTTGATAATGAATACGAAAAATCAAGACTTATCAAATGCTTTGATACGGTTGCACCTACTCTTAATGCTGCTGTTAATGAGGGACTGCTTACAGTTATGACTTATGATACAGAAAGCGGAGTAGATGCAGTGTATGTCAATGGATATGACTATAAGCCGGATGATCATGGGATAGTATCTATCAGACTTGAAAAGTTTGATGCCACATATCAGAACTTCTATGTATATGCACTTGATAAGGCTGGTAATCCAAGTACTGTTTATACTATAGCAAATCCTTACTGGACAGATCCTAATGCTGAAACGGACGAGGATGATGAAGAAAAAGAAGATCCTGCTGCAAGTCTTCCGGAAAATGCAACAGCTCAGACCACTGGAGAATCAAAAGCAGAAGTAACATCAGTTACAGATGAGGATGGCGAGGATATAACAAATGAAGTAAAGAGTAAGCAGTTTTACTCCATAGTAACAGCGGACGGTCAGCAGTATTTCCTTGTTATAGACATGACGGCGGCTCAGGATAAATCGGGTGACACGGAAAGCACAGCCTTTGCAGGAGAGGGCTCTGCAAGTAAGAATAATAATCCTAATAATGGAACAGTATATTTCCTTACGTCTGTTTCAAATCAGAATTTGCTTAACTTCACTAATGACGGAGAACAGACACTTCCTAAAAATTCGGTTGCTACAGCGAATGGCATAGATCCTTATACTATGACACCTATAGCGAAGGATAAGCAGAAAGTAGAAGAATCAACAGAAGAGGCAACTGAAACTGATGCAGAGGAGATAAAGAAATCAGATAAGGGCGATTCCAGCGGTTCCAGTACAATATTTATCATAATTATAGTTGTTCTTGTAGGTGCAGTAGTTGTAGGAGTAAAAGTTTTGGGTGGCAAAAAAGGTAAGCCTGAGCAGAGTGATGATTCCATGTATGATGGGGATGATACATCTGCTGAGGAAGCAGTTCCACTTAGCGAATTAAATGAAGATGAAGAATAAAGTAACAGGAAGAGCAGGGAGAATAACCCAGATACTGGGAAGGGTGGTGCCTACAATAAGTAAATTGTATGTACCCCCCAAAAAAAACGATATGCAGTGAAAATGAATGAAATTGGTACTAATCATCAAAAGATATAATTCTGTATAATTGTCAGACAATTTGGTATAATTGATAAAAATATAAAGAGTCTGGAGAGATGCTTATGAATAAAAAAGTTCTAATGATTAGTATCATATCATTCATTGCAGTTGCATTGATACTAGTTGTTCTTTTTATATTCCCGGGAGTATTAAGAAATAAAGACGATAGTACTGATGGGACAGAACAATCATTGTTTAATAAAATATCTGAGGAAAATGTCATTTATGATGAGAGAACTGGAAAGTCTTTTAATATAGTGGATGGCAAGGTAGAAGTTTATTTGCCTAAGCGGATTACTTATCGTTCATCTGTTGGTCTTAATTATGATGTATCGGTTAAGTATGATGATAAATACAGAATTACTAATTATGATGGCTGTGATCATGATTTCCTTATGGGTGGAGATGAATACATTATTCAGGATGAGTCAAGAAGATATCTATATAGAATTGATAATAAGTTCGATCGAATTTATTATGAAGGTGGTTCTAGCAATGGAAGCGATTATAGTTTTATGTACGAAGGCAAATATATAATTGATGTTGAAAATCATGATGATTTTGGGCTTATTATAAATGATGATGATGTGAAGTTTCATACAGCGTATAATTCTAAAGGTCTTGTTACTGAAAATGTTCCTAATCCTTTTTTTGGAGTCGCAACAAATGAAATAACGTATTCCAGCGAAGGACTTATTTCAGAAATAAAGCAGGATGATAGTGAAAAAATGGATTATGAATATGCTTATAATGATGATAAGCAGTTTATTGAAATGACAGCTTCTGGTGAGATGGATGGCAGATATGTTAATTATCATAACATCATAAATCGTGAAGATGGGCATATAATAAACTACAGTCACGGATTTGTATATGAATATGATGAAGGGCACTCAGATAACAATACTGTTTATAACTTTGAATATGAAGATGACAAATTAGTAAAAGTCTATGCTACAGATGATGGAAAAAAAGAAGATGACATTATTTATAGCTATGATGATGATGGTAGATTACATAGTATTACTGGAAAAAATCGGGACACTAGGGCTCAGGAAGAATATATATTTACTTATGATAATGATCAAATATCTGAAATCAATATGAATGAAGGAGAATTAAGCATTAGAATTGATTATGAGGTAGGCTATATTGATAAAACAGATTGGGATGATTATTATAACGACTATTATTATTCTGTAAGATATGAAGTAATGAAAAACCCAATTGATAGGACTATAAGTGCTCATCATAATGACTCACCATTTGTTTTTGAATATACAGAGGGATATTTAGAACAGACTATTGAACATGAAACTTTTTATTATGCAGATGGATATTTATATAATTGGGCGGTTCTTCCTCATGTTATAAATGGAGATTTCTATAAAAAATAAATACTGTATTACACAGCGTTAAGGCGTCTATGAGTAGAAATACTTATAGGCGCTTTTTATTTGCCATAAGGCAAAAACAATAGAAAGGAAAAAAATGGAAAAAGATATTAAAGACTTCCTTGACGTACAGGAAGCAAAAACAGAACAAACAGAGACAGCAGAAAAGCCGGAGTATAAAGAAGTCACTCTTAAGTTTGGAAAGGGCTGCGTAGGAGATGAGTTCCAGGGAAAAGATGGTAAATCCTACAGACAGATAATGATTCCACCAAATGAAGAAACAAAGCAGCCATGGCAGACCTTTGTAGTAAGGTCCAACCAGGTACATGAAAATCAGTATGGAAAAGGTATGTGGTGTAAGCTGCCGGCTGAGGGTAGTACAACAGTTACAAAGAGTGTAGCCAAGGGTGTCGATGAAGATGGGAAGACTATCTGGGAGAATGAGAAAACCAAAATTCCGAATAAAGAGCTTAAGAAGATGGTAGAGAGCTATAAGAACAAAGAACAGTCCCAGGATAAAGCTGATGATAAGACGAATTCGCTTCTTGCAACGATAGAGAAAAAAGCGCTTCAGGCAAATGCCCAGCATAAACCTTCCGAACATAGTCAGAATAAAGACAGAAATGCAGCTTTGTAGGGGGGGAGGACATGAAGTTAGTAATTAGTGAAAAACCAAGCGTTGCAGCTTCTATTGCCAAAGTAATAGGTGCTGATACGAAAGAAAATGGCTACTATGAGGGAAGTGGTTATATCGTATCCTGGTGTGTAGGACATCTGATCGAGCTTGCACAGCCGCAGGAGTATAATGCTATTTATGAAAAATGGTCATATGATACGTTGCCTATCATACCTGAAGAGTGGAAATACTCAGTAAAGGCTGATACAAAAGCGCAGTATAAGGTGCTAAGAGAGCTTATGCATAGAGATGATATAGAAAGCGTAGTGTGCGCTACTGATGCAGGGCGTGAGGGAGAACTGATATTCCGTCTTGTATATAATCAAGCAGGATGTACGAAACCTATGGAAAGACTTTGGATTTCTTCTATGGAGGACAGTGCCATTAGGGAAGGGATGGATAATCTGAAGCCGGGAAGGGAATATGACAGATTATATAAAGCAGCACTGGCGAGACAGGAAGCAGACTGGCTTGTTGGTATAAATGGGACAAGACTATTTACTGTACTCTATGGTGGACGGGTATTAAAGGTCGGAAGGGTTCAGACACCGACTCTTGCTATGATAGTAGATCGTGAGGTTGAAATAGGTGGATTTAAGAAAAAACAGTATTTCATGACTCACATACTTGTAAATGGTATTGATGCAGTTTCAGACAGAATAGATGTAAGGGCGGATGCAGACGCACTTCTGAGCAGATGTAAGGATAGTTCAGCAATAGTTACATCTATAGTAAAGGAAGATAAGAAGTCTGCTATGCCGAAACTATATGACTTAACATCCCTTCAGAGAGATGCTAATAAAATGTTCGGATTTACAGCCAAGAAGACTCTTGATCATACCCAGGCTTTATATGAAAGAAAGCTTGTGACATATCCAAGAACCGATAGCAGATTTCTTACTGATGATATGGAAAGTACAGCAAATGATGTTATAGAAGCTGTGAAGAAGACAATTACATTTGTACCAGGTGTTACATATGAACCAGATATAAAGCCGGTAATGAATTCCAAGAAAGTCTCGGACCATCATGCCATTATACCCACTGTAGAAATAGCGAAATCAGATCTTAATGCACTTTCTGAGGATGAAAAAAAGGTATTATATCTTATAGCAACGAGACTCCTGGAGGCTACTTCAGCGCCATATTTATATACTACGCAAAAGGTAGTATTCGATTGTGGAGGAACGGAGTTTACAGCAAACGGAAAACTTGTGAGGAACTCAGGATGGAAAGTATATGAGGAAGCACTAAGGAATTACTATAAAATATCTTCAAAAAATGATTCCAATACGGACGATAATACTTCAGAGGAACAAAAGCTTCCGGATATAAAGGATGGAGAAATCTTTGATAAGGTGGATGGAAAGGTTACAGAGCATTTCACAAAGCCGCCATCCAGATATACAGAAGCGACACTGCTGTCAGCTATGGAGAAAGCCGGTTCTGAGGATATGGAAAATGATGTTGAAAGAAAAGGTCTTGGAACTCCCGCAACAAGAGCTGATATCATAGAAAAACTTGTAAAGGATGGATTTGTAAAACGAGAAAAGAAAAACCTTATTCCTACAGATAATGGTATAAAGCTTATAACTATCCTGCCTGACAAGGTTAAATCAGCTAAGCTTACTGCTGAGTGGGAGAATAACCTTTCACTTATCGCAAAGGGAGATTCTGAATATGATGATTTCATTTCAGGTATAGTTTCTATGGTGGAAGAACTTGTAGGAACATACAGTGAGGTAAGCGTTGAAGATAAAAAACTCTTTTCAAATACTGAGATATTGGGAAGATGTCCTAACTGTGGAGCAGATGTTATAAAGGGAAAATATGGGGCTTATTGCAAAGATAAATGTGGAATGATGTTTGGCAAGCTGATGGGAGTTGCTCTATCCGATGCCCAGATAAAAGCTATCCTTGCCGGTAAGAAAATACTGGTAAAAGGTATAAAGAAGAAAAGCGGTGATGGAACATATGATGCTTACCTGACACCGGAGCAGTTAGTAGACTGTAGTTATACTAAAAAAGATGGAACGGAAATCTATGGGAAGCAGTTCAAGTTTAAAATAGAGTTTCCGGAAAGAAAGAAAAAGTAACAGATTTTTGAGGCAGGCATAGTCCTGCCTCTTATATTTAGAAGAGGAGAATAAGATAATGATAGATGACAGAACATATATCCCAGGTGCTTCGAATGACTTTTTTAGTGAAGAAGCATATAAAGCCAGAATGGCAGCCTATATAAAGGGAGTAAGGAAGTACAGGTTAAAGGAGTCGGAGCAGACTCAGAATAAAAATAAGATGGAAAGCGAGGTAAACTAATATGCCAAGTTTTGATGAAATAAAAGATTCAGTGATTTGTAAACTCGTGAATACTGAAAATAATCAGGATATCCTTAAGGACAGACCTAATGAGCAGATGGAAGATATATCAGCAACATTTGCCATGCTTGTTGGCGAAAGAGAGGGAGAAAGATTAACTCTTCCTATCACAAATGAAATGATGATTGATATGGGTGTTGATATAGAAACACTTAAAGAAACAGCCCAGAACAATATGGCGAATCAGGATTACTCATTTAAGAGTATGAGAGAGGTTCTTCTTGATTCCATGTTTCCTGATGGGGTTCCGGAAAATGATCCTATGGTTGATATGCTTCTCCCTCCAGAAGATCCGAATATGGCAATGTATGTCCTTTCCAATAATGGAAATATCTATGGCGCTGCTGAAATAATGAATCAGAAGGCAATGGATGAGATAACAGAGAAACTTGGAGGGGATTTCGTAGTCCTGCCAAGTAGTGTACATGAAACTATAATCCTTCCTCTTAATGAAGATATGGATTGTAATACACTTGATAGCATGATTCAGGAGATAAATGCTGGTGTTCTTGATGAAAAAGATAAGCTTTCCGACCATGCATTTCAGTATGATTCCGAGAATCATGAGCTGGTACGTATGGACAAGATGCAGGAAAGAATGCAGGAGAGAGAAGCATCTGTAGATAAAACTATTGATAGTTATACAGAGGACAGAGCAGATAAGAAGACTAACGAAAAGTCAGAGCAGAAATCAGAGATAAAAGCTGAGAAAGGGCAGAAGTCCCTTATGGACAGAATATCTTCTAAAAAGGAAGAAGTTGCAAAGAAAGAGTCTTCAAGAGAATCAGTTGTGAAGAAAAAGAATATTTCGATAGAGTAGTTGATAGTAATATGGGGATACCATAAAGTATCCCCTGATTTATTATTTATAGAATTGTTAATCAAATGTGTGTTGTGGTATATTATTATATTATAAAAAAAGGAATTAAAATAATGATTTATGTACCGACACCCTGCAAAGAACAAGTAGAAAAATATCTGATGAAATGGGAAAACTTGCCTAATTATGTGATGCAAGAAAATAGTTTAAATAAGTTGTTTTTTGAACTTGCTCCATACAATAAATGTATTGAAGATATTTTAATTAAATGTAGTACACTAAATGATTTTTATAGTACTAACATTTTTTCTATTTATCCAATAGCTGAACATATTTTAGAACTTAATATTGATAATAGATTAGATAATGCAGATAGTGCATTGGTTCATGATATAGCACATGTTAATATTTCGGGACATAACAAATATTTTTATTCTTTTGCAAGCAAGTATTGTTCACATCACAGACCATTAGATTATCCTATATATGATAATTATGTTGTGAAAATATTGAAGCATTTTAAAAAAATTGATTGTTTTTCAAAGTTTACAATGGATGATTTAAAAAATGATTATAGTTTTTTCAAAAATGTTTTATTGGACTTTCGTAAATTTTATAATATAGAGGAATATAATCTAAAAGACTTGGATCGCTATTTATGGCAGCTAGGGAAGGAGTATTATCCAAATAAGTATTAAAAAAAATAAGTGGTATAATCGGCATCAAGGAGAAGACTTATGAGACAATATTTTTGTGAATGTAAGGAATGTGGCGATAAACATAGAATCATAATCAAGCAGAAACCATATCCAGAAGAGGGAGAAATTTTTATAGTGCAGTGTCCTAAATGTAATAAGGATACGTCCCATATAAGAATTGATCCTACTAAGAAGTGAGGTGCAATATGACACAGAAGTTTAAAGAGGGAGATATTGCATATATCGTGGAATCAAACCGATTTATTAAAGAGGTTATGATAAAAAAATATGCAGCAGGTTCATATATAATAAAATTCATGGATTCAGATGGTGGAATTAGAGTGCATGAGAGCAGACTCTTTCCTAATGTGGATGAAGCAAAGAACAGTATAAGAAAATAGAATAATATTATTTATGATACATCGGCAGGGACTATGTAAAAGTAGTCTCTGTCTTTTTTTATTTTATAAACACAAGGAGGAATCTATGGCTAACAGATTTAACGAGATAGTCAGACTTGCTCAGGAAACTTTTGACAGAGTATCAAGCAGTCCTGGTGACTGGGTGGATTATCTGAAGACTGCAGCAAGGAACTATCGGTATTCATTCAAGGATCAGCTACTCTTGTATGCGCAGCGTCCTGATGCAAGAGCGTGTGCTTCCATAGAATTATGGAATAATAGGATGCATTGCTGGGTTAACAGAGGAGCGAAGGGTATTGCACTTATTGATGACAGTTCTCCAAGACCAAAACTGAAATATGTTTTTGATGTTTCGGATGTTCACAGGTCCAAGTATAACGGAGTCTTGCCGAAGCTCTGGGAGATGAAGGAGGGCTACGAGGAAGATGTTATAAGGAAACTCGAATCTATTTATGGAAAAACAAATGACAGAAAGCCATTTGCAGACAGACTTATTGATATTTCCAGAAAGATTGCAGAAGAATATACACCTGATATTTTGCAGGATCTGATGGAGGTTAAGGAAAGCTCCTATATGTCGGGACTTGATGAGTTAAATGTTCAGATAAGACTTAGAGAGACTCTTGCAGCGAGTATAGCGTATTCACTTCTTTCAAGATGTGACCAGGATCCAGATGCTTATCTGGGAGATCTGAACTTTGAATATATTACGGATTTTAATTCTCCGGAAACTGTTACAATTCTCGGAACGGCTACAACTGATATGTGTGAGCCGGTTCTTATGGAGATAGGTCGAACTATTGAAGCTATTGAGCGAAGGACTGAACTTGAAAATAGTAAGAATCTGGAACAGCAGATTGATGATACTTTTAAGCAGGAAATCATTTCTAAAGCTGTGCTTGAAAAAGAAAATGATACGCAGATTATTGAAAATGAAAAATCTTCTGATAAAGGACTTGAAAATATATCAGAAGCGCGCTACAATGCTTTAACGCACGAAAGTGAGACTGAAGATGTACAATTATCCGATAACAGAGAAATGGATGAAAATAAGCCTTCTGTGAAGAGGGATGAAGAAGTATTTACTAATGTAACTAGTGAAAATGAATATAATAACGAGATAGGAGGTAGTGCTTATGGAACTGACATACAGACAGGAAGGAGATTATCAGATACCGGATCTGACACTTCCAGAGGAGGAGACGGAGACACTGACAAAGTACGGGATGCTGAGACAGACATTTCTGAAGGAACACCACAAAGGAATCTACAACGGGAAACTTCTGATGGGAACACTCATGGAACACTGCCTTATGATTCAGAAGCAGGCAGAGGAGAGAGCCGAGAGGATAATAGAACATCTGATGAAGGAAGAAGGAGTGAACGAAGAACTGAAAGCCAGCGACCAGATGGAATGGGTTCGCAGACGGAACTCTATAGTGAACAGAGCAGACGAAATAGTTCTTCAGGAGATCGTTTACAGCCTTTAGAAGATAATCCACCACTCCAGACAGAACTAACAGCAACAGTAAAGTACGAACAACTGTCAATATTTCCATTGATAGAGGAACAGATAGGAACTATAACAGCGGCAGAAGCAGAGATGAATATCAAAGCTCCTGCTGCTTTTTCTTTGGCTAAAGAAGACATAGCTGAAATACTAAAAACCGGAAGTGGTCAGAAAGACAGCCGGGAAAGGATATTTGAAAAATATAAAGAAAACCATTCCCATGAGTATATGGCAGAGTTCCTTAAGAATGAATACAGAACCGGTGGTAAAGGATTTGAAATAAATGGAAATGATATATCTGTCTGGTTTAGTAAGGAAGGTATGAATTTCGGACTGGGAAAAAGTGCTCTGTCAGATCCATTTCTTAAACTTAGCTGGGACGAGGTAGAAGACAGAGTATCAAATATCATCGAAAATGGAGATTATCTTTCCGGTAATGAAGCTTATATCGCAGATCAGGTATATAGAAAAGAACTTGCTGATAATATTTATTTCTTTTTCCGCGATGCTATTCAGGAAGAACCAAAGACATTTGAACTAAAAAATGTAAACTATCCTGACACGACAGAGTATCTGAGAGAAATGCTTTCAACACCGGAGGGTGCTGCAGTCATAAGAGATGAAATATTAGACAGAGTAGATGCACTGAGCAGGGGAGAAATAGAACAACATTGGCGGCTGACACCTACTCCGACTGAACTGGCAGATAAGATAAGCGGATATGCCGGGGAAAAGAGGGAACTTCCAACTAAAGATACCGTTGAAATATTACAGGAATCTTTTATTACTCAGGATGAGATAGATAGTGTTCTGGCAGGTGGAAGTGGATTCTCAGGTGGAAAGTTCCGTATATATGACTATGTAATGGAAGGGCATGACAGAAAAGAGCTGGCTGACTTCCTTAAGAAAGAATACGGTACCGGAGGGCGAACAAGTGCAATAAGTGGTTCATGGCACAGTTATGAAGATTATGATGCAAAGGGCATACAACTCCAAAAGGGTAATATAATGAGTCCTTATGCAACGGTTCTACTTAACTGGAAAGTAGTAGCCAAGAGAATTGAACAGCTTGTATTTGAAGGTAAATATCTGACTCCGGAACAGAAACAGGAACATGACAGACGTAAGCTGGAAGAGGCTCAGAAGGAGCTTGCAAACGCAAATATAGAGAATGAATCGGAAAGTATATCAGTAGCAGAACATGATAGGGATGATTCGCTCGAAAAAGCCAAAGAAATCATAAATGATTACTGTCTGGATGAGTTTGACCATGAGACTGATTTTTCAGATCTAGGAAATGTAGAGCTTGCCTATACTGAGATAATTGATGATGAGACTGGGATAGAGCATACAGTCCAGGTATCAGCTGACCTAAATAATTATAGTATCAGTACATATGTAGATGATAAGAAGGTTGATACAGAAGAATATGACACCCTGGATGCACTAATAGAATACGAACTAAATTATCTTAATTTCGACAGTCTTACATCCCTTTCAGATGATATATGGGACAGAGTTAGAGAAGAAGATATAAACTTAAATCATAACATCCAGAATAATGCTACGAATGAAAATGTAGCTGAAATGCCATTAAATGTAGCTGAACGGTCAGAAGATGATAACGAATCATATGATATTGACGACAAAATACGGGAATCTGCTGACGAAATACTAATAGTTGATGATGATTTTTCTAATAGTAAAGCTTCTGATTATAATGCAGATATACAAACTTCTGGACGAAAAGTCCAAAAGTTGGAAGAGAGTGGAAAGTCAGACATCCCCGCTGTAAACTTCCATATCACAGATAATAATCTGGGTGAGGGTACTCCTAAGGAGAAGTTCCAAAGAAATATTCTTGCTATAAATACATTGCAAAAACTTGAATCCAAGAACCGTAATGCAACACCTGAAGAGCAGGAAATTCTTTCCCGGTATGTAGGCTGGGGAGGTCTTTCGGATGCCTTTGATGAAACAAAGAGTAACTGGTCTGCTGAATATAATCAGCTAAAGAACCTTCTGTCACCAGAGGAATATACATCAGCGAGAGAGAGTACACTTAACGCCCACTACACAAGTCCCGATATTATAAAAGGTATATACAGTACCCTTGAAAGATTCGGGTTTGAGAAAGGTAATATCCTTGAACCTTCTATGGGAGTCGGTAACTTCTTTGGTATGCTTCCTGAAAGTATGGAGAACAGCAGGCTGTATGGAGTAGAGCTTGATAGTATCAGTGGTCGAATAGCCAAGAAACTATATCCTGATGCTGATATTCAGATAAAAGGATTTGAGAAGACTGCCTATCCTAATGATTTCTTCGATGTTGCAATAGGAAATGTACCATTCGGACAGTACAAGGTTCAGGATAAAGAATATGATAAACACAACTTTCTGATACATGATTACTTCTTTGCCAAAACTCTTGATAAAGTAAGACCTGGAGGTGTTATAGCATTTGTCACGTCCAAAGGTACGATGGATAAAGTAAATGAATCTGTACGTAAGTTCCTTGCTGAAAGAGCAGAGCTGCTTGGTGCGGTAAGACTTCCCAATACAGCATTTAAGGCGAATGCGGGAACGGAGGTTACATCAGATATTCTGATATTCAAGAAGAGAGACAGACTTGTTAAGGAAGAGCCGGAGTGGCAACATACAAAATTGAATGCAGATGGCATACAGATGAATGCATATTTTGCAGATCATCCGGAACAGATAGTAGGACATATGGAGATGATATCCGGTCCATTTGGTATGGAATCTGCATGTCTTCCAAATGAGAATACTGGTAAGACA
>Ga0256404_1011011_pt1 | contig 12282 bp, 10 predicted proteins | sample RumenRJG_01DNA_FD_185990 | JGI IMG/M metagenome (GOLD analysis project Ga0256404, IMG submission 185990) | Bovine rumen microbial communities from Lethbridge, Alberta, Canada - RJG_01 | ecosystem: Host-associated > Mammals > Digestive system > Stomach > Rumen | place: Canada: Alberta | collected... | reverse complement strand
GACTTCCTCAACACGTACATTGTTAATATTTATCCCGATACGACCTGTTGGGTGAACGATTTCCAGAACTCCGACAATGAGGTCTATCTGCGCAACTACTTCTCGAATCCCGCCTACAACGACTATCCCGTCGTTGGTGTGACGTGGGAGCAGGCCAATGCTTTCTGCGCTTGGCGCACGGAATACCTGCTGAAAGGCTTGGGTCCAGAGGCTCGCTACGTGCAGCGCTATCGCCTGCCGACTGAGGCCGAATGGGAATATGCCGCCCGTGGCAAGGACCAGAACGAATTTCCGTGGGACAACGAGCAGGTGAAGAGCGGCGAGGGCTGTTTCTATGCGAATTTCAAGCCCGACCGCGGCAACTACACGAAAGACGGCAACCTGATTACTTCGAAAGTGGGCATCTACGGCACGAATTCTAACGGATTGTTCGATATGGCGGGCAACGTCGCCGAATGGACTTCGACGATTTACACCGAGGCCGGTGTCGATGCAATGAACGACCTGAATCCGCAGTTGGAATACAAGGCGGCGAAGGAAGACCCCTATAAACTGAAGAAAAAGTCGGTGCGCGGTGGTTCGTGGAAAGACCCTGAGTCGTATATCCGCTCGGCTTGGCGCACGTGGGAATATCAGAATCAGCCGCGTAGTTACATCGGTTTCCGCTGTGTGCGCTCACTGGCAAATACGACCAGTCAGAAGTCGAAAACGACAGGAAAATCTAAAAAGAAAAAGAAATAAGAGCCCCCTCCCAACCTCCCCCCGACGGGGGAGGGGTAAAAATTGTCAAATAGAAAATAGTCAAATAAATTGTAAATTGTACATTGTAAATTGTAAATCGAAATGACACAGTACAGCAAATATAACGTCATCTACCGCTTACAGAAGTGGTTGGACAGCGTCCCTGGACAAACGTTTATGAACTACGCCTACAGCTGGGGTGCGTCGGTTGTGATTCTGGGTGCACTCTTCAAATTGACTCACCTGCCGGGTGCAAATTTTATGTTGTATTTCGGTATGGGAATCGAGGCTATCGTGTTCTTCATCTCAGGTTTCGACCGTCCCTTCGACAAGACCGAAGAAGGTCGCGAACTGCCCCGCCACGTCAATCTCGACGACGACGAAGCCGAAGCAACGGCCAATGGCGGTGTGCAAGGCGGTGGCACGATTATCATCGGAGGCGGTTCTGGCGGTGGAAATGTCGCTGGCGGAGTCGTCGGCACAGGCGAAGAGGCTGCCCGTTGGGAAGGCAAACCAGCCGCTGCCGTGGGTGGTGGCGTTGTCGGTGGCAACTGGGTGGCTCAACAGCAGGAAGACCTGCCCGGAATGGCCGAGGCACAGGGCAACTACGTCGAGGAACTCAATAAACTCACCGAGATGATTCAGAAGGTGAGCGAACAGAGTCAGCGTCTGACCCGCGACTCGGAGGAAATGGAGAACCTCAACCGCACGCTCACAGGCATCTGCAAGGTCTATGAAATGCAACTCAAAGGTGCCAGTCAGCAAATCGGCACCATCGACGAAATCAACGAGCAGACGCGCAAGATGGCTTCGCAAATCGCCGAACTCAACAAGATTTACACGCGAATGATTGAGGCGATGACGGTGAATATGAAAAATGTTGAAGGTTGAATGAAGAATGTTGAATAGTCGCCTTTGGCGATTTAGAATGAAGAATGTTGAATTCCTGTTCTGAAAATTCAAAACTCAAAATTCAAAACTCAAAATTCAATTGAAATGGCAATTAAGAAAAGACCCATATCGCCCCGCCAGAAGATGATCAACCTGATGTATGTCGTGTTGATGGCGATGCTGGCGCTGAACGTCTCGAACGAGGTGCTCAACGGTTTTACGGTCGTTGAGGAAAGCCTCGGGCGCACCACCAGCAACTCGGCGAAGGAAAACGATGCGATTTACGACACGTTCGCGGCACAGATGAAGCAAAATCCCGAAAAAGTGCGGCAGTGGTTCGAAAAATCGCAGACGGTGAAACTGATGAGCGACTCGCTCTTCAATTTCGCGCAGGAACTGAAGGAAGCCATCGTGCGCGAGGCCGACGGCAAGGATGCCGACCTTCAAAACATCCGTGGCAAAGACGACCTCGAGGCCGCCAGCCAGATTATGCTCGCCCCAGGCAGTGGCAAGGGAAAACACCTCTTCCAGATGATCAATTCCTATCGCGAGCGCATCCTGAAAATGGTCAGCGACCCGAAACAGCAGGAAATCATCTCGTCGAACCTCACCACCGAAGTGCCGAAATCGGCGCGTGCATTAGGGAAAAACTGGCAGGAATATATGTTTGAGGATATGCCCGTGGCCGCCGCTGTGACGCTGCTGTCGAAATTGCAGAGCGACGTGCGCTATGCCGAGGGTGAAGTGCTGCACACGCTCGTGTCGAACATCGACGTGAAAGACATTCGTGTGAACAAACTCGATGCCTTCGTCATTCCTGAAAAAACAACGCTCTACCCGGGCGAAGTCTTCAATGCCGACATCGTGATGGCAGCCGTCGATACGACGATGCAGCCCGAAATCTACGTGAACGGCACGAAAATCAATGCCAAAGGAAAATATTCGTTCACCGCAGGAAGCGTCGGCGAACATTCGTTCAGCGGCTACCTGATGACGCGCAACGCCGCAGGCGAAACGATGCGCCGCGACTTCACGCAGAAATATTCCGTGATTCCCGCTCCGACGGGCGCAACGGTGGCTGCCGACCTGATGAACGTGCTCTACGCCGGTTTCCAAAACCCGATGAGCGTCAGTGTGCCGGGCGTTCCGGCCAATGCCGTGTCGGTCAGTATGAGCGGTGGTTCGCTCGTGTCGAAAGGTGCCGGCCATTATGTTGCAACGCCCGCAGCCGTCGGCAAGGACGTGGTGTTCACCGTGACGGCCAACGACAAGGGAAAAACGCGCCAGATGGCCCAAGTGACGTTCAAAGTGCGTAAATTGCCCGACCCAACGCCATACGTGGTCGTTGGAAGCGACCGTTTCAAGGGTGGAAATATGGCGAAAGGCTCGCTCGTGGCGATGGACGTTCTTCACGCCGCCATCGACGACGGTCTGCTCGACATTCCGTTCAAGGTGCTGAGTTTTGAAACCGTCTTCTTCGACGATATGGGCAACTCGATTCCCATCGCCTCGGAAGGTGCCTCGTTCTCGGGTCGCCAGAAAGAAACGTTCCGTCGCCTCTCGCGCAACAAGCGATTCTACGTGCGTGGCGTGAAAGCCATCGGTCCCGACGGCATCCAGCGCACGCTGCCCGGCGCCATGGAATTTATCGTGAAATAGCCCAATCGTCAATTAGTGAAATCGTCAAATAGTCAAATAGTCAAATATGAATGATATGAAGCAGAAAAATAAAACAAACAGGATGAAAAAGTCCCTTTTGATGGTGATTTTCCTTCAATTGTTAATTGTTAATTGTCAATTGTCAATCGCCAACGCCCAGCCGCAACAGCGTCGCACACAGGCGCAGCAGCAGGCTCAGCCGAAGTCGAACGCCAACACGATGACCACGCGAGCGCAGATTTCGTTCCCCACGCAGGCCGCAATGTCGGAAGACGTGGTTTGGCGGCGCGACATCTATCGCGAAGTCGATCTCCGCGACGATGCCAACGCCGGACTCTACTATCCGAAAGAGCCCGTCGGCACGCAGATGAACCTTTTTACGTATATGTTCAAACTGATGATGCGCGGTGCGAAAAACGGCGGTATCAATGCCTATCAATATCAACTTGATGGTAGCGAGATCTTTACAGACTCGGCACGCATCAAGCCGTTGCAGTTTTTGCAAGATCATGGCATCTTCTACGAGCGCACCGACCGCGGCATCCGCCTCGACGACAGCGATATTCCCTCGAAGGAAGTCACGGCCTACTACATCAAGGAAAGTGCCTATTACAACCAAGCCACATCGACCTTCCACACGAAAGTGCTGGCCCTTTGCCCGATTTGGGTCGAGGATTGGGGTGGCGTGGCCGAGAAAAAGCCGCTCTTCTGGGTGAAATACGACGATTTGGCACCGTTCCTCGCCAAGCAGACCATTATGACGAGCAACCTCAACAATGCCGCCACGATGAGCGTCGATGACTATTTCACGTTGAACCAGTACAAAGGCCAAATTTACAAGACGAACAATATGCTCGGCGAGTCGCTGGCGAAGATTTGCGGCAACGATTCGACCAAACTTTCTGCCGAACAAAAGCGCATCGAGGCCGAACTCAAGGAGTTTGAAACCCATATCTGGGGCAAGCCCGAAGTGGCCGCGCAGAACGATAGCACGGGCATCGCCGACGAGGCTGTCGCCACGAAGGAAGTGAAAACAAAGGCTCCAAAATCGACGCGCACACGCACTGCCCGAAGCAGTCAGAAGCGAGTGAAAAGCGGTTCTACGAAGAGCAGTTCCGGCAAATCGTCAGCAAGAATGTCGGTGCGTCGCGAACGCCATTGATGGAGTTCATAGTTCATAGTTTAGAGTTCATAGTTAAAATTTCATAGTTATGGGAAAGTTGAGAGGATTTTTGATGGTTGTGCTCTTCGCGGGCACGTTGTCTGCCCATGCGCAGCAGGTGAAGTTCGGTTTGAAAGGTGGTTTCGACCTCACGGAACTCAAACTCAAGAACGCCGGTGAGATATTCAAGGCCGATAACAATGTCGGATGGTTCGTTGGTCCGACCATGAAACTTTCGCTGCCCGGTGGCCTCGGTTTCGACCTTTCGGCCCTCTATAACCAGCGCGAGACCGACCTCGGCATTTTTTACGTTCCTAATAACAGTAGCGACGTGCGTCCTCTCGACAAATTGAAAACCAAGCAAGTCATCGTTCCGTTGAACGTCCGCTACACCATCGGTTTGAGCGATATGTTCAGCATTTTCGGCTATGCCGGTCCGCAAGTAGCTTTCCGCCTCGGCGATGGTGTGCAGGAACTCGCAGATTTGCGAGATGAAGTGGCAGAATGGCGGCTGAAAGACTCGAATTTCAGCGTGAACGTCGGTGCCGGTATCACGATTGAACACTTCCAACTCTCCGCCAACTACAACGTCGGCGTGGGCAAAACTGGCGATGTCACGTGGCGCGATGCCACCCAAGCCGCCTCCGAGGGCTTCAAGGGCAACTATAACTCGTGGCAAATCAGTTTGGCGTATTTCTTCTAACCAATTATACAAAATTGCGTAACGCTTTTTTGCATAATGTAGAATTTTCCGATTGAGATAACGATTTGTGCAGGAAAAATGCGATTTTGGTTAAACATCTATAACTTTTTGGCCAAATATTTGCATATCTCAAAAAATATTCCGACCTTTGCACCAGCTCATCAACCAAGTTGTTGAAGGAGTTACGAGGCCGTTTGATTTTTCAGGCGGCCTTTGCTTTTCTGTTATGGCAACCTGTCCATAATGTCCTTTACCAGTTCGTCGGGTGTTATCACCTTATCCTTACCGACAGAATCCCTCCAAGCCTGATACTCTTTCACCTTTTTCTTGAGCTGATGGGAAAAGCCCGCATAAAAGGCTGTCCACAAAAGCACAAAGGTTTTTCTGACATCAAGGATTACGAAATAGTTGTCACCGTCGTCAGTATCCAGCCATATACAAATCCTATGCTTGCCGTTTCGTTCTTGCTCCCAAAATCTGATACCGTATGCTTCGGCATTCTCAATCGTGGGTCTCGCCCACGGCATACGCTCGCATCGTCTGAAGTCCGGCGTTCTGTCGGTCTCTATATCACCTTCATGCGTCATGTGATAGAAAGTGTAGGCACGTTCCTGAAACGCCGGATGGTACTTCATCTTCAGCTGATGACTGCCAAAAGTAGCCTTGTGTGTGATGAAGTCACGTTCAAACACCGCATAGACAGCATCTATGAAGAGCTGATAGTTTCCCTTATAGTCCTCCAGATATATAAGTTCCGGGAGACGATCCTTTGCTACTGCCATCTATTCCGTCCTCCCTTTCCAAATAAAGATGTTTACCTTGTCCTCTTTGACAAGCGTTGATTTAGTCAACGAATATCTCGATTTCTCACGAAGCTTCTCAATAAGCTGCAGTTTTGCCTTGCTCGTTGTCAGACCACGATGTACATAGCCGATTGCACCCGTCAGGAAATCAGCCAGTTCCACCAGTTCAACCTCATGTGAACGTACTTGCTGAATCTTCTTTACCAGCCGTTTGTCGTAGTCGTATGCATTGTTGCAGAGCACTTCACGCAGTTTCTCCACTTTCTTCTCGCCTCTTGTATCCTTGATGTCAATGAAGATGTTGTATTCGTTCTGAGGAACTAGAATTGTTTTCAGCAAGTCGAAGTACATCTTATAGTAGAACATATCGTGAGTCTGTCCGAATTCGCCATGACGAAGTACGGTTTTGTCAGGAACCACCAAAACACGGAAATGCAGGTTTGAGTTGTCGAAGAAATAGTCCAGCACATCTAGATAGTAAGCCTGTTTAGATTCTGAAACAGCATTCCATTTCAGTTCACATGTTGGCTTCAGACCGTTACGCACCTTGATGTCACGCAATCGCTTGAAAATCTCATTTTTCTCTGATTCTGGACACCACACACATCCCAAAAGCATTGGTTTTATACCGTCATGCTCCAAATGGCAACTCTCATCACAATATATGTTATATGTCATAATCACTCAGTTTGCACATTATCGCTGCAAAATTACAAATTTTCTTGCACAATCACACATCTTCTTTCTCTTTTTTCTTCCAAATACGGCGCGATATTACATTTGGTGACAGATGATAGTCGGAAAGTCTTTAGCAATTTTTTTGTATTAAAGAAAAAATTCGGGCGGAAACTTCACTTTTTTGCGAGTTTCCGCCCGAATTAATTCAAAGGTTTCGAGGTTATTTCACAACCACCTTTCTCACCGTTCCATCGCTCATTCTCACGATGTTCACCCCACGCTGCAACTTGTCGATTCTGTTGCCCGAAAGGTCGAAAATCTGAGCGTCGCTATCCAAGTTCAGCGTTGCGGAACGGATTCCCGTCGGTCCTTGAATCGTAATCGGCTTGTAGATTTTCGTAGTCTGCCAATAATTCTTGTTGCCCAGCTGCACTGCCACGATCACGGTTTCGCCTTCGCCCGAGCAGTCCAGATATTGCTTGTTGCCAATCTTCAACACCGAGCAAATCGGATTTCCCTCGACCGTGTAAGTCACTTCAAGGCCTGATGAAGCCGTCGCCAGCAGTTCCACTTGGTCGTATTTCTTCACCTCGCTGAAATCCTGCTCCCACGACAACGTCTGATAGGCTTTTTCAATGGTCAGCTTGCCGCTGACATAGTTGAAATCGTAGTTCTCGGCCACGCCGTTGCCAATCGTGATGTCGTAAACGCCCACGTCAGTCGTTGGCGTGGCTACGGTGGAAGCCTTTGGCTTGGAAATCAGCACGCCCTCGTTCTCGTTGTTCACGAAACCCGTGTAACTCACCTCAAACGAAGGATTTTCCTCGCCGTAGGCACGCGTATAGCTCTTTGCCGACACCGTCAGTTGCCGTTTGTTCACCGTCAGCGTGCCGTTTTCGTAACTAAACGTATAATTCTTGGCATCGGCACCGCCGATTTCAATGGGATAAACGCCCACGCTGCTCTGCTTCGTGGCATTGGTTCTTACGACAGGTTTTTCGGTTAAAACCGACTCGTTTTCGTCGCCAACAAAACCCGAATAAAGATAAGAAAGCGTTGGATTTTCCTCGAAATAAAGACGCGAAATATTATTGGCTTTCACGAGTAATGGAGCAGGTGTGACGGTCAGCAAGCCAGAAGCAATGCTGCTCAACTCATAGTTCTTGGCCTCAGCACCCACTGCCGAAATCTCATATTCGCCAACATCGCTTTTCGGCGTGGCAGTCGTCGAGAAAGTCGGAGCCGTTACCCACGCTGGAGCGGACTCATTGTTTTTCAACCCAACATAGTCGATTTCAAATTTCGGATTCGCTTCGCCATATTTTCTCGTGCAACTCTTCACATTGGCTGCCAGTGGAGCCTTATTCACCGTCAATGTGCCATCTTCGTATTCGAATACATAATTCTGCGCCGTTGCACCCGATTGTTTTACGGCATAGGTGCCCACTGTGCTTGTTGCCGTCGCAGTTGTGACATACCTGCCGACATTTGTCAAAACACTTTCGTCTTCGTTGTTTACAAAACCGGTATAAGTCGATGAAAACGACGGATTCGCATCACCATAGAGCCGCGATTCATTTGCCACCTTTGCCGTTAGTTTAACAGGCTTAATCGTGTATGTAAAAGGAATTTCCGTTTGGTAAGAAGCCTCATTGTTAGCAAACGTAAAGGGTATATTTACAGTATAAGTGCCGACATCCTTTTTTAATTCGGGAATAACGGCTGTTGGAACGAAACCAGCAGGCATATCTTCGTAGGAGAAAGATGCTATAGGAGTCTTGCCCGTATAATCAAAAGCATGTCTGCTCCAAACGATTCTGCTTATCATTATATTAATTATGTTATAATTCAGATTTACGGTGACTTTCGGACCTTCTTCGTCGAGAATATATCTTTTCGTAAACGCATTGTAGATGTAGAGATTCACCTGTAATTCTACCGTGCAAGTGCCGAAACCGTTTTCGTCGGGAATCCATTCGGCCTGAATGTCCTTTTTGCCAGCGGCCTCCAGCCGACCTTGAGGCGTGGAATACTTACCCACAGCGGTTTTTTGCACACAATTCTGCGGGAAGCAGATTTGGAATGCTCCGTTGGGCAGCGACTTGATTTCGTAGTCGATTCCAATGTAAACATCGTTTTCAGAGGTATTCGAGACAAACAGTCCAGTTTTGAACAAGAGGTCGCCGAAAACGTCTTTTTCGCCTTCTTCAACATTCACCGTAGCACCGTCTGCCACAATATTTCCGTTTTTATCGACAAACTGAATGGTTTTATTCACCGTTGCATCATATGCTAACGCCCTCGCTCCAACTATGCTAAAAAACGCAGTGAGCAGAAAAAAAAGGTTAAGTTTCTTCATTGTTATTTTCTTTTAGTTAATAATTCGTATTCCATTTGCGAGAACAGCGCAAATTTGGATACCAAAAAGCGCAGACCCGCCATTTCCGTGAACAGGCCTACGACAGCCCCTAATATCTAATGGTAAAGCCTACGCTACTAAGCGCAAACTCTTTAGATATTAGTATTTGCTCTTGAATCTCCTTGTTCGAGGTCGTAGTTCGTCCACGGAATTTGAGCAATTAAAATCGTGCCTCTTCCGAAACACGATGCAAAAATACAAAATAATCTGAAAATGAACGATATTTTGTCTGTAATTCTTTGTTTTTTAAGTAAAAAAGCAGAAAAAGGACTATATACTCGAACTTTTTGGGGCTATAAGACAAGGAAAGTGCAAAAATGTTTCAGCAATATTTTGTCGATTGAAACAAAATCTTTATCTTTGCATCACAAAAGCAATACAAACGCAATTAAAGTGCAATACAAATTATTAAGAATATGGCGACAATAACAACAAAACGCAGGGCAGCGTCTTTCCGCCTGCCCGGTTACTTGCTCGACGGTCTGAAAGTCGAGGCACGGAAACAACATCGGAGCGTCAATAACTTGGTCGAGGTCGTACTGCTGAACGCCATCTACCGCAATCCGAATGCCGAGACTTTGGCGGCTATGAAAGAATGTGCATCGGGCGTGGAGTTGGAGGAACTGACTGAGGAAAACATCGAAAACCTCGAAGAATACATTAAATCGTTATGATTCTTCGGCTTGGAACAAAATTCAAGAAGGATTTGAAGCGCTATCAGCACAAACCTTCAAAAGTCAAGGCGTTGCAAACCGTTTTGAAGCATCTGAAACAGAGCGGAACTGTGCCATCTGAATACAAACCGCACATGCTTTCAGGCCAATTCAAGGGTTATATGGAATGTCATATCGAGGACGATTTTCTTTTGATTTGGATTGACGAAACGACGAATACCATCAAATTGGTGCGACTTGGTTCGCATCACGAGTTGTTTGGTAAGTAAGTTTCAACTCTTCTGCAATTTCCCAGCCTTTTTATATTGGTAGATTTCGATGGAATTCACGGTGTTTTGCCAGAGGATGTAGCAGCCTGGACCGACGGACGAAAGGGGCGTGAGGTAGGTGTAGGCAATCCAGATGGCGAAAGTCGTGTTTTTCTGTCCGAGTGCCTGTCCGACCTCGTTGATGCGCCCGAAACGGCGGCCAATCCGTCGTCCGATGGCGTATTGTCCGAGGCAGATGGCGAGGGTCGATAGGGCAGTGGCGACGAGGAAAAACACGGTGGTGTCGGCGTGGCAGATGTTTCTGACGGTGGTGCCTGTGACGATGACGAGCGAAATGGCCCAAAGGTAGTACGACAGGTCTTTCACGCCGACGATGAACCGATGGATTCGCGGCAAAAGGTGTTTCACGAGGTAGGCGAGTAGCATCGGCACAACGAGCACGAGCGTGACTTGGTAGAGAATGTCGAGAAACGCCGACCAGAACGTGATTTCGTCGTCTTTTTCGATGAGCGGAAAGCAGATGGGAATGAAAATCGCCGTGACGAAATTCGACATGAATGTGTAGGTGGTCATTTCTTCGAGTTTTCCGCCGAGTTTCTGCGTAATCACGGGTGCGGCGGCGGCACAGGGCGCCACGATGCACACGAGTACGGCCTCCAGAAACACGAGCGTCGGTCCCGTCGGACGATAGGAGAGGATGAACGCCATGGTCGCCACGATGAACGCGATTTGCGTCGCCCCAGCCCAGAAATGCCATTTCACGGGGCGCATCCGATGGAAATCGACCTTGCAGAAGGTTACGAAAAGGATGCCAAACATGAATAGCGGCAGAATTTTGTCGCACACAGGCCCTGCCCACGCCCCGAACGAGTCGAACGCAGGCGTGTTGGCGAAAAACAGATAGCCGAGCGTGCCCACCACCATCGCGGCAGGCAGCGTCCAGTCTTTGAGCAGTCTGGTGAAGTTCATCTATGGATAATAACGGCGGAATCGTTTGAATATTATATCGAAACAAAAAGTTATTTTTATGCAGAAAATAATCAGAAAAAGTAAGAAAATTCGCTGTGTGCGAAAACAATACTTGATTTATATCAAGAAAATGCACTTTTTTGCATAAAAAGTAGAAAAAAGTTTTGCGTAGTATAAAAATATGTCGTACCTTTGCATCGTCAAAAGGTTAATAGATTGTTTAGGTTAGTAGTAATAGATTTAGGTTTTTAGTTATTAGGTTTAAGGTAAAAGATTGTTTAACAGATAACAATGGGAGCCGTGAGGCCATACTGTTGGAGAAAAAATTTGAAGTTAAACGCAGATTAGTGCTGTGGCTCGGAGAGAGTCGCGGCACTAATCGTTTTGCGCGGTTTTTGTCACCAACAAGCATTTTTTTGGGGCGTTTCAAAGAAAAACGTCGCATTTTCTTGCAGAATCCAATAAGAAAAGTTAAATTTGCATCGTAAAATGAATAACTGTATCAAAAATCGAATGAAGACAATGAAAAAATTACTGACAATCATCGCCGTGGCACTGCTGACTTTTGGCACTGCCAACGCACAGAACGAAAAGGGCAAACTCAAGTCCTACAACTTCGTGGAGGCACAGGGTGGCCTGCAATTCACATCGACCGATGCTAAAATCGACAAACTGCTCAATCCCACTGCCAGTTTCTCGATTGGACGCTATTTCTTCCCCGCCGTCGGACTGCGCCTGCACGTGAACGGATGGCAGACGAAGGGCGGTTTCGACCAACTCGACCAGTATTACAAGTTCAATTACCTGACGACCGATGCTGACGTGTTGGTGAACCTGACGAATCTGTTCTCGAAAAACTATTCCCACCCGCTGAACCTGATTTTCGTGGGTGGTTTCGGACTGAACTACGCTTGGAAAAACGATGAACTGAAGGCCATCGCCGCACAGCATCCCGAATTGAACACGCAGTTGGCTTGGGACAAGAATCGGATGAGCCACAACATTCGCGCTGGACTGCGCCTCGAAACCGACGTGACGAAGCCCATCGGTTTGTCGCTCGAAGTGGCGGCCAACAGCCTGAGCGACCGCTTCAACTCGAAGGCGAACACGAGCGACGACTGGATGTTCACCGCCCAACTCGGTCTGAGCGTGCGCTTCGGCCACAAATACGTTGGTCCGCAGTATATCACAAGGATGGTCGATGTCGTGGAGACCGTGTGGGTCGATGAGCCGACGACCGTGATGGTGAAGGAGAAGAAGCCCGTGGTGAAAATGGAGCAGAAGCGCATCGAAGAGGTGGTGTTCTTCAACATT
>Ga0256404_1011010_pt1 | contig 12282 bp, 11 predicted proteins | sample RumenRJG_01DNA_FD_185990 | JGI IMG/M metagenome (GOLD analysis project Ga0256404, IMG submission 185990) | Bovine rumen microbial communities from Lethbridge, Alberta, Canada - RJG_01 | ecosystem: Host-associated > Mammals > Digestive system > Stomach > Rumen | place: Canada: Alberta | collected... | reverse complement strand
AACACTTATCTAACTGTAGATCATCAGGTGCTGACGAAGCACTTAGACTTACACCTCCAAAGCTTATGAGCTTGGAAGATGCTATTGAATTCTTGGCAGACGATGAACTTTTGGAAGTAACTCCAAAGAACATTAGAATTAGAAAGATTATCCTTGATCACACAATGAGATTAAGAGAAAAAGGCAAAATCTTACGTGGTGAGATTTAATTCAAGGAGGGTGAAATGAAAAGCGAGAAGAGAGAATTTAACAGAAAGATGAAACGAGCAGGCATTTTTATCGGCTGCTACGCCGTCGTCGCTTTAATTGTTAGCACCCTTCTTGTTTTATATACTAGCGTTCCACAATGGCTGAACGGGATGATCATCGTTCTTGGCGCTAGCGTATTTTACTTGATATTTTTGGTTGTATGTGCTAAAATTGATAAAAAGAAAGAAGAAAAGAGGGATCAAGCTTTGAAAGAGAAAGATCCTTTTGCGGATTAGGGAGGAAATATGCCGGATTTTAAAATAATGCCACATAGTCTTGAAGCAGAACAGGCAGTTTTAGGCTCTGTTATTATCGACAACATGTGTCAAACAGAAATTATGACTATGCTGAGACCCGACGACTTTTATTCGGAAGCTCACAAGAGCATTTTTGATGCTATGGTCAAAATTTTTAACAAAAACACTCCTATTGATTTTGTTACACTGACTGAAGAACTGGAAAGATCAAAGAAACTTGACGCTGTAGGCGGAGTTGATTATATAACATTCCTTTCAAACGTCGTTCCTTCCGCAGTTAACTATCAATATCACTGCGATATTGTAAAGACAAACTCAATTCGCAGAATGCTTATAAAGAGTGGACAAAACATCATTGAAAAAGCTTACACAAACGAGAGCAAGGAAGATGTTTTAAACTTTGCTGAATCAGAAGTTTTTGGGATTTCTGAAAACGAAGAAAGTTCATCCCTAGAACACATCGGAAGACCTAATGGAGCGCTAAAAGAAGTTGTTGATAAATTTGACAAGATTGCAAAAGATCCATCAGCTATAAGAGGGGTTCCAACAGGATTTAGAGATTTGGATGCGATTACAAATGGTCTTCAAAAGAGTGATTTAATCTTGCTTGCTGCAAGACCATCTGTAGGAAAGACATCCTTCGCTATGAACATTATAACTAACATTGCAAGAGCGGGAAAAACATGTGCAGTCTTCTCTCTTGAAATGCCAAAGACACAGCTTGCACAAAGAGCTCTTTGCTCAATTGCAAAAGTTCCAATGCAAAAAGCTTTGAACGGGAAAATGCAGGCGGAGGAATGGAAGAGAATTTGGGCTGCTACAAAGCAACTTGAAAACACAAAGCTCTTCATTGATGACTCAAGCATGACAACTCCAGCAACACTTCTTTCAAAGTGTAGAAGATTGAAGGCGAAGGAAGGAAATCTTGATGTTGTTATGGTCGACTACTTGCAACTTATGAAGGGGGAAGGAAACAGCAGCAAAGAGGGAAGACAGAATGAAGTTTCTGCTATTTCAAGAAATCTTAAGATCGCTGCAAAAGAATTGAACGTTCCAATTATTGTGCTTTCACAGTTATCCCGTGATATCGAAAAACGTGATGGGCACAGACCTCAACTTTCAGACCTTAGAGATTCTGGAGCTATTGAGCAAGACGCAGATATTGTAATGTTCTTGCACAATCCTGAGAAATACAATGATATTCCAGCTCAGGATGATTCAGGAAAAGTTGAGCTTATTTTAGCAAAACACAGAAATGGTCAGATAGGATCAGTTAACCTACGTTGGGTTGGAGAGTACACAACGTTCGTCAACTATTCTGATAAAGTTAAAATTGAAGATCGTCAGGAAAGAAAAGATGATATTCCTGAAGAGGTTGCTTTGAGTGAGATCGAAGCTGTCGACCTTTTCGATGAAGATAAATAAGGAGGGATAATGGCAAAGGATAAAGCGAAAAAAGGAAAGTTTAATACAAAGGCTTTAATAATTATCTTCGCAGTTTTGTGTGTGATAGTTGCTGCCGTTGTTTTAGCTGTCACATATTGGCCAGCGAAGGCAACAGATGTTGCGAACTCGTTTACTCGCTACAGCCAGAGTATGAACGAAGCTGATAGCAATCATTCTGCATACAAGCAATATCAAGCTTTCTTAAAATTTAAAAACAAATATGTGGATGATTTTATTAATCGTGGAAAAATCGATTACGCTAATGAAATGATTACATACAAAAATGTAGTTGAATCAATGTCAATTGTTTCAAGCTTCTATTCACATAACTTTGAAGGTATCTTAAATTCAAAGATTTCAAGAAAAGAAGCAAAGAGAGTTGACAGTGCACTAGACGGCGGAAGAACTAACTCTCAGAGAATGGGCGATTATTTAATAGAGCATGAAGACGAAATGGCAAACTTCACAGTTGTTTGTTCTTCATGGGAAGCTATTAGAGATTATGCTCAATCTGCAATTCAAGACTATATCAACGCATCAAATGCAATTAGCTCAATCTGCGACAAAGATCTGCGCGGAGTTTATGGAAATCAAAAACTTAGAAATGTTTTAAAGGGAACAACGAATTACTTGACAGTTATAAGCGACAAGTTATATAACGACAAGGGGTTTAGAGATACCGAAGCAGCATACACTCTTAGTGGAAATTTAAAAAACTTTGTTGGATCTTACTATCAAGACGAAACTAACTTAATTTCAAATTACTACATTGATAAAAGCATTAGAGAGGGAGCTCAAAAAGTCAGCGAAATAGAAGAAAAGACAGAGGGAAAAGTAAACTTTATTTATTTGCTTAATAATAATTTTGAATATAAAAGTATTTCTCTTAGTGCAGCTCAAGAGGAGTATGCAAAAGCCGGAATTAATTTCCTACATGGAGGTGTGTAAATGAAAAAGAGAATTTTCGCAGCTCTCGGGCTATTGTCTGTTTTAGGCGGATCACTTGCATTTATGACAGCATGTGGAAATAACGCAGATACAAAATCGCTTTCAGAAAAGCTTGATACAAGTATTGCTGCCGTTCAAGAAAGTAGTTATTTCACAAAGAAGACATATAAGATTAAAGGGGAAGAGTATTCTTTCTATGCACCAAAGTACTATAGCACAATGGAAACAAAGATAAAGAGTGAAACACAAGTCGTGACAGAGACAAGTTTTAGCTCGAATGACCCATTACTCTTCTATTATCAAATGATAAATCATACATCTTATGAAAGAATAGGAATGAATTATGATATCCCATTTGGATATGCTTTCAACGCAATTTTAAGATGTAATTCAATTATCAAAAACAACTATGATAAACTAAATAAAGCCTCACCAACTGTTTCAAATTTAATATCAAGCCTAGATAATTTCACGCAGGCAACTAAAGATTATGAGCTCGTGATTAATAGAACAAATTCTTATTGGGCAAACATAGCTACACTATCTTCAGACCTAGCAGAAAACGCTTTATATAACTATATGAAAGATTATGAAGGATATGTTAGAACAAGTATAAATCTTGCAAGAGAATTATACAGTGCTGTCGAAGATTTATGTCCAATGGTTAGTTACAAAGAACAAAATAGAACACAGTTAAGTATAGCTCAAGCAACTAATCTGCAAAAAATTGCAGTGAAGAAAGGAACAAAATTAAACATTTTATCCATCTTCGGAGTAAATACAAAAGTATATAACTTCTCATATATAGACAAAAACAACAATGTTTGGAATTTCTCAGAGGTGGGAGATTACAAGGATGCAAAAGCTGGTGACACAGTTACATTAGATAAAGATGTTGAAGTTTCGGCAACATATATTGGAAGAAACGTAACAAAAAACTCAAAAGTCCAAATTATTGAAAAAACAAGTGAAAAATTCTTCAAAGTTCAATATGTTGACTCTGAAGGAGTGCTTTGGACAAGAGATTTAGCTATTGACGGCAAATATGTCAATGGCAACATTGAACTAAACAAAGAAGTCACAATGGCAAAAGATGCTGTCTTTGATCTTTATGGAAAAAGAGTAGACGAAAAAACAGAGATTAAAAAACTCGGAGTTCAATTCGGATCTAGCCAAGCTATATATCTTGAGGATTCTCACGGATATAGATGGGAAGGAACTGTTGACGTTTCAAAAATAGCTGTTGTTCCAGCAACTGAGACAGATCCAGAAACATATTGGATCAAAGAGAGAACTGTTCTCCAATTTAAAGATCTTATGCTTGCTAAAAACACTGTAGTTGATATTTTAAGTGACGATGGGATTATAGTAGAAATTTCATACAAAGATGAAAACGGATATGTTTGGGGAATGACAACAGGAACATCTGTAAAGACAAATTCAGAAAAATCTTTATATGAAAAAATGGCTTTAGAAACTCTCGATGAATACTACACATTTAACATTGAAAAGATGAACTCAAAAGCTTACACAGATGAAGAATATACATTAGTTGGAAGTAGTAATGAGATAAAGGACACAATGAGATGGGTGAACAACTACATTGAGTTTATGAAATCCGCAGCTGTACAACAAAATGCAAGCGTTTTAAAGAAATTATCAACAGAAGATATAAGCGCATTTAATGCAGCTCGCGAAACTTATGAAGTTAACAAAAATTTAAATAGAGAAACATTAAACAAACTTAACTTAACAAACATTAGATTCTTTGTTAATTGGGAAATGAATAAAGATGAAAAGCTAAACTTTGAAAAGCTTCAAACATATTACAATGATTTGCTTGTTTCATGGGTTAACTATTACACATCAATATTATAAAAGGAAAATAAAATGGATTATAAAAAATTAGCAGAACTCTTATTCCCAAATATTGAGTCTGCAGACGATGTACTCAAAAGATATCCAAAAAGAGATTTGAAAGATGGACAGCAAGTTACAAGATATGCACCAAGTCCAACGGGATATATGCATATCGGAAACTTCTTTCAAGCTTTCATTTCATATTGCTTAGCAAAAAATAGTCAGGGAATATTTATTGTAAGAACTGAGGATACAGACCAAGAACGTCAGGTTGAAGGGGCTATGGATATAATCTTCAACAATCTTCATGTCTATGGATTAGAGCCTGACGAATATGAAAAGCCAAACGGTGAAACAAAGGGAAGCTATGGCCCATATATCCAGAGCAAAAGACCAAACTTCTACAAAATTTTTGCAAAGAAGTTAGTCGCTGAAGGCAAAGCATATCCTTGCTTCTGTGAATCTAAAGGCGGCAAAGCAGAAATTTTAAAAGAAAGAGAAACAAAGTTTATTGATACAGATAACACTGAATATGACGAGTGCAGAAACTTGAATCTAGAAGATGTTGAGAAAAATCTCAAAGCTGGCAAGAAGTTTGCAATTAGACTAAAGACAGATGGAACTGGAAAAGAGAGAATCAAGTTTGTTGACCTTATTAAGGGCGAAATTGAAGCTCAAGCTAACGCCAAAGACGTCGTGCTTTTGAAAAGCGACGGACTTGCCCCATACACATTTGCTCATATCATAGATGATATGCTCATGGGCGTTACAGTTGTTGTTAGAGGAGAGGAATATATTGCCTCAACTCCAGTGCACCTTGAGATTATTGATAAACTTGGATTTGAAAGGCCAAAATATTGCCATAATCCACTCATTTGGAAAATAGGCGACAATGGAAACAAGAGAAAAATCTCAAAACGTTATGACCCTGAAGCAGATATGCGATTCTATGCGAAGGAAGGCTATCCAACTGAAACAGTTATCGAATATCTTTTGAACCTTATCAATTCAGGCTTTGAAATTTGGAGAGGTCAAAATCCAGAAAAGTCTTGGAGAGAGTTTAAGTTTGGAATCAACGAAATAACTACTATCGCTCCGATCTTCGATCTTGTTAAATTGAATGATATTTCTAAGACGATAATCTCAAGAATGACCGCAGAAGAGGTTTACGGACGCACACTTGAATGGGCGAAAGAAAATGACAAAGATTTTGCCGAATTTTTACTTAAAAACAAAGCATATTCCACGAAAGTGTTCAATATTGACAGAGATAATCCAAAGCCAAGAAAGGATATTTACAAGTGGAGCATGATCAAGGAATATTTCTACTATATGTTTAGAGAACCACAGCTTGAAGAACTTGCTGAGGAAGACAGAGAAAAATATGAAGAGTTTATGAACGCTTATGCAAAACAATTCAAATTTCCTGCAAGCAAAGACGAATGGTTCGCAAACGTAAAAGAAGTCGCTGAAAAAATGGGATATGCTGTTGACAATAAGTTATATAAAGTTAATCCTGATGCATATAAGGGAAATACAGCGAAAGCATGCGAGTTTATAAGACTTGCTCTAACAGGAAAGAAAAATTCACCTGATCTATATGAGATTATGACTATTCTTGGAGAAGAAAAAACTATGCAAAGAATAAATGGAGGTAAAAAATGGGAAAATTAACAGGAAATCAAATTGATATGAATAATAAACCGGCAGCGCTATACTTTTTGATGTCTCTTTTTATGGCTGTAGGTGTAGTGTTCACAGTAATGTATTTTACACTTAATCAAAATATGATTTTCTTGATTGTTGCAGGAGTTTTCTATGTTATTGGATTTGCAATTCTTCCTTATGCAATTCATAGACATAAGAAAATGAAAGAATATAGATCTTTATTAAAAGATGAAACGGCTTTCATAACAACAGCTAGATTCGTTGATTCTAAATTTTCTAGTATTCAAAGAAAAACTTTTATTGGAATCAAAAATTCCTACACAATCGGCTTTACAGTTTTTAGAAGGATCGTTTATTCATATATAGATGAAAACGGCGTTCAGCGAACTGGAAAGTCTCAGATCACATATGTTAAAAATCAAGTTGAATATTTGAGAGATAAGGGAGAATTTGCGATTAAGTGTAAAGGGGACAAGAGTGTAATTGTTGAACCTGTTCCAGAAAACACAAAGAATTTTAATTTGTAATAAAAGGACTGACGCGGATGCGCCAGTTTTTTCTTATCAAATATTTGTCGAAATTTTTATCACAAAGCTAAATTTTTATGTATATATCAATTTGAAAGGCAATTTCTTTGACATTTTTAAAAATTTCAGCTACAATTATATTGTCAAAAAGATAAGGAGGGAAAAATGACATCAAAAACAAAAACAACCTTAAAAGTTTTGGGATTAGGACTCTTAGCTGTTCCAGCTATGTTTGCTTTCACCGCATGCGGTGGAGGTAGCGACCTTGACCAAAAAGCTGTTTGCAGCACAAATAAGAGCTATACAACTTCAACTGCAGCAGAGTTCAATGAGAAAACAACAGGGGATTCATACATAACATGGAATGCAGGCGGATATCGTTTAACTGTAGAAGCAAATGCAGAAGGATATGCAGGCCCAGAAGGACATCAAACAAAATATTATCTTAACTTACTTTCAAATGCGGCTATAAGACTAGGCGGAAAGAAAGAAGACAATCAGCTTGGAATGAAAACAACTATGAATTGCGACCTTGTAGGTCTTAAAGCAAACATTACAACGGAAGCATATGTAGTTGATGGAAATTTATATGCTCATACATATCCAACAACAATTGAAACTGGCTATACAAAGACAGAAATTGCTGAACAGAAAATTATGGTCGAGGGAATTACAGCTGACTATGCAATGACAAATGTCGGCGAAATGGATGTTGCTTATGACCAAGATACTATCATGGACTTCATTAAAAAATATCAAGACCTTGCTACTTTCCAAATCAGTGAAAATGGAAATGACATTGGATTCAAAGTTGTTTTCAACAATTCAGTTGCTTTTGGAGAAATGACAAACATTGTTGCTTATGTAAACGTTGACGCAAGATATGCAAATAATCCTGAAGTTTCAAATGGATATATGATTAAAGAACTTAGAATTGAAGGAGATTATTCAACATCAGCTGGCTCAGGATCAGTTGGAGGATCAATTTCAATGACAGGAAGAATGAGTGTTACTATCTCAGCATATTGGGGAGACTCAGAAGGAAATGTTATTCATCCTAACTTCAATGGATATAAAGCTGGAAGCATCGGTGATATTAGTGGATTAGTTAAATAAGAAAATATATATCAATATAATAAAAAAGGCTATCTTTCGAGATAGCTTTTTTGTTCGAGATAGCTTTTTTGTTATAGAAAATTAAGAATGAGGCAAGTTGCCTCTCAAATTAATTTTCATCATTAAGTTTTAGCATAACTCGGCCTTGAGCAGCCTCGCAGAGTGGACACTTCTTCCAAGCTTCCTTTGAATTCGCCTCATATCCGCAATCTGCACATTTCCATTTAACTGGCTTTGGTTTTTTATATAGAGTTCCGTTTTTCAGCTGATTATATAAATCAGTGAAGAGCTTTCTGTGGCAAGATTCCACTTGGATTATGTTTTCATAAAGAAGTGCAATATCTTCAAAGCCTTCCTCTCTTGCAACTCTTGCATATTCTGGATAAATATTTTGTTCTTCCAGCTTTTCATCCTCAGCTGCGAGCTTTAAGTTTTCAAGTAGATCCCATTTTTCTTTAAATGGGTAGCCAGAAGAGATGTCGATGTTGTTAATTGTCTTATCATCAGCTTTTTGAATGAAGGTGTAGAACATCCTTGCGTGATTAAATTCGTTATAAACAACCTTATCTACAATCTCAGCAAGACAGGAATAGCCCTGCGTTCTTGCCCCGTACTCAATAAACTTGTATCGGATGTGAGCTTGGCATTCTCCAGCATAAGACTTTGCCAAATTATTATATGTTTTACTTTCTTTTAAATTCATAGTTATCCTCCTCTCTGTTTTTTAACATTTTATCTTGTATTTAAACAAAAAGTTGAGTTAAAGAGTATATATGAGAGTGGGCGTTTAGCGAACGATGTCGAAGGGAAATAAAAAAAGTTTAAAAATATTGTGAAAAAACATTTACGAAGAGAAAGGATTTATGTTATACTAAAAATGTAATTTAAGGGGGTAAATATTTTGAAAAAGAAAATTTTAGGAATTGGTTTAGGACTGTGTATTGCGGCTTCTGGGCTAGCTGTTTTTACAGGATGCGGCGGAGCAGGTGCAAAGTTTAACTTTAGTGTTGACTTTGATCCAGCTAGTATTTCTGTTGGAGTTGAGGCTAACAAGGAGTACTCAAGCGATGTAATTCGTGCAGACGGGGAACACAAGACCCTTAGGGTTTATGGATATAAAGATGTTTATAACTATGATAATATGGTTATAACGATCAACGGCGAACCAGCAGGAGACCGTTTTCAAAAAATAAATTATGCTGGCGAAATGTTGGGAACACTTCGCATTGATGGATTATCGGATAAATCATCAATCAAAATAAGCAATGTTGAGGATAAATTTATAAAAGTTGGATTTATTCTAGACGCAAGCACGCTTATCGAAGAAAATGATAGAAGAAAATTTGAATCGCCTGCCGATCAGCTTGAGTATACTAACAAAGCTATGAATTTTGCTTCAAACTTAAGATTAAAAATGAGTGACAGTGATCTCACATACTGGAGGGCAAAGGACGCTACAATTGATAGCAAAACAAATAACAATGGAACTGTTTTCACAGAGTTTTTCCAAGATTCAGATAATGTAATATTTAGAGAGGAAGACGAGACTGGAGCTACAGTAGAATATAAAGCCCCATATATGTTCACACTCAAACTTGCTGATCTTTATAAGACAAGAGTGGAAACACAGTACGTAACATCAAATAGCGAAGGCAATATAAAGCCAGCTGATGAAAGTTCAATTTTAAGACAATATGAAGTTTATCGCTATGAATATTCAGGAATCCCTTTTTATAATGAAACAGCAGCAGGATATTTTACCTCCCCAGCTCTAAGATCATATAATATTGCAGATAATTTCTCTGTAGCCGGAGATTTTACAGGTTATTTGGGAAGCGAGCTTATATCAAACAGAAACATAATGTCAAATGATTTCACAGATAAAAAGCTTAGCGCCGAGGAACTTTGTCACAGAGAAAGAATGCAAGTTACTCTTCAAGATAATTCTATTGTTGTCATCGATCCATCTTCGGTTAAACCGGCTTCAATTAGACTTTCTTCACAAGACGGAATAACACAGTTTGTAACGAATGAAACTGGAAGCTCATCAAACAGTACTGAGAAATATCCAGTAGATCAAATAAGAACATTCAAAACATCAGGTCTTTCTAACCTTAGAGACACATACAATGTTGATTTCACAAATGCAACATACAAACTTAACGATCTTGTACTTACAAAAGCTGAAAGCGTAGAAGCAGCAACAGAGGCTTTAAATAATGGTGTGCCTGCAATTTGCTACTACGATGAAAAAGCAAAAGAATTCCAAGGTTGGATCAACAAAAACGTTCTCCCATCACACCTTTGCAGCAAAGAGGCTCTATTAGATCAATATTCGTCAAAGGCTGAAAACTATGACTTTAGCTTAATCGGAGTATCTTTCCCAGAAGAAAAATTCATAGGGATTCTTGCAAGAAACACGGCTAACTATGGAATAAACCCAGGAGCAATAGGTGATGTTGTCCAAATTGGAACTCTTCCAACATCTTATACTTACAAAGGTGAAGGCGATCTTCGTTATATTCATAGATCAGAAGAAGATATAACATTGAGATTTGGTCAACCATGTGATTTCAGTGGTGCAACAAAAACACAAGTTGTTATCAAGAAAAATGGAAACTTAGAGAAAGTTATTGACATTATAGAAGAGTACAATAAAGTAAAAGCCACTCTCAGTGGTTCAGATAGCTTCTTTGAATTTACTGACGGGGGATACTCATTCAGAGTTGAAATTGGTGCTTTCGGTTTTTCAAATTATTCAATCGACCATATCGAAAACCTATTTGTAACAACATCACTTGCAGGAGTTAACCTTCTCGAAGTTGATACTGTTTTAGTTAGTAAATAATTAAATATAAAAAAGACTTTGCCATTTGCAGAGTCTTTTTTTATCGTCCAAAATAAGGATATAAACCTTTCCTCGCTTAAAATTTTTTATTCTATGCAATAAATATTTGACTTTATATGCAGCTATGTGGTATGATTTGTATAACAAAACATACTTTAATATTAGAGGATTAAAGAGATATAAAAATCTTTTTTAAAATCTTAATTTTATCGAGTCGTGAAAAATGGAGGAGAAATGAAAAACGATAGAGAGCAATATGCTTGGGTTGCGAAGATAGGAACAAAGGGGCAGTTTGTCATTCCTGCAGAGGCAAGAGAAGTTTTTGGATTTAAGCCAGGGGATACAATTTTACTTCTTGGGGATAAGTCTAAAGGGATTGCAATTGTTAAAAAAGAAGACTTTGCTCAGTTTTTTGATGCGATTATTGGAGGGAAGAAATGAAGGATGCTATTGTTATAGAAGAGATAACAAAGAATTTCAAAGAACTTTGCGCAGTCGATCACGTGAGCTTAAAAATAAAAGAAGGAGAGATCTTTGGTCTTTTAGGAGTAAATGGTGCAGGAAAGACAACTCTTATTCGAATGCTTTCTTGTCTTAGTAGACCAACCTCAGGGGATGCTCAAATTATGGGGCTTTCACTTACAAAAGACTCTGCCAAGATAAAGGAAATAATCAACGTTTCTCCACAAGAAACTGCCGTTGCGGGTAATCTTTCTGTGAAAGAAAACTTGGAGTTTATTGCTAGCCTTTATTACAAAGATAAGAAGATTATAAAGGAAAAGGCGGAGGGACTTATCGAGAAATTTAATCTTGGAGAAGTTGCAAAGAAAAGAGCAAGACTGCTTTCTGGTGGGATGCAAAGAAGACTTAGCATCGCCATGGCGCTCGTCAGCGATCCAAAAATACTCTTCCTAGATGAACCTACTTTAGGGCTTGATGTTATTGCAAGAAAGGAGTTATGGAACGTTATAAAGGATCTAAAAAAATCAATTACAATAATTCTCACAACTCACTATATGGAAGAAGCAGAAAACCTTGCCGACAGAATTGCCATCATGGTCAAAGGAAAGCTTGTAGCTCTTGGGACAGTAAAACAGCTTAAAAAACAAACGGGCGAAAGTAAATTCGAGGACGCCTTTATAAAGATTGCTGAGGGAGGTGTGCTATGAGAAGTTTAGCTTTCGCGAAGAGAAATTTAAAAGAAATTTTGAGGGATCCTCTCAGTCTTGTTTTTTGTTTCGCCTTTCCTGTTGTTCTTATGGTTATAATGCTACTCATCATAAACAGCACAGTTCCAGATATCTCAGTTGTTCCTCAATTTAAGATTGAAAATATGTTTGGAAGCATGTGTGTGTTTAGTTTC
>Ga0256404_1011009_pt1 | contig 12283 bp, 8 predicted proteins | sample RumenRJG_01DNA_FD_185990 | JGI IMG/M metagenome (GOLD analysis project Ga0256404, IMG submission 185990) | Bovine rumen microbial communities from Lethbridge, Alberta, Canada - RJG_01 | ecosystem: Host-associated > Mammals > Digestive system > Stomach > Rumen | place: Canada: Alberta | collected... | reverse complement strand
CAAGAATATTTTTGATATTGCAGCGGCATCGAAACCGCAAGAAGGATTTCCCACCAACTCTGTGGAACAAAACAATCAACACATCACCAAGGAGGCATCTGATTGCAATGGTCAACGACAATGAAAAAGAATTGCTCCTGCAAGACCTCCGGAGGTATCTTGCAGCGCATTACGCACCAAAGAAATTCACGCGCGGCACGCCCTTTCTTGGCGCTGAGATCTCCGCTGGGACACTCGACGTTCGCTCTCTGCGAAGGGGCGGCCTCACGAGCGCGACGAAAAACGCGATACTGCAAGGCATCCGGCAGATGCTGCGGCCTGGCTTCCGCGCGCTGCTCTTCGAGCTTGCCAAGAAAAAAGGAGTTCCGAACGTCGAAATCTATCGGCATTCGGATCTCACAAAAGCACATTTTTCCAAAATCAAAAACGACGACGACTACCATCCGTCGAAGGAAACCGTCCTTGCGCTCGCCATCGGGCTGAAGCTCACGCTCGACGAGACAAAGCGATTGCTCGAACGCGCCGGTTATACGCTGACGGACAGCAGCAAGACGGACCTCATCGTTCAGTATTTCATCGAGCGCCAGCGCTACGACGTGGCCGAGGTCAATGAAGCCCTCGACGCGTTCGGCCTGCCGACGATCACGAATCACCGCAAGTCGCGGGAGCGGAAGGACGGCTGGTGACCGGTGGCAAATCCGCCAGCGTCTCGTCGAGCGCCTGCTCGAGCTTTGCGGCCAAATCCTGAAACCGTTGTGCTGGTTTTGGCGCGAACGATTCGTCCGGTTGCGGCTGCCCGTCCTCGCCAAGTTCTACGAACCGATCAGATGCTTCTGCTTCCGTTGCCGTTGCCTTGGAAGCCGCCGCTGTGCGCTTCGCCAGTACCGCCTGCAATCCCTCGATGGACTTCCGGATGCTCGCGCTGACCTCCTCACGCTCCTCGTCCGTCTCGCAGTTCACGAGCGCCTGCTGCGCTTCGCTTTTCAGCGACGCAACGAGGTCTTCGATGTTGCGGCCGGCCGCTTTCGGTGCGACACGCGCCTCTTCTTCCTCGTCATCGTCGTCCTCATCATCCGACATCAACGCCGCACCAGCGATGAGGCCGACGATCCCACCAGCTGCAAGGAACAGCGCGTCTTCAAAAATACTGTTGCTCATGATGAAAAACCTCCCTGAAAACATTTGCGAAATGACTACGATTTCGTTTCTGTGCTTATCCTATCATGTAGGCAATCAAAAAAGGTCAACAGGCAGGCAACCTTGAAAAATTTTGTCATTTCTTGTCGTCTTCATCGAATAGAAATCGTTCCGTTGTACAAAATACCGCCATCTGCCCAACATATTGAGTGATGACGGTATTATCATGAAAAAACTCTAACGCACACTGTCAAATACATATGAGAGATTTTTTAAGCAAAAACATCTATTAAAACGATTCCCAAATGCAAAATCGTTTAGATAACTTGTAATAGCTCCATTCCCTGAGTCTTCACACATTATGCGTTCAACTGTTCCATGAGTTGTTCGATGCTGGTGACGATATGTTTGCGCGTCACGATCTGCGCTTGCTTGCGGTCGAGGTCGGCGTAAGCGGACGGCTTGAGTTTGCCGGCGTTCTTGCGGATCCACGCGTAGACGAGGCCGCTCTGCTCGAGGTCTTTCAGTTTGCGGATGAACGTCACGTTCTTCACCATCGTGGAATTGAATGCTTTCTCAAGGCCGATGGCCGCCACGACGGCATGGTACGTGATGTCGCGCAGGATCTCGATGTCCTTCTGCACGGCTTCGATCATCTCTTCTTTCGTCGTAGCCTGCGCGTTGACGCCGAGGCCTTCGAGATAGCCTTTCTCCCCTGCGCTGTTCTGTGGCGCCACCCCGTTGCGGCTCTGCTGGTAGCGCTGCTTGCAGATGGGCGCGATGACTTCTTCCACGGTGTGGATGGCGAGGTCTGGTTTCCCAAAGTTCGCCACGAGCTTCGCTGCGTCCGGCTTCTTCGTAACGGCGCGCTTCAGCGCTTCGAGCACCGGCCCCATCTCTTTCGCCGTGAGGCCGGCGGCTTTCAAGATTTTCGCCCACTTCGCCACGGGCAGGATCGAGATAGCCGTGCAAGCGAGGTTCGCCGCCATCTGCACTTCGTTCTTTTTGAAGAAATTCTGGAGCGTCGTCTCGATGCTGTCGCCGGTCTCCGCCGTGCCCGCGTCCTCTTCCGTCACGACGTGTTCATGCGAGAGGATTTTCTCGAACAGGTTCGAGCGGTTCGCCGCATTGTCGAAATTATCCTGCTCGCCCTTGTTCAAGAGGTAATACGTGGCGAGCACGTTCATCTCCGCGCGGTTCGCCGGCTCCCGCAGGAAGAAGTTGCGGCGCTCCGCGCCACCGTACGGATGACGGATGACGACTTCGAGCAGGCTGGCGATGAAGCGGTCGACGAGCGGCGTGAAATAACACTTCTCGCCGTTCTCCACGAGCGCTTCCTGGAAGAGCTCCTGCACTGCCGCGCGCTGTTCGTCGTTCGGTGACAACACTTGCATCTCTTCGAGCAGTGCGTCAACGAGCTTTTCGTAAATTTCCTGCTCCTTGTCCTGCGTCATGATCGCGACGCGGGCGACGAGGTTGCGCAGGAACGTGACTTGGAGCTTCTCGCGCCAGTTCGCTTCCACGGCCTGTACGGGGTAATTCGTCGAAAGCGAAGCCGTGCGCTCGTTCTCCGTCTCGATGAGGAGCGCGTCCTCCGCCGAGACGTCGGGGAAAATCTCGTGCAAGCTCTCGCGAATCTCCGTGCTGAACGGACGCGCGGCAAAGATGTCGTCGCGGATGCTGTCGTAGATCGTCTTCGCACGCTGGTCGAACGGGATCAGCGCGTCCTTGAGGCGCATCTGGATCTCAGCATCCGTCACGCGGTACGCGCTGCTGCCGCTCTCCTGATACCCTTGCAGGACGGTCTGCAGGATGGCTTTCGCGGCGCGCAGCGTGTTTTCGGCGCGGCGCTTCATAACGTCGAAGCGGTCGTTGTCGTAATACGCCTGCATCTTCTGCTTCAGCCGGTCCACGCCGTTGCCGTCGGCGAGTTTCCACGTCGCGAGCGGGTCCTGGAACGGCTGCCCCTTGCGCCGGGCGTCTGCGGCGTCGAGGTAGATTTTTGCCGAGCCGCAGACGATGCGGCTTTCCTGCGCGATCTGGTATTTCTGCACGACGTCATTCTTCAATGCCGCGATATTGCTTTTCGCGCGGCCTGCGTCGCCCGCCATGTCCAGCTTGTTGCCGAAAACGAATGCCTTGTCCTTGAGCGGGATGTTGTCTTCGTCGAGTGTGCCCTGCCGCAGCATGTCGAGCTGCGTGCCCGTGAGGTTCGGACGGTCGCCGACGTTCGTGACGAGGACGATGGCATCCGCCGCGAGGAGTTTTTCCTTCGTCTGCTGCTTGTGCAGTTTCGTCGGCGAGTCAAAGCCCGGCACATCGTAGAGCACGATGTTCTTCATCTCGCCGAGCCCCGTCGAGTAGATCGTCACTTTCTTCACGGCGTACGGATAGGCGTCGCGCTTGACGGCTTCGCCGGCCCGCTGCTCGATGATGCCCGTGACGAATTTTTTGAACTCCACGGACTGCAGGCGCTCCGCGCCGTGGAACGTGAGGATGTCATGGTCGAGATACTGCCGCAGGAGCTCCCGATGCGCGAGCATGAAGCGGATGTCTTCCGCCGTCGTGCCGTTGTACATCTGGAAAATGCCGCGCTTCGCGTTGTCCTCGCTGTGCTCCATCATGCGCCAGTAGTCATCGAACGCATCCACGCAGAACGTCGCGTATTCCGCCGGCGTCTCGAAGCCCATCTCTTTCAGCATGCCTTGGAAATTGCGGTTGAATTCGTCGTACGAATAAAATTCAATCTCCGCCTTGTCCTCGCTGCCGGCGCGCACTTCCGTCGTCGTGAACGTGCAGCGCTCCGTGTACTCCGGAAGCGCGTTGAGATGGATGAGCGCGTTGCCGAGCGTGCTCTTGCCGGCTTTTTCGAGGCCGACGACGGCGACGGTAAATTCGCGGCTCCGCAGCTTGTCGAGCACGCGGCGGTTTTTCGCGGCGAGCGCCGCGATGTCCTCGAATTGATCGACGTCGAACACGAGATGGTCTTGGTCCTGCTCCAGGATGGATTGCAGGACGCCGTCCGTCTGCGCCAGTTCCTCGATGAATCTTGCTTGTTCTTCGGTACTCATGCGTCCTCCTCCTCGCTTTCCGTCGCGGATTCCGGCGCGGCCGCGCTATGGAAGCGCTCACGCAGGACGGTTTCATCCACGACGAGCGTCTCGCCGCCCGCGAGCTTCCAGAAAGTGAACTCCTTCAATTCCTTGGCGAGCATCTGCAGCGCGGCGCCGGACGGACGCGCTTCCGCGCGGATCCAGCGGTCGCGTTCCTTCCGCTTCATCGGCTGCGGCGACGCGTCTTCCGTGGCGAGCAGCTTGTTCCACTTGTTCTTCAGCGCCAGCGCGCGTTCGTTGTGCAGCGATTCATAGGCTTCCTTGAGGAGCCCCGGCTCCGGCAGCACGATCTTGTCGCTATTTTTGCCGCTCAGGAGGAAGCGCCCCAGCATGCGGATGCCGTCCTCTTCGCTCGGGTGATCCATGAAGAGATGCGTGTCGATGCGTCCCTGCCGCTTGATGGCTTCGTCGATGCTGCCTTCGTAGTTCGTCGCCGCCATCAGGAGGATTTTCGAATTTTTGCTACGCAGGCCGTTCTCGTCCGCGATGTAGTTGAGCAGCGAGCCGCGCACGACGGGATTCAAGACATGCGTGCCCGCCAGCGAATCAAACTCATCAAAGAACAGCACGATGCCTTTCGCGTCCGTCATCATCTTCGAAAAGCGCGTGACGTCCGTGAAGATGCGCTCGAGCTTCTTGATCTGTTCCTCAGGATAGCTGTTCGCGAAATCGCGCGACAGCACCTTGAAGAAGTAGAAATCGTACTGGCCGGCGACGGCTTTCGCGAGCATGCTCTTGCCGTTGCCCGGCGGGCCGTAGAGCAGGACGCCCTTCTGCGGCTCGATGCCGTAGGCGGCGTAGCGGTTCTTCTGCGCCTCGCTCGACAGGATGTAACGCACCTGCAGATGGATTTTTTCCTTGAGGTCGCCGTAGCCGATGACGTCGTCGAGGCGCAGCGGATTCTCGCGCGGCGCGAGGATGTTGCCTTGCGAAAAAATGCCGAGCGACATCAGCTCGTTGCGGAACGCGCGCTCCTTGTTGCGGAACACCGTGCGGAACAGCTCGGCCGTCGCCTCGTCGTTGCGCAGCTCCTGCTTCGCTTCCTTGAGCTGCTTGACGAAATTCATGATGTCGCGGCCGGACATGTTCTCGGAGCGCCGCAGGACTTCGTCCTCGAACAACTTGCCTTTCAGCGAGAACGCATGGCCGCCCTCCGCGAGATTGTCGTCGAAAATCATGCGGCGCAGCTGCTTCGACGGCAGCGGGATCGTCACGGGCTCGTTCGACAGGCGGCTCTTGATGGCGCCGTCGACGGCCTCGGGGCGGTTCGTCGCGGCGATCGTGAAAATCTTCTGCTTGCCCGTGTACGCGCCGTCGAGCTCCTGCAAAAATTGGTTGACCATGTCGAGGCTGTAGCTGTCGCGGTCGCCCGCGCCGAGCGAGCGGCTCGGGAACACGGTATCTGCCTCGTCGATGAAGAGGATCGTCGGCGCATTCGCGCGGGCTTCCGCGAATACGCGCTTGATCTTCGCGCTGCTCTGGCCGATGTACTCGCCCTTGAGGTCGGCGAGCGTCGGCGCCATGAAGTAGCATTTCGTCTCGCTCGCGAGCGCTTTCGCGATGAGCGTCTTGCCCGTGCCCGGCGGGCCGGCGAAGAGCAGGCCTTTGCGCGCGGGTCGCTTTTCGTCGCCGCGCAGAAAGATGTCGATCGCGCCGCGGATGTCGTCTTTGAGCTTTTGATCGAGGCGCACCTGCTCCCACGTGATGCGCTCTTCGATCATGCGCGTGACGCCCTCTTCGAAATCTGCGGTCGCGAGCGCGTCCGGATTCTTGCGGAGCACGCCGCGCAGCACGCGCATGCAGGCGCAGAGCGATTTCTTGCCGACGCTCATGGCGTGCGCGATGTCCGAGAGCACCGCGAGCTGGAGCTTGTACGCCGGCTTTGCCGCGCGCAGCACATGGCGCAGGTAGGCGAGGCGGATTTCCTCGGCCGAGGGATACGGCAAAAAGATGGCGGGCTCGTCAAACGCGTATTTCTTGATGAGCTCCATGTCCTTGATCGTGGCGACCATGAGGAGGTTCCGCTGCTTTTCCCAGCGCTTCAGCGTCGCGATCCACGTCGTATCGCTGTCGCCGTAGAGGTTCGCGATCCACTCGAGGTTCTCGAGGAAGAGCAGCACGCGTCCTTCGTTGTGCTTCAGCATGCCGGTCAGGCGCTCGATGCGCGCCGTGATCGTGCTGGCCGCGCTCCGCGCTTCCGTGGCGGCGGCCTGGACGTTTTCCTCCTGCTTCGACTCCGGCGCTGGTTTCGCCGTCGTCCTCCGGCGGCGGCGCGGCAGCGTCGTGTCCGCCACGGGCGGCGGGAACATGTCCTCGAACGCGATGAGTTCCATCGTGTTGCCGTTCCGCCGGTAGCAATGGAGGTTGTTGTTCGCGTTCTCGACGTGGAGGAAAAAATCATACGACGGATGATCGACGAGGTAGTACGTCATCAGCGTGTCCGCTGCGGAGAGCACGCCGTGGTAGAGGTCGTAGTAAAAATTGTCGTTGACGCCGTCGCCCGTCAGGAAGTGGAAGATGCGCCCCTGCTGCCGCTGTTTTTCGATCTCGGAAATCAACCGGTTTTTCATAGGCTCATTCCTCCGCGTCCGGCGGGAATTTTTTCAGGAGCGTGCGCAGGAGGTCGAGGTCCTGCTGCGCATCCATCCGGCCTTCCAGCGCTTTCAGTTCCTTCTGGATGGACGATTTCTCTTTCTTCAGGTTCTTCTGCTGCTCTGCGAGATTCTGCTTCTGCTTCTGCAGCACGGCGATCTCGTCTTGCAGGTTCGTGACCTCTTTGTTCAGCGCGTCCCCTTCCATTTCGGCTTCGAGGCGCTGCTTCTCCGCGAGGAGCGCGTCCCGCGTCCCGCGCAGCTCGGCGTATTCCGCCGTGCCACTCCGCAGTTCTTCGATGCGCGCTTGGCATTTCCGGATATCGTCGCTGTAGGTCTTGCATTCTTTCGTGAGGTTCGGCCGGGCGTCTTCGATGTTCCGGAGGAACGACCGGATGGTGTCGAGCATCTGCGCCTGATAGTCAAAGCCCTTGATGATGCCGTAGTCGCTGAGGCGGATGGTCAGGATGCGCTGGATGATCGCGCCGGAGAGCGGATAGAGCCGCGTGAGGCTCATGAAGATCTGGTCGCGGTCGACCTCCGGCTTCGGCAGCGCTTTCGCGACTTCGTCGACGCGGGACGGATCGAGATACCAGAGGAACTCCTCAACGTTCTCCTGAAAGCGCTCGACCGCTTTCGCGGGGAAATCCTTCTCCGACAGGAGATCCAGAAAATGTTCCAGATTCGGTTCGTTTGCCATATGCTTGTCCTCCCCGCGTCAATGCGCCCGGATTTGCGTCTGCTCCTGCGCGGTGTCCGCTTTGCGCACCTGCAGGACGGACGCGCCGCCCGCGAGCCGCACGTCCGTGACGGGGATACCGGCCTCGCGCATGTGCGTCGCGATTTCTTTCCACGAATTGCGGCAGGAGCCGCCCACGCCCTCCGTGTGGTCGATGTTCACGACGATGCCGCCGTCGTCATCAATGTCGATGCGGTCGAAGTCGATGATCTCGTCGCCGACCTCGCACTTGATGCGGTAGCCGTTGTTCGGGTTGTCGTCGATTGGGCGCGTGTGGAAGCTGTACTGCAAATCTTCCATGACATCTTGGATGGCGCATGCGAGCTCCATTTTCTGGAGCATCGCCTGCTGGAGATCCGTCGCCGCGTCGCGCGCCTCCTGCACGTGCTGCAACGCCTCGGCGAGCGGCTCCATGCTCTCGACGAACGACTCGCTTTCGATGAGCTTGTCCGCGCGCTGCATGAGGCCGTCGAAGGCTTCGCGACCGCCGTCCTTGCCGTACGCCCTGAGGAACGCGAACAGCTCGATCTTCTTCTCGCCGTCGCCGTAGTTCGCGTAGTAGTCATTCGGCTCGACGTACTGCGTCGCAGCGATGGCGCGGACGTCCGCCGCGAGCTTTTCCGCGTCGGCCTTTTCCCTGCGCCAGCGCTCGACGCGCTCCGTCAGCTTCGTCTGGTAGAGCGCGAGCTTGCTGTAGAGCGCATGGAACGACGTGCCGACCGCATCGTCGTCTGCCGCGACGAGCGCCTGCACGTCGCTGCCGAGCGCACGGTATTCGTCCGCGAAAAATTTCTGCGCGTCCGCCGCGTCGATGCCCGCGAATGCCGCTTCGAGGTCCTTGCGCATGGCGTCGCTTTCCTGCCGCTTCTGCGCGACGGCGTTCATGCCGTCGATCTGCTGCTTCAGCCCCTGCAGGCGTTTGCTCGCCGCCGCGAGTTTCGTGCGCTCCTGATGCGCCTCCTGGCTCGCAGCCACGGCGGCATGCGAGAGACCGAGGCGCTGCGTGCGCAAGTCCTTGTAGCGCTGCACGAGCTTCTGCGCGTCGGCGTATTCCTGATCGCAATGCCAGCCATACTGATGATGCGTTACGGATTCGCGAATGCGCGCGCCTTCGGCATCCGCCTCCGCGAGCTCGTCGTCGAGCTTTTTGAGCTCCGTGCGGATGCGCGTCGCGCTCTTGCCGAACGTGACCCCTGCCGCTTCGTCTTTCACCTGCTGGAACTGCTGCGCGATCTCCGCCGCTTTCGCGCCGAAGAGGTCTTTCGCCATCGGGTGCAGCTCCACCGCGAGCGCAAGCGCCGCTTTCTGGTCGCGCTGCGCCTGCTCCACAGCCGCAGAGAATGCGCGCAGCGCTTCGTCGATCTGGCGCGAGATGGATTCGTCGGCCTGCTTGCGCGCCTCTTCGCCCTGTTGCAGCACATTCGCCACTTCTGAACTCTTTCTTCCGCTCATGCGAAAACCTCCTTATTGTTTCCGTTCCTCCCCCCGCCGCGCCGCCGCGCGCAAGAACTCTGCGCGGAACGCTTTCGCCGGGATGCCGATGAGGAACACGTCTCCGATGTCGCGCGTGACGAATTCCACGCTGCGGTTGTGCAGGTGCTCCATCCGTTCTTTGTACGGGAGATATTTCGGCGAGAGGAAATGAATGACTTGGTTGTCCGAGCCGCGATACGCCGTGTCCGTATTTTGGCTCTCGATGTATTCGCCATCGACGAGCAGGTCGATGCGCGCGAGGATGCCGTCGATGGCAGCGTCCTTCTGCGCGCGGAGCTCGGCGAGCGTATAGCCCGAGTACATCATGATATCGAGCGCCGTCTGCTCGCGGATGCTCTGGATGAGCGGCAGGAGCGCCGCCGCCTGCAAGAACGGCTCGCCGCCGCTGATTGTGAGGCCGCGCAGACGCTGGGCGGCCGCCGCGCTGCGGATTTCTGCCAGCAGCGCGGAGACGGATACCCACGTGCCGTGTTCATGGAGCGGTTGCCCCCACGGGAACACGCAGTTCGGGCAGCGCTTTTTGCAACCTTGCAGCCAGAGCGCATAGCGCCGCCCGGGGCCGAGGACTTCCGTGACCTGCTCGCGATGGCTGACGTACAGCCGCACTACATATTCGCCGCCTTCACTTTGCCGGGCTTCTGGACGCTGCCCTGCAAATTGAACAGCGTCGGGACATAGACTGCCTTTGCAAATTTCCAGTTCTTGTTCTTTGGTTCGAGCAGGTCATCGACTTCCGTCTTTTCGAACGCGGCCGGCTGGAACGGCGCCTGCATGGACTGCCGCCCCGGCAGGGCGAACACGTCGTGCCCGATCCCGCAGGTCGTTTGGTAGCAGGCGTTGACCGCTGCGTAGACGTTTTGTTCCTTCCCGGTCATCGGCTTCTGCGTCTCTTTCTTGTGCGCGACCATCTTGTCGAACAGCCGCGTCGCGAAATCGATCGTCTTGCCGAACGCGCGGATGTAGTCGAACGGCGTCTGCAACGCTTCCTCCAAGCGGAAGCTTTCGAGCGCGGGGCAGGCGTCGATGGCCTCCTTGACCGCGAGATACGGCGCGGCGAACGACGTCCACGCGTCGAGCTGCTGCCGCGCCGCGTCCAGCTCCTGCTGCAGCGGCGCGAGCTGCGTCTGGCCGTCCTGCATGCGCGCGATTTCGCCGTTCAAGCGCGCGATTTCTTCGTCTTTTTTAGAAATCGTTTCCGTAAGTTCTCTTTTTTTCTCGTCGAGCTCGTTTTCATGCGCCTCTTTCTGCGCATTGAGTTCCTTCTGGTGTTCTTCCGCTTGCTGGCGAAGCGCTTCTTTCTGCGCATTTTCCTGCTCGCGGAGCGTCTCTGCCTGCGCGGCCTCCTGCTCGCGGAGCGCCGCGTCGTATTCCTCTTTCGCCTTCAGCTTGCTCGCCATGTCGCCGATAGCGGCCTGCACGGCACCAATCGTGGTCTGCACGGCGCCGAGCTTGCCGACCAAGTCCTCGTGATGGGTATGCTGGTTGCCCGCGAGCTTGCCTTCGAGCGCTGCGAGCTTTTCGCCGAGCGCCCACTCCTGTTTGCCCGCGATGTCATCTTTCAGAGCAGCGAGCTGCCCCGCCATGGCGTTCGTAATGGTTTCCGTCAAGCAATGTTCCGCCTGTTCGATGGCCTCGAGCTTTTTCGCCAGGCCGCTGACATCGACGTGGACGGTGATGAGTTTTTCCTGCGGATCATGTTCGCACATCGTCAGTCCTCCTTTGTATTTACTCCATGGAATGGACGAGGTTGATTACCATGTCCTGATTCACGGGCTCGTTCTCGTCGAACGTGTCGTTCTTGCCGCCGAGGCGGAATTCGATCTTGTCCTCTTCGCACGGGCGGATGAAGAGCATGCGCTTCTTCGGCTCGGCGAAATCCGAGACGTCGTATTCGAGCGGCACGAGCTCCTTGCGGTCGCAGTTCGGGCTCTTCGTGAAGCAGAGCGCCGTCGTGAGGTTCACGCGGTCGATGCGGTTCGCTTTCCGCCACGCCCGCGAGATGTCGTTCTTCTGCAGGACGGGCACGTATTCGTCCGTGCCGGAGTCGATGTAGCCGACGTTGAACAGGAACGGCGGGATGCCGTCCGCCTGGCTGATCGCCTGCTGGTCGACGTAGTACTGGCCGAGGTTCAGCTGGCCGAACGCGACGGCCGTCTTCTCGTTGATGCGGTATTCGTCGCTCATGCCCTCTTCGTTGAGGCCGGTGCCGACGCGCTGGATGGAGTGGACTTTGTCCTTGAATTTTTCCTCCATGAGCTCCGCAACGTAGTGCTGCTTCGAGGCGTTGCCGCTGAGAAAAATGTAGAGATCCGACGGTTCATACGGGAAGATTCCGGCTGCGTCGAGGCGCTCTTCGCAGCGGTCAAAGCACTGCTGCATCTCGATGCAGAATGCGTCGACTGTCTGCTGGATGGCGTCGTGCAGGAACGTGTCGATGCCGCTCACCGCAAGCGACAACGGCTCCGTGTCCTCGCCGTCTTCGCCCTGCAGCACGATGTTGACGTGGTCTGCGCTCGCGTCGAGCGCTTTCAGCTGCTCGATGTCGGCGAGATGGCCGTCGATCGCATCGTCTTCCGCGTCGTACATGAAGAGCGGGCGCGCCAGGCATTCTTTGAGCAGGCTGACGTTCGCGTCCGCGATGTCGTCGCCGCGCTCGGACAGCAGCCCCTCGAAACCTTTCGGGCGGAGCTCGCCCGGCGGCAGGACGAACTTGATGTGGTTCTCCTCCATCAGTTCCTGGTTGTCCTTGTAAATCTTGTACGCCAGCTTGTGGATCAAGCGCTCGCCGCCGACTTTGTCATCGCCGCCGACGCCGAGGACTTCCACGGCCTGATCGTAGCCCTCGTCCTCTTCCTCGTCCTCCGTCGTCGGGCGGAACATGCCGAACGAGAAGTCCATCGTGCCGCCGCCGAGATCGTAGATGGCGAACAGCTTCGCGCGGTTGTCGCGATCCGACAGTTTCAGATGCTTGCCGACGATCGCGCCGATGCAAGCGACGGGTTCGGAGTAGTCCATGTGCACGGAGACGAACGGCTGGCCGTCTTTGCGGACGGCGTCGCGGATCGGTTTCGGCAGCGCGCGCTGGATGCCGTACGCGAGCGACTGGCGGATGCGCTCGCGCACTTCCTCGTCGAATTTGACGGGGAACGTGATCTGGTAATTGCGGTAGAACTGGCGGTTCTTCGGCTGGTTGATGGCGCGCGACAGCA